>Ga0326511_10005061_pt1 | contig 10440 bp, 10 predicted proteins | sample 0_2496_0518_D_FD_203701 | JGI IMG/M metagenome (GOLD analysis project Ga0326511, IMG submission 203701) | Bovine rumen microbial communities from UC Davis, California, United States - 0_2496_0518 | ecosystem: Host-associated > Mammals > Digestive system > Stomach > Rumen | place: USA... | reverse complement strand
ATTCGCCCGTAAAACTGACGGCCGCGTTTTCATGACAGGACCCGCCGCCGTAAGTTTTACGGGCGAATGGTCAGAGGATTGATTCGCTCCCGATTTGACAACATCACACATGTAAAAATTTTCTCAATGTGTATATTCTCGACCGTGTCAATAGTTTTGCGCAAATTCATTTCTGCCACTAACAGAATCAGGTTAACTAACTTCTGCTGTTGACGTTTCCAGCTGACGTTATGTCTCCATCTGGAAAAGATGATCCATCATCAGGTATCGCTTCGATCCCCAAACCGAAGACGCGACATAACGCAGTCGGGCGCAGACGAGCATCAACGCGCTGTTGCCGTCGGGAAATGCCCCGATGACACGCGTACGGCGTTTAATCTCGCGGTTGACGCGTTCCGTCACGTTGTTCGTACGAAGCCGGTTCCAGTGCTCTGTTGGAAAATCCATATACGTCAACGTTTCTTCGATGCCGGCTTCGACCTTATTCGCCGCTGACGTCAATCGCATGGCGCGGAGTTTTGCCACGACGTCATGATGGCAGTTTCAAAGCGGAGTCCCTTAAGTTTCGGCATGTGAAGACGAACGTCTCCGGAAGTGGTCGTAAGGTTTCGGGAATAATGCCCGGACCGATACCCCTGACGGCTTTCCGAGCGTTCATATTTCTGAGCCTTGACCAGTTCGTCGGCCTCCTGATCCAGCATCGCGTTCAACGTCTCTTCGACGGTGTCGCGGACAAGACCTTTAAGATTGTTCTTTATTAAATCCTCGTTGAGCTGTATAATGTTACCAGACATAGCTTATTGCCTCCTTGAATTGTGTGTGGTAACTTAATTCTACTAGTGGCAATAGGCTATGTCTATTGTTTTATGGAATGAATTTGATTTTGCGAAACATATTATACGTCATCTATTCTAAGGCGCATATTTGTGATAAAATAGCAGAAAAGGAGATGGTCTATTATGGTTCAAAAATTAAAAGACTTATTTAATTTCCTATGCTTATATGATACAGAAGAGCAATTAGGATTAAATGATCTACAAAAGCATCAACCAACTAGTTCTTGCTTTGAAGACTCGAATTGGCTTCTGCGCTTTATCGCTCATCACTTTGGAATATGATAAAATGCTTTTAAATCACCATGTTTGCCAAGGGATTTGGCAAACGCTCTAGCATCTTTCTCAAAGCCCCGATCATGATAGGGAACGTTAATTCCGTGCGCCATCCAGCGAAAATAGATCATCGGATGATGTTGCCATTGCCATACATGACGAAATTCGTGATAGACAATTCTTCTTAAAAATGGACGCTCATGTCTTACGTTTACAAAGATAAAGAATGTAAACGCACGTCCGGCTGCACGAACTCCTCCCTGTGGAACAAACGGCAATACCAACGGAGATATCACCATATATTTAATTCCTAACAGAATTACAGAGAGTTGGCACCAAGCCCAATTCTTTAAAAATTTCATTATTTATTTTTCTCCTTGCATGAACATATGAATAATGCTATGCTAGTGATTAGCTCAGGTGTTTAAGAGCTTCCTAGCATAGCTACGGATAAAGCCCCTTATCTCTAATACCAGTAGAGATAAGGGGCTATTTAAATACTTATGGTTTTATTGTCTTTTCCTTGACATAAAAACTAACATCGCTTTTATTAACGTGAGGGCTATCTACTCACAGGGTAAAGCTTTTATATACCCCTTGCAGAATTGGTCTGAATCAGCGCCGCCACGTGAAGGCTTCTGCATGGCGCCATACTTGAATGGGGCTATGTCCTTTTATAGACATAGCCCCATTCGAATGATAAAATATGAATTAAAGGACCACGGTAATCACCTCCTTCAGAGCATTCCGTGTTGCATCGCGCCCCTACCCCCATCGCTTTCCTCATGCTGCTCAGCGGATGTCGATCCAGAACTTCAATCCAAAGATATCTGCTCTGATATGGACTTCATGAGCTTTGACGACTTTGGCCAACACAGTGAGTGAAACTGCAACCACGACCATAGCCATCAGCAATAGCGATGCGTCCATAGGAGTGCTCCTTTCTAACTCCCACAGTTGCCGCTGTGGGAGTTTTTATAGTTTATTTTCTTTTCGTGTTTCAACGAGATGCTTTTTATGTCATCCTAGGACAGAATCCAATACCCCATGGGGCTGATATTCTCATGGGGAGGATTCATAAATAAAACGTGGTTCCTTCGACAATTTTTTAAAAATTTTAATTTCACAATATATAAACATGCGTTCTGTTTAAAGGCATAAAAAAACTGCCACCGATTTTCTCGGTAGCAGTTTTTTCCGTGTTCCTTATATTAAAATGCCGTAAGTACCGTCACCAAATTAATGTCACTTCCGACCATCCCTGACACATCACCGTGCCGGTCGAAGATTACGCGACCGCAGAAATTCATTGATCTTCTCCGGACTCCAATCCGTCGCGTCAACGATGTCAGCAAGGGACTTCCCCTTTTTCCAAAGACGAAGAATCGTGTTTTTTGTTTCCTCGTTACGCCCTTCTGTGATTCCTTCAGCGCGTCCTTCTACTCTGCCTTCTTCTTTTGCATCGGCAATATCCGAATTATAATCCATAATCGCCATCTGGCGATTAATATACGCATGACGCTCCGCCGGATTCATGAGGAACACCTTGGTTGCGTCATAAGCATCTTTGATCGCTGCTTCACTCATCGCCAGTTCCTCCCTTTCCTTTCTGTTAAGCTTATTCGAAAAATAAGCAAGCCATCGCTCCATTTTTGACATCTCACGAAGCGGTTTTTGATCATGGGCAAATTTCAGAATTTCAAGGAAATGCAATTCCATATCCCGGTTCAACCGCTCGCCCGTTTCAATATTATAAATGCTGTACATCGCGTGAGGATCCGTCTGAGGCAGAACCGAAAACGCCAGCACATTAATCGTAATTGACGGTTTCAGTTTCTTATAATCCATTCCGGCCTGCAGTTTCCCTAAATAAAGCTGCGACCAATAGTATAGCGTTCGCCGCTCCATGTTTTTCTGATTGACAACCTGAACTTCGACGTCAACGAATTCGCCGGTATCCAATTCGCAGGCAACGTCAAGGCGGGTAAGCTTCAATCCCTCAGATGAAGGATTCTGCTCTGTCTGCGAAAATGTAATATCCCGAATCGCATGCCCGAGATACGGCTCCAACACCGCATTCAGGAAATCGATCGTAATATTTTTCCGTTCCTCTCTGCCGAAGATAAACTTCACCAGCACATCGTTCATGGGACTGTAGTTGTCAAAGCTGAGTTCCCGGTCGAACTGCTCTATGAGCGCCTGTTTTTCGTCCATAAAGTACCTCCGATCGGCCTTATGTTCATTATACCATTGGATAAAGGCCGAAACAATTAATTGACAAATTATACCTGTTAACAACCGATGCGCATGGTTTCCTGTTATGTCTATATTATACATAATTCGTATTTGTCCGTCAATAAAGAACATAATATATAATAGTTTTTCTTATATAGACATTTATTGATCTTCATAATTCTTACCGCAAGTTGACATCATATTACCGCCTTCACTCTTTAAAAAGAACAGGAGTTGAGCCTTATGACAAACTGTATAAATGAATACACTGCATATCTGTTTAGCTGTCAACTTGCAGATAATGCATTTGCCCCGGAAGGGCAAGAAGATCATTTGAAAAATCCCGGAAACTAAAAAATCCCCGCAAGTCCTTGCTTTTGACAGGATTTGCGGGGATTTGTGCTGTTATTCGAATTCAATCGTCGCCGGCGGTTTGCCCGTGCAGTCGTACATGACACGGTTGACGCCTTTAACTTCGTTGACGATGCGCGTCGTGACGCGGGAGAGCACATCCCACGGCAGCTGAGCGGATTCGGCCGTCATAAAGTCGCTCGTCATAACGGCGCGAAGCGCGATCGCGTAGTCGTACGTGCGTCCGTCGCCCATGACGCCGACGGAGCGCATATTCGTGAGCGCCGCGAAATACTGGCCGAGATTCTTGTCGGCGCCGGCTTTTTCGACTTCCTCGCGGTAGATCGCATCGGCGTCCTGCACGATCTTGATCTTATCTTCCGTGACTTCGCCGATGATGCGGATGCCGAGGCCCGGCCCCGGGAACGGCTGACGTTTGACGAGATATTCCGGAATGCCGAGCTCGCGGCCGACGGCGCGGACCTCATCTTTAAAGAGAAGGCGCAGCGGCTCGACGATTTCCTTGAAGTCAACGAAATCCGGCAGACCGCCGACGTTATGATGCGATTTAATGACCGCCGCTTTGCCGAGGCCGCTTTCGATGACGTCCGGGTAAATCGTGCCCTGAACGAGGAAATCAACTTTGCCGATCTCCTTTGCAACATCTTCGAACACGCGGATGAATTCCTCGCCGATAATCTTACGTTTGCGCTCCGGTTCCGTTACGCCCTTGAGCTTCGCGAGGAAGCGGTCTTTGGCGTTGATGCGGATGAAATTGACGTCATACGGGCCTTCCGGACCGAAAACCGCCTCGACCTGATCGCCTTCGTCTTTGCGCAGGAGACCGTGATCGACGAAAACGCAGGTCAGCTGTTTGCCGATCGCTTTTGACAGCAGAACGGCCGCAACGGACGAGTCAACGCCGCCCGAAAGGGCACAGAGCGCCTTGCCCGTGCCGATTTTCTCGCGCAGAGCTTCGATCGTCTCCTTGGCGAAGGAATCCATCTTCCAGTCACCCGTGCACCGGCAGACATCGTAAACGAAGTTGCGGAGCATTTCCTTGCCCTGAACGGTGTGCATGACTTCCGGATGGAACTGCGTTGCATAAAGGTTGTCCGACGTACGCTCCATCGCGGCAATCGGGCAGACCGGGGTCTTTGCCGTCACCGTAAAGCCCTCCGGAGCTTTTGCAATATAGTCCGTATGGCTCATCCAGCAGACCGTTTTTTCGTCAACGCCCCGAAACAGCTTCGAATCACGGCCCGTGATCGTGACTTCCGTCTTGCCGTATTCGCTCGTCGGCGCCGTCTCGACTTTGCCGCCGAGGATGTGCGCCATGAGCTGCGAGCCGTAGCAGATACCGAGAACCGGGATACCCATCTCAAAAAGCTCGCGCGGGCAGGTTTCTGCATCCGGCGTATAAACGCTGTTCGGGCCGCCCGTCAGGATGATGCCTTTCGGTGCCATCTCGCGGATTTTTTCAAGGCTCATCGTATTCGGATGAACTTCGCAATAGACGTGATCTTCGCGCACGCGGCGTGCGATCAGCTGATTATACTGGCCGCCGAAATCCAGGACCAGAATCATTTCTCTTGCCGGTTTTTTCAATTTACAGGTTCCTCCCTTAATGCATCGTGAACACTCTGGCTTTATTATAACATAGTTCAGCCCTTCATCCTAGTTTCTGTCGGGCAAAAGAAAAACGGGGCTGCTGCCCCGTTTTCGTTATGTTGCCGTATGGCTTCACCGCAGTGCGCTATTCTTCCGCATCAGCGGTATATTCGTCGATTGCCGCACGCAGAGCCGACGTGTCAAAACCGCGCCGGTAAAGTGACGCCGCCATCTTCTGTGTGTCGCCGTCCGCATGAAACTGCAGGCGCAGGACTTTCAGGCACGCTGCCTTCTCGCGCTCCCAAATATCTTCCGGCACGCAGCGTTTGACGAGATCCGCGGCAAAGCCGCGCTGCATGAGCTTGACCTCGATCTGACGCACGGAATTGCGGCTTTCGTTGTAGAGAAAGTCAAATTGACGCTGACAGGCATCCTCGTCATTCAGGTAATGTTTTTCTTCCAGCCGTTCGACGGCGGATACGATCTCTTCATCCTCGTAGCCTTTGCGGCGGAGCTTTTCCGTCAGCTTCCTTGTGCTGTATTCCTGACGCGCAAGGATGTCAACGGCTGACACGAGCGCCGTCTTTTTCGGTTTGCGGCGTTTCGGGTTTTCTTCGTCTCCCGCGCCGTCTTCCCGGTAATTACTCCACATCCTGTTTACCGCTCTCCGGCTGTTCATCGTCAAACTCGTCAAGATCCTCGACCGTCAGAAGCTTTGCGCGGATCTTTGCCTCGATCTCGGCGGCGAGTTCCGGCTGTTCCTGCAGGACTTTCTTGGCATTTTCCTTGCCCTGGCCGAGACGCTGACCCTCATACGAGAACCAGGCGCCGCTCTTGTCGACAATGTCAAGGTCAACGCCCATGTCAATGACGCTCGACAGGCGCGAAACGCCTTCGCCGTACATGATGTCAAACTCGGCCGTCTTAAACGGCGGCGCCACTTTGTTCTTGACGACTTTGATACGCGTACGGTTGCCGAGAACTTCCTGTCCCTGTTTGATCGTGTCAATCTTGCGGACATCGAGGCGTACGGACGAATAGAACTTCAGGGCGCGGCCGCCTGTCGTCGTTTCCGGATTACCGAACATAACGCCGACTTTTTCGCGGATCTGGTTGATGAAAATCGCGACGGTACGCGATTTGCTGATGATACCCGTCAGTTTACGCATCGCCTGGCTCATGAGACGCGCGTGCAAACCGACGTGCGAATCGCCCATTTCGCCCTCGATTTCGGCTTTCGGTACGAGAGCCGCAACCGAGTCGACGACGATCATGTCAATCGCGCCGCTGCGAACGAGTGCGTCAACGATGTCGAGCGCCTGCTCACCGGTATCCGGCTGGGAAATGAGCAGGTTGTCAATGTCAACGCCGAGGCGCTGGGCATAGACCGGATCAAGGGCATGCTCCGCGTCAATAAATGCCGCGATGCCGCCGGCTTTCTGGGCTTCGGCGATCATGTGCAGCGTGACTGTCGTTTTACCGGAAGATTCCGGACCGTAGACTTCAATGATACGTCCGCGCGGAACACCGCCGACTCCGAGTGCAATGTCAAGCGGCAGAATGCCGGTCGAAATGACTTCTACGTTCATATTTGCTTTCGCATCGCCGAGACGCATGATGGAGCCCTTGCCGAATTCTTTTTCGATCTGCTTCATGGCGCTCTCGAGCGCTTCCTGTTTATTCATGGCTTTATCTGCTGCCATAAGTCAACCTCCTGTTTGTCCGGGGGGCGCCGTGCGCCCGTGAAAATTTCCCGTGTCGGGATTGCGTCGTGTGTACCTTTATTTTACCATACATTCGTTCGTTACGCTACAAAAAAAGAAACCTTTGCCAAAAAAGGACAAAGGTTTCTTTGCAGAAGCTATAGTTACATGTAATCGGCCGAAGTCTTCTTGCGATCCTGCTTGAAGAAACCGAGTTTCGACGCGACCCACTCCGTAAAGACGAAGAATACCGGGATGAAGAAAATACCCAGACTCGTCGCGAACAGCATGCCGCCGACAACGGCGACGCCCATGCCGTTACGGGCCGCGGCGCCTGCGCCCGTCGCAACGGCGAGAGGCAGACAGCCGATGATGAACGCAAATGACGTCATGAGGATCGGACGGAGTCGAAGTCCGGCAGCCTGAATGGCCGCTTTGACCGGATCCATACCGCGGTCGACACGGATCTTCGCGAATTCAACGATGAGGATCGCGTTCTTCGCGGCAAGACCGATGATCATGATCATACCGATCTGCATATAGATACTGTTCTGAAGGCCGGCATTCGGATGACCGAACATCGCCTCAATGATCGAAAGTCCGTACTCACTGACCAGTGCACCGAATACGCCGGTCGGAACCGTCAGGAGAACGGCATACGGGACGCTCCAGCTCTCGTAAAGAGCTGCGAGACAGAGGAAAACGAAGAGCAGGGAAAGCGCGAAAACCTTGAGCGTCGAACTTGACGCCTTGCTTTCTTCGCGGCTCTGACCGGACCATTCGATACCGAACCCGGTCGGGGCAACTTCGTGTACGACTTCCTGAATCGCCTGCATAGCCTGACCGGAACTGTATCCCTCGCCGGCGTTACCCTGAATCGTGACGGCACGCGTACCGTTGAAACGGGAAATCTGCGTCGGACCTGTGCTGAGTTTCGGTTTCAGGAGTGTATCGAGCGGTACCATCGTACCGGAACTGCTGCGGACAAACATGAATTTCGTCGAGTTGACGTCACTGCGGTACGCCGTGTCAGCCTGAAGCATGACCTTATAGGAGCGGCCGAACTGGTTGAAGTCGTTGACCTGCATGCCGCCGTAGTTGACCTGCAGAGCGGAAAATACGTCAGACAGCTGAACGCCGAGTTTCTTGACCTTTTCACGGTCGATCTCGTAATCGTAGATCGGCGAGTTGATCGCATACGTCGTGCGGACACCGGAAAGTTCCGGGCGCTGGTTTGCCGCCGCAACGATCTGCTGCGTAATTTCGTTGAGCTCCTCATCCGTATGACCGGACATATCCTGAAGCTGCATGGTCCAGCCGCCGACCATACCGAGACCCGGGAGAGCCGGCGGGTTAAACGCGATAACCGTTGCTTCCGGCGCCAGCTTTGCGCCGAGTCCGAAAATCGTCTTGACGGCATTATCGACGGACATATCGTCTCCCGGACGTTTTGACCAGTCTTCCATACCGACGACGAGCATTGCACCGTTTGACTTCGCACCGAAGGACAACGGGTCAAATCCGTTGATTGACATCGAGGACTTGATCCCCGGAATACTCTGATGGACGGCCACCTGCAGTTTATCGAGTGTTTTCTGCGTCTGGTTGGCCGATGTACCTTCCGGCAGGCTGATTGACGTGATCGCATAGCCCTGGTCTTCCGACGGGACAAAGGTTGACGGCAATTTCGTATAAACAACGCCGGCAAGGATACAGATGACGAGCATCAACAAAAGCGCGATACGCGTATGGCGGATGAAACGTCCGACAACGCCCTGATAACTGCGCGTTGTGCGCTCAAACCAGTTATTGAAACGATCGAAGAAACGGTCGAGTACGTTTTTCTTCCGATCTTCCGAACGCGGTTTCAGGATCATGGCGCAGAGAGCCGGCGTCAATGTCAACGCGACAAATGCCGAAAGCGCCATCGAAATCGCAATCGTCAAAGCGAACTGACGGTACAGAATACCCGTCATGCCGCCGAGGAAAGCAACCGGGATAAAGACGGATGCAAGAACGAACGCGATCGCGACAACCGGGCCCTGAACCTCGTCCATGGCGCGTTCCGTCGCGTCGACGGAGTTAAGACCTTCCTGCAAATGACGCTCAACATTCTCGATAACGACGATCGCGTCGTCGACGACGAGGCCGATGGCGAGAACCATGGCGAACAGCGTCAACGTATTGATCGAGAAGTCAAGAACGATAAACGCCGCGAGCGTACCGATCAGGGAGACCGGAACAGCGAGCAGCGGGATGATCGTCGCACGCCAGCTCTGCAGGAAAATGTAGATAACGAGCACAACGAGGGCGAGTGCTTCGAAGAACGTCTGGAGTACTTCCTCAATAGATGCGGAGATATAATCCGTGCTGTCGAATACCGTATCCATCTGAAGCCCCGGCGGGAAGTCTTTCTGGGCTTCCTCAAGAACTTTACGGACGCCGCCGACCGTCTGAACGGCGTTAGCGTCTGACGTCATCTGGATACCGAAGGCAACAGCCGGATAACCGTTGAATTTCGAGATAATACTGTTGGATTTCTGACCCGTTTCGATGCGGGCAACATCTTTCAGGTAAACGAACGAGCCGTCACTGCCTGTCTTCAGGATGATATTACCGAATTCTTCCGGCGTAATCAGACGGCCGGCAACCTTACCGGTAATCTGTTTTTCCTGGTCGTTATTAACCGGCATGGCGCCGATTGTTCCGGCCGGAGCCTGGATATTCTGCTCCTGAATCGCCTGCGTGACGTCAGCGACCGTCAAACCGAGCTCCGCGAGTTTATCCGGATTGAGCCAGATACGCATCGAATAATCGGAACCGAAAACCTGAATATCACCGACGCCGCTGACACGTTTCAGCTTATCGATGAAGTAAACCGTCGCGTAGTTCTTCATGAACGTGCGGTCATACGTACCGTCCGGGGAATACAGAGCGACGAGGTAAGCCATATCGTTCGACGATTTACGCGTCGTGACACCGACTGTTTTGACGTCAGTCGGCAGGCTTGCATTGGCAACGGCAACGTTGTTCTGAACTTTGACGGAGTCCATATCGCCGTCGGTGCCGGATTCAAAGACAACAGACAAACGATACATACCGTTATCGTCCGAGTTCGAAGACATGTAGTCCATGCCCTGCGTACCGTTGACCTGCTCCTCAATAATCTGGGCAACGGTTTCGTTGACGACTTCGGCGTTTGCGCCGGTATACGTCGTCGCAACACTGATTGTCGGCGGCGAAATCTGCGGGTACTGCGCAATCGGCAGCTGAGTCCCCGCCAAAACACCGGCAATCACGATAATCAGCGAAATAACAATCGCGAATATCGGGCGGTGGATAAAGAACTTAGACAAGATACCGCCCCCTTACGATTTGGATGAGGATGCGCTCTCCTCTGCCGAAAGGTTCGTATCGAACATCGACGAATC
>Ga0326511_10005060_pt1 | contig 10441 bp, 6 predicted proteins | sample 0_2496_0518_D_FD_203701 | JGI IMG/M metagenome (GOLD analysis project Ga0326511, IMG submission 203701) | Bovine rumen microbial communities from UC Davis, California, United States - 0_2496_0518 | ecosystem: Host-associated > Mammals > Digestive system > Stomach > Rumen | place: USA: California... | reverse complement strand
TCTCTGAAAAGAATCTTTCTGCGCAGATGCAGGTTGGCTTTAAGGGAAATCCTAATATAGGAAGTGTTGTTTTGAATCAAATTGTATCATCGCCTCAGTTTGTTGAGTTTGCAAATTCATTTGCCGAGGGAGACAAGATTTTTATTGTTAGTTCCATTTTTGGAGGTACTGGTGCAAGCGGTTTTCCATTGTTGTTGAAGACGCTTAGAGATCCTAAAGCATCCTTCCCGAATCATAGTATTATAAACAATGCCCAGATTGGTGCTGTAACCATTTTGCCATATTTTAAGTTACAACCATCTGATGAAAGCGAAATAGATTCGTCTACTTTTATTTCAAAAGCTCGTTCTGCCTTAGCTTATTATGAAACAAATGTATTTGGTAATGAATCTATAAATGCTTTATACTATCTTGCAGATGATGGCAATATTTACGAGAATAACGATGGTGGAAACATGCAACAGAATCCAGCTCATATTATTGAACTTGTTGCAGCTACTGCCGCTATCAATTTTATGAATACGGATTATTTAGACAGACATCTGAATTTTGAATTTGGAATTCGTGACATCAATAACAATGATGCTGTCACTTTTGGAAAATTTTACCCCGATACAGAAGGTTTGCTAATGAAACCTATGACTCAACTTACAATGATGGCAAATTGTCTTCAGCAAGGAAGTGTCCAATACAATTTTGTAACGTCGGGTGATTTGGTGGCAAATGAGACTATATGTGCTAAAGAAAAATTTTATACGACGCCGTATTTTAAAGAATTATTGGCCTTCTTAAAAACATATAAGGAATGGTTAATGGAGTTGAGCGAAAATAAGCGCTCATTAAATCTTTTTAATTTAGAGTGTGGCGACAAGCCTTTTGAATTAGTTACAGATCGCAGACCTCAGCAAGGAGGATTCCTTGGATTTGGTAAGAAAGATTATGAAGCTTTTTACGATGCTCTTAATAAAGCTGCACAAAAAGTCCGTGGAGACAAATCGTCTAGTTTGTTTGTTGAAACATATTCGCGAGCAACAAAAAAAATGGCAGAGGATAAACTTAAAATGTAATTGTTATGTCAAAGATATTTAGATTGGGCGAAGGCTCTAATACATATACAGATTGGAACGGATCTCCTTCTTTCCCCTACAATAGTAATAATCGGAATAAGATACAAGATCCTGATGGAGCAACAGCTAAAAAGGAAATAACGTCAATTCCGTCTCCTTTTGCTCGGATTGACTTGGTAAAAAATGCCTTCAGAGAAGTATGTGAAAGTAAGAATCTAGACGGTCAAACAATTTTCCACAAAATGGTTTCTGATGCGTTTGATATTGGTGAGATATTCTTTAATATAGATCGTTTTAATGACAAAGTTGAAATTATAACATGGAATCCTGATAACTGCATTAATGAGATGACGGATTCTTCGCGTGAAGGCCATAAATATTTGGGTAATGCACTTAAGAAGTATTTGCAGTCCGATGCCAAAGCATATAACTTTGCGTCCATGCAGAATATCTATATTCTCAATTACAAGAAGGGTAAGAAAGAATTGAATATTATTGGAGCAACGTCTCCTGCTACAATGTTCTTCTCCAATGCCAATGATTTAAGCTATCTATCAGATGAATTGTCATTTGAAAAAGACAAACCTTTTGATTCTACTTATAATCCACTATATAGGCGTGATGCACAGTATGTAAAGTCATTGTTCTTGTTTAGGAAATTATGTCCCAATTTCGCATCAATTTTTCCAGAGTTAAATGATTATTTTGATTTTACATTCGAGAATTTGACACAGGAACTTCGTGAAGAAATCCGCACAATGGATGTTAACAATGCTGGGGATTATGGATCGATTTCTGTAGCTCATGGTGCTCATAGTGACATTGTTGAAGTTCTCGGTCAGAGATTGTTTAAGTTAAATGGTACAACTTCTATTGAAAACTCTGATTTTTTAATTGATTCACCAAAATGCAATGAGCAGATTTTGGTTTTGCCCATTGATAGAGGTAATACATACAGTGATTTAGTGTATGTAACAGAGAAGTGGGGTGATCAAAAATATGCACAAGCATACGATGAACGGGAAATCGCTGACCGTACGCTTCCCTCCCGAGGCGACAAGCAACCATACTTAACAATTAGCGACTTCTTGGAGCCTCAAATTATTCGCGTACCTTATTTGTTGAATGAGGAAGAATTCTATACGGCACATCTCCGGAAGAATGGAGAGGAAGCCACATTCCTTCTTCCCTTAAAACCTTTATTCTTTAAGTTTTTTAGTGTTGAGGACATTATCAATAATCAGATGATAAGTATTTCAACAATCTCTAAATCTTCTGCTGATGTAACCTTGCGTATTCCTATTCGTAGTAAGAGACAACGAAAATATGTGGAGTACACACGTTCTTACTATGACTCTGGAGCAGATCCCGATGAATCAAATAACAAGGGAACGGTTTATGAAATGAAAATTTCCGGTTTTGTGATGCCGAATATTCGCTTTATACGTTCCGAAGAGGCAATCTATAAAGTCGGATTGGTCATGTTGAGCTCTAATCGTTATAAGTTAAGCTTTTATAATGATGATCATATTATTCAAGGTATAACTCCATCAATAAGGCAGGGTGAAAGTGAACTCGCAAAGAATGCTCTATATACGGTATCTCATAGTAATTTTGATTTCATTCGAATTTCTGCGAATACTTCGGTTCACAGCATTATTATTCCCAAATTCAAGTCTCAGACTATAAACAATGAGTTTAAGTTTGCTGTTGACCTTGGTACATCTAATACTCATATTGAGGTTTCTAAGAATGGACGTGAGTCAGAGGCATATGGCTATCTCAAGTCTCCTGTGAGTAAATTCTTTGTCCAAACATTCGACGATCATGGCGGACCAAAAAATCTTCAGATTGAGAACAACATTATGGAAAAAGACCTGTTACCAGCTTTGGTAGGTAATGGTTCTGATTTTCGTTTCCCAACTCGTACAATTTTGTCTTGTGCAAAGAGTATTGATTGGTCTTCAAACCTGAATTGCTTTGAAATGCACAATATACCACTAACTTATGGTAAACGTGTAGAATTGTCGTATAATGATTATCATTATGACATAAAATGGGGTACAGAGGAAAAGGATAAAGCAATACTTCGTTGCTATATAGATGATATGATGTTCATGCTTCGCTCAAAAGTTGTAGTCGAAGGTGGAGATCTTGGGAAGACAAAATTGACTTGGTTCTTCCCTATAAGTATGCCAGGAGGAAGAAAACAGAAGCTTTCCAAGATTTGGAATGAGAAGTTTGCTGAATACTTCCCTGGGGCAACAAATGGAATAGAGTCCATGTCTGAATCATATGCTCCAGTTTTGCATTATCGTAACGAAAACACGACAGTATCAAACCTCGTCAATATCGATATAGGTGGTGGTACTACAGACGTGGCTTATTTCGTAGATAAAGAACTGTCGTTTGTTACATCATTTAAGTTTGCTGCGAATGACATCTTCCAAGATGCTTATGCAAAAGATACTGTTCATAACGGCATTGTTGATGCATATAAGGATAAGATTAAAGCTGTATTGGAATCCAATTCCAATGATACGGCTGTCCGTGATGTTCTATCAATCTTCGACTCTGATAATAACCGTCATCCTGCGAATATGGCATCTTTCTTGTTCTCCTTGCGTGACAATCAAAATTTGAAAAATGTGAATCAGAATAAGATTGACTTCAACGAACTTCTTCAAGATGATGAGCAGTTTAAGATTGTATTTGTTCTTTTCTATACTGCCATTATCTATCATATTGCTCAAATTGTCAAATTACAGAAATTACCATTACCCCGTCACATTTCGTTAAGTGGTAATGGTAGTAAGGTTATTAAGATAATTTCAACTGATACTTCTATATTATCTTCTTATACTAAGAAGATTTTTGAAATGGTCACGGGACAAAGTTTCGGAAGTAATCCTCTTGGAATCATTGGGCTAGATAAAGAAGGTACAAAAGAGTCAACTTGTAAGGGTGGCATCTTAGGCTCTGAACCTGATGGTAATCTGGAAAAGCAGGTAATTCTTAAATCGACTGGAGATGAATTGATGTCTAATGTTGTGTTTGGCTCCATCGATGAAGCTTATAAGAAGACGGTAGAACAAAGTGCACAGAAATTCTTTGAATTCTTCTTCTCTCTCTGTCCTAAGTTTAACATGAAGGATAACTTTGGTATTACAAACAATAGCATCGATATTGCTAGACAGTACTGTAACCAAGATCTTGGTACATTTATCAATAGAGGTCTTGACTTTCAGCGCATGGACTACGAAGATTCTGATCCTCTTCGTGAGACCCTTTTCTTCTATCCTTTGAAGGGATTCTTGAGCAACCTAATTAATAACTTAACGGAATAATCATGAGTTTTATACAAAATAATACATCGCTGATAATTGTCATATTATTAGTTCTAATTATAGCGGAAGGATTGATAATATATTTACAGTATTATTTAAGAAATGAGGATAAGAGCTCTTCTTCTCGTTCTATTCCTATAGAAAAGCATAAGAAGATCCTTGAAGAACGGGATAATTACCGTACTGCTTACGAGCAGCTTAAAGAAAAATGCAATAAACAGGGTGATAATGAGAATGGTGAATTGATAAATAAATATTTGCAAGAAAATTCTAAGCTTAAACAAATAGTAGAAAAGTTGACTCGAGAAAACACAGGTCTTGAACATAAAGTTAGAGATTTGACTCGCGACAATGACGAACTTAATAAGTTGCTAGGAAATGAGCCTGCTTCCTCTTTTTCCGAAACTCCTAGAGTGGAGGCTCATACTCCCGACATTCCTAAATCGGCGTATAACGAAGATTCTATTCCAGATTCTCACGCAAAATCATCTCCTCCCCCAGTCCAAGACCCTGTTCCTACGGAGACTCCAAACAATAAAAATGTTGCGGAAGATGATTCAAGAGGAGGGGGCTCTACAGAAATAACGATGTATGCATCTTTCCCTCGTACAGCTGGCAGTTCTATCTATTTTTCTGACTTGTCTTATAATCGATTAGATGACTCTTATTTCGAATTCAAGGTTTCTGTAATTTATGGTAAAGCAACATTTAAGCCGGTAGATTTTATGAAGATACGTAATTATGATCCAGCAATGGCAGCAATGCTTACAGAAGGTGCAAAACCCAATGTGGCTTCAACTGTTCTTGGGATTGACCCAGGTAAAGCCCATATAGAAGGAAAAGATTGGATTATTGATAAACCTGCAAAAATAAAGTTAGCGTAAGATGACATTAACATTTCCTATGATTGCCTCCATAGTGGTAGTGCTATTGGTGGTATTCTTTCAATATACAAAGTTTTCACAAAACAGGAAAAGAATCGAATTGTTTAGCAAAATATTTGCTGGACAAGATTATGACTTGGATAAAGACGAAAACGAACTCGTTGTTGGAATCACAGGTTCTGGCAACGAAATCTTTGACGATATAAAAAGTTCAATTAATGGCTATCTTGGAGGTACACAGGGAACCGAAGTGGATTTCCAACTATTGAAGGATTCCGTCGATCGCCACTGTGATATGATTGAGGATGAAATCAACTCACAGATGCCTTTACCATTGTACTTTGGTCTTGCTGGTACAATGACTGGAGCTATCATTGGTCTTTTTGCATTGGTGTTCGGTGGTTCAATTCTTGAACTTATGTCTGGAAAATCTAGCTCTATTGCAGTTGGTGCAGCAAATAATATCAATGATTTGCTTTGGGGCGTAGCCATTGCTATGGTTGCAAGTGCTATAGGTATTATTTTGACATCTTTGAACACGATTTATTTCAAAGATAAGAAATTACAAGAGGAAACGGAAAAGAATAAATTCCTTGCTTGGATGCAATCACGCGTTCTGTCTGCTGTTCCTTCTAGTGTATCTCAACAAATGAAGGCGTTAGCCACTCAATTGGCGACATTTAATCGTAATTTCAGATCTAATACAGATTCCATCAACATTACTCTTAGTAAGGCAAAGCAAGTCTATCAATCACAAGCTAATGTCATTGAAAAATACAATGAAATAGATTTGGAGGGAGTCGCAAATGGTGTAAGTAGCATCATGCGCAGGTTAAGAAGTAGCACTGAGAGCCTTGATAACTTTACCCAATATCTCAACACTGTTCATGAATACTACGAGGAAATGCAGGTTTTTGTTGAGAAGTTGGATAATGAAACCGAAAGGATAGGAATTCTTCAAGATATTCAGAAATTCTTTACGTCTCATAAAGCTGTCATTGCAGAGGAAACATCCGAGGCCCATAAGAATATTCAACAGTCTATTAAAGCGGTGCAGGAATCTACCGAACAACAAGTTAATGAGACTTATACAGCACTCACTGAACAATCTCAGAAACTTAAGGATGCTGTTGATGAGAACAATGAACAGTTTAGAAGTCTCTGTCAAGATATGCGTGCAAAATTCAAGGAGCAGATGGATGACATGCCCGAAGTTGCCCAAAACTTGAAAAAACTTGAAGAAATACCAGATAAATTAGAAACTGCAGTGGCTAAGATAATACAGTCACAAGAACGTTTGGCATCAGACTTCTTAACAGCATCACAAAAGATTGTTAATGCTGTTAACAAAGGGGCTGGTCAGCAGCAAAATGAAGTTATTCAAGTTGGGCAGGGGATTTCAAATATAGAGATTCCGTCAAGTATTAAGTGGACAGTCATTGTTGGTATAACATTGATAACTTTGGCTACAGTAGGAAATTTTGTTTATAATATTTGGAAAGGTGAAACAACATCCGTTCCTGTTATTCAAACTGTAGAGAATATCAATGATAGTATAACGACGTCTTTCCCATCCTAATTGATGACTCTACACATATTCTATTCAAAATAAATATACTAACTTGAGGTAACAACAATGAAGAAAGGTAAAGAATCTTTTTTTTGGACTAGCTACTCCGACTTGATGACAAGTCTTTTTATCATTATGTTGGTTTTGTTTGTACTAGTGATAGTTCTCCTTCATAAACGTATGGAGGCTACTATTATTGAAAAAGAACAGATTGAAAGAGTCCTTGAAGAAATAAAGAAGGTTGAAGCATCAACGAGAGACTTAGAAGGAAAATACTTCTCTTATAACAAAGAATATGAAAAGTTTATTTTAAATATCGATTGTCAGTTCCCTGTCAGTCAATATGATATAAGTCTTCTTGACGTAAGTACTCGGTCTAAATTAATGGATGCAGGGCAGCAAGTGAAAGATTTTCTTGAGCGCCATTCTAACAACCAATATTTGGTCATTGTAGAAGGTCAAGCTTCAGCAAATTCAGAGGCTTGGACTGAATACAATTATAATCTTTCTTTTCAGAGAGCGCTTAGTCTAGTCAAGTTTTGGGCCACAAATCCTAAAGTAAAGTTCTCTGACAAGAACTGTGAGCTTCAAATTGCCGGTAGTGGCGATGGAAGATTAAGTGCAAAAACTATGCGTGAGTCTGTTAATGAGAAGAATCAGCGATTCCTTATCTATATTATTCCTAAAAATATAATAAAGAAGGATATTGAATAATGAAGACCTGTCATATTGTAAGTATAGTACTAGTATTCTTCCTCTTGTGTTCTTGTAATCGCGAAGAATCTACTTTATCTGAATATAGGAGTTTCGCTGAGGAGCTTAAAATAAATTCATCTAATTATACAGAATATGATTGGAATAATGTAATTAAGAAGTATAAAAAGCTAGAACAGGAGGCTACACAATGTAAATTCTCTAAGAAAGAGAAGAAGGAACTTAATAGATTGCGTGGTCAATGTGCAGCATACATGCTTAAGGCTGTAGCTAAACAAGCCAAATCACAAGTTGAGGATGCAATTGAACAATTCTCAGATATGGCAGAAGGTTTTAATGAGGCTTTAGGAAAAGAATGATTAGAAGACCTATTTAAGGAAAAGCAAGAATAAGTATGAGAAAACGAATCAAGAATGTTTGAAATTCATTATTAAGATTATACTTGATAGATAATTATGGGCCCTTTTATTATAATTGCATTAGCAATATTACTCATTTCTATTGTAATATCTGTTTGCGCATATCCGTTTATATGTGCAAGCATTGCTGTTGCAAGCAAAAGATATAATGGGATTGCAGCTGTTTTTCTCTTGATATTAACAGTATTCGTGTATATATTAGCATGTACAACACTTGAAAAGTCTTTTGATAATTGGTGTTATTCTTTGTATGCTGGTATTGTGCTAACTCCTTTAGCTCTATATATCAGCAATGGGCTAGAGGAGCCTGCTAAATGGCCAGAGAGTGGAGAGAAACTTCAACACCACAAAATTATGATTCCTCTACTTTCTTTAGTAACATCATTGTGTTTTGCTATAGAAGGAGTCATGCGTATGACTCATTCTTATAGTGTACATAGGATGCTGAATTATGGATGGGAGAATCCAGATACAGATAGTTATAGGCTCTATTACGAAGAATTTCACTATGCTGGTAGTTTGTTGTTTTTCGTTTCATTATTCATCGCTTTGATAATACTAGCAGGTTTATTCAGCAGTTATAAAGAATATCAGCGTATGCTTACTGTCAAAGCAAAAAAGATATCTCGTTTGGAACGTATACAAAGAGATGTAAATAGGGTTACCCAAAAGCTAGAATTAGATTTGCATTTTTTGATGTCATTTGAGTCTCAACAAGTGGATGAAGTCATTTTGCGTTATAAATATTTCTGCAAAATGATTGTCGCCGCTTTGGAATCCAGTGATGAAAAGACAAAATTGTCATATGAATACAGTCCCTTCAATAATATAGATACATCTTATAAGGTGCTATTGCTTTCAAATAAAAGTCGTAGTTATTATTTTTATCCTATGGGTATAGTGACTAGAGACTCAAATGATGCATATAAATATATTCCTTACGGTAATGATACCGTTTCTGTCAATATTGTGAAAAAAGATAAAAGGGAGGCTCTTCCTTCTGATATTCGGCCAATTCGCCAATATTGGCAACACTCATGTCTTGACGGAAGTCCAGACTTGAGGTATAGATATAATCCGATTACTTATGTCTATGAATATGGCTTTTTGTGTATCGTCGAATTAATTCTTCATGTTTATCGTGTGAACACAGGCAAAGATGCGATGAGTGCATACAAAAAAATGTATTCTTATATTTCTCAATTAAAACTGAGAAACCAAAATGTAATTATGATTGCCTTACCAGAAGAGAAAACCACCGCATCAAGTATTGTTACTGAAAACAGTGAAAGCATCACAAAAGTTGAAAAGCCTGAAGAAATTAAAACGACAAAACAATATGTTGCAATTGAAAATCCGAAAACTTTGGAAGACTGCTTTGGCGTTATTCTCATAAAGCATGGTAAGGATATATTAAATGACAACAACCTTGTTAGTATTATTACACTGTATAAAGAAGTTGATATATCAGAATATAAAGATGTTTTGGACGAAATGGTAAGAGAAGGTTTCCTTTATCAGTTTACCAAACCAGAGAAGCAAAATGATTATACATTATATAATTTATCTGGATCTTTTGCGCGTCAGAAAAAAATGAATGCCCCAAAAGTCTTGTTTATTACGCAAACCTTAGTGGCGGCTATAAAAAAGTTAAAAAAATGATACAAATGTGTTGGTAAAAATGGAGAATTATATTGGTATTTTCATATGTAGTTGTAGCATAATCTTTTTATGTAGTTGTAAGAATGACATTTTTATACATTGGAATCAAACAACTCCTGTTAATAATATATGAATTAATACTAATGTTGGCAATGGTGGAGCTATATTCAATAAAGTTGTATAGAGTCATTATGATTTTTGTATTGGCATTTATCCTTTTGTCATGTCGATATAAATCAAATCATAGTAAAACGAAATCTCAAATAGATCGAATAATTGAAACAGAGGAAGTTCAAGAAGAGAACGCTGAGATTGAAAAGGCTGTCAATGTAGAGGATTTGCGTATAGCAAACTGTTTATATGATGCATACGAAAAGATTCTATGTAAAAAGGCATATATCGCATCTTACAATAGGGTAGCCTTAATACCTAATTGGGTAGGATGGGCTCTCACTAATAATCATGCAAACGGCAACTGTCCTAGAGAAGGTAAATACTACGAAGACGAAGATGTTCCTTTACCTAGGGCTACAAATGAAGATTATCAAGGAAGTGGCTGGTCTCATGGACATATGTGCCCTGCAGGAGACAATAAGTGGGATGAGACTGCGATGAAAGAATCCAATCTGTTGACTAATATTTGTCCTCAAAATGCAAAGTTGAATTCTGGCCTTTGGAATAAGATAGAACAGGACTGTAGGAAATGGGCAAAGAAGTATGGTGAAGTTTATATTGTATGTGGCCCTGTATTATTGAATAAAGAGCATGAGACGATAGG
>Ga0326511_10005059_pt1 | contig 10443 bp, 8 predicted proteins | sample 0_2496_0518_D_FD_203701 | JGI IMG/M metagenome (GOLD analysis project Ga0326511, IMG submission 203701) | Bovine rumen microbial communities from UC Davis, California, United States - 0_2496_0518 | ecosystem: Host-associated > Mammals > Digestive system > Stomach > Rumen | place: USA: California... | reverse complement strand
GCAATTATTTTATGATTTTTTGATGAATAGGGGCATTTCGTGTTATGGATAACAGTTTATCTTTAAAAAAGATGGGACACAGCATTATGTTGGCAAATGTTGATAGCCTTTGTCTTATTTCCCGCCATTGCCAACGGTGGGAAGATGGTAGAGATATGCGAGCCTGACGAGATTGACGTTACAGTCATCAGTGACCAGATAGCCTATCCCGAATACATAAAGCTCGTTCAGCAAGCAATGGAACGCTGCGTGTCTGAAGGATTGTTCCAAAAGGCGGGAAATGAATATCGGGACGTTGCTGCATGTGGCCGCACCCTCCGCATCACGGACACCACCTACAGGCTTGAACTATGCGGCTATTTCCCTACGAAGAGTCCCCAATACACCATCATGGTTGTTGTAGAGAAAGATGGACTACCCGCAGGTGCAAATGGAATATGTGGCCCGCTTTTCAGTCAGGTGGTAGTCGGACTCTTGCAGTATCTCTTTTTGTTCTCAACACCGCTCTTGTTGCCATCTGTACGTAGGACTGGGGATAAAGATAAATGAACAAGTATCAGGTGGATTACGCATCTTTGAAGCCGAATTCAAACTTGACGTGAGCGTTTGGGTCCCACAGCAGATAGAATACCTTTAGCCATTAGATTGTTGAAAAGCCTCCACTTTTTCATCCATAGCAACAGTCTTCGGAACCAGACGGTGATAGTGGCAACTATACTTGATCCAATTGCCGGAACGGCAAGTAAAATGGCAGGGACGATTCCGACAACCAGGATAACCATAAGGAGCAAGAGTATAAGTTCAATAACCATACCGGCTAGCCAGCCCAGGATGGGAACATAGTCATTAAGTGTATTCCTGAACACCTCATTATTTATGGGCTTTGACAACCATGACCAGCAGTTCCAATATCGGTCAAGGTACTCTTTCCAATGGTCTGCATGCTGTATGGCGTATGCTACGCACGCGCCATAGGCTGCCAAAAGAAATACTACGTGAGTCATGGAAGAGAATATCTTGTCGTTGAACAAAGGATAGTCGTAAGCCAGTACGGTATCGGGCAGGGCTATCTGCGCTGCATGGTATTCCCATTGCTTGCTAGTGATGCTGGCTACATGGATAGGCATTAATATCACCTGGAGTTGTTCTGCCAGAGGCATATTCAGGCGCGGTACAAGATATGCGATTTCCTTATAAGATAGCTTTATTTCAAGGATCCTGATTTCCGATGTATCAAGACAGCCATCCGAAACGGGAAGCATGACAGCGTCCCAGCTATTCTTCCATGACAGAGGTGTACTGAAGAAATAGTCAGTAACGAAATAATCGTCTTCATTGTTCAGAGCGAAAAGTTTTTCACCACACTTAAGTACTGGGACATATTTGAGGCAGTAAGTGACCTTTGCCTCGTTAAAAACTTGCACGGCACCTCGACCGACGTAATGACGGCGGACATTGTCAAAAAACTCACCGCTGCTTGACATCTTCCTTAGGTAATGGTATGATGTTCCCTCATGCAGCAGGTCTTTGCTGAACAGTGCCAGTTTCTGGCCTTCTATCTGAAGACGTCCGCCGAGAAGGGTGATATTACGCGCATTGCCAAGGTCTTCTGCTATAATCTTGCTCATTTGCTTTTCTCGTTTAACCTGAACTTTCTTGTGAGTGTACGCCGGATAATCCACCGCTTGACGGAGCCTATCACGTTGAGTGACACCGACAGCATGGAGAAGAAAAAGAGGGTTACTATAGAGGCTGCCATATACAGGACTGCAAGGATAATGGATAGCAGTATCACCCCAAGCACATACATGAAGACATTACCGACAAGTCCGTGCCCCTCCACGGTAACATTACCCGTAGCAAAGATGATGACTTCAGTTGCAATGGCAAGCATGATGCCGACAGCTACGGCAATGTGGAAAATTTCATCGATGTCAACCCCCGTATTACTGATGACCTCTGGGACAGGCAGTCCCGTCAGCTCATTATTTGCAAAGCAAATCATCCCCTTATCCCTGTCGTTAAACGACAGACGATAGACAGGAATATACAAGATGCACAGAAGGCTTTTAGGTTCTATCTGGTAGGCCATGTCAACAGCACGCTTGGTACGTCCGACGGGCAGGATGGTGGTATGGGTGTCATAGCCGCCACGAACTTTCTCTGTGCGTAGGACACTAAGGCGAAGCGGCTGCAGGTATTGCATGGAGAAGAGCTTGTCAATGTCACTCCTGTCCTTTAGCAACAGGCGGATATCCGTGTTCTCATTCAGTGTTTCCTGGCTCTCTGCAAGTAGCGAAATCGCCTTAAGGCATCCTTCGTGTTCTATCTCGCGCACAGGAATGAGTACCCGTTCGGCATGAAGGTACTTGATCTTCCTGATGGCTTTCAATGAACCTAAGCTGACATACCTGTCGATAATGGCTCTGCGGAGTCCATTGAGTTGGTAAGTAGAACATTTAAGCAAACCAAAGAACACGTTGACGTTGTACATACCGGACTCATAGTATGAATAGCTGTTACATCTTGGACATTGCAGGATGTTCGAGTGCAGGTTTTCCTCAGCCAGGTTATATCCGCAGTTTGGGCAGGCGAGCTTGATTAGCGTTGGCATGGTTATCTTCTTTTTGTTTTGCCGTTAGTAATTTACGGATGCAAGTCTGACTTCTTGTCATACAACTCTTGCAAGGATACGGAAAAGCGAGAGAGAGCCACCTCCTGTTTCCTCCTTTGGATGGAGTGCAGAAGTTTGAGGCGGGTACCGATGGTATAGCGGTTCTTTAGGTATGCGAATATATGGATCCCTGGCCATATCAGGCCGAAAAATGAAGCGTAGGCAATGCCAATGCCGATGCCCACAAAGAAAAGGTACTTGATCAGCAGCCAGGAGATATAGAAGGCAAACAAAATGTAGGCAAACCACCCGTTTTTATCATGGGACGTTACCCAGTGCTCGCAGAGGAAGGCCTTCTCGCTGCCCATCATCCCCGTGACTTCTCCCCAGAACATAATCAGCAGGACTATACCCAGAATTGCAGTCGCCAGCATGGCACCGACATGGGCAAAGCTGACATGGTCTTCAGCACTGAGCTCTATCAGACGCGGCTTGCGGTGAAGCCCAGCATCAACCGGCAGGCCGACAGCCTTCACAGCGTCACAACCCATGGATGTAAAGGTGAAGGTGGTGCCCCTGTAACTACAGACAAGGCAATAGAAGGGATAGTAGTGCACCTCGTCAGCTTCTGATGCCCAGGCGGGAAGGGCTGACATCCGCTTGCTGTCCACGGGAATGTCTGCAATACCATTGGCATCCTTGGCATGCTTCCTTGAAAATTTCCCTAAATGCGGGTCTGAATTCTTGTATGACAGCCTAAGGCACTGCTTGATGATGGCATCGTGTTCATCGGCACCCACATACAGCGCATCGTATACGCTGTGGTCTTCACCGCCGATACTGGCCACATAAGGGAGGTAGCACTGCTTCTGCTCGACCACCTGCATATCCGAGAAGATATCGGACGGAGAGTCATGCATCATCATGTCAAAGCATTTTTCCCGGAAAGACTGGTAGTCACACTGAAGCGGGAAATAGAAAACATCCTGCTCCTTATGACTTATGAGTACATCATCCTGTTCACCTTCCCTTCTTTCATTGCCAGCAAGAAAGGTGTCAATGAGGAAGCGTGCGCCGCATCGCGGACATTCCAGCCACTGTCCAACAGCATCCTCACAGTAAAGGGTGTGTCCGCAGGAAGAACATTTCAGGTTGCTTGTTTTCATTATGGTCTGAGTATTTTACGGTAGGAGAAAAGCATTGCCACGAATAGTGAGATATAAACAAGCGTGATAAAAAGAAGTACCAGGAAGGATGCTTTCCATCCGTCAGGGATAACAAGTATGATGATGACACCAACCGCCACCGTTGACAGGAAGTGGACTAGAGAAATAACACGTAGGGACATGCCTATAGAAGCTGTCGTCGCCTCCTTTTCGCTGAACAACAGCGGTGTTGCCATCTGACAGATACCAGCAAGGTGAATAAACGCATAAGCTATCCATATGGCGGCGCTGTTAGTGCCGGCCCTCCCAAGGACGAAAAACGCTATATTGAAGAATAGGAGCGTGAAAACGGTGATGGATGTAATCATTGTCTCCGGGGATTACTAGGGGGCACACAGCTCTTTGAGGATCTCATTAACAAACCTGTCGTAGGTTTCCTTGTCAATCTTTCCACCGTCAAGGTATCCTTTCAGTTCATCAAGCCTGTTATGGCGCTCGATTCGTTTCTTCTCACTTTCCAACGTACCGGCCCAGTTACGGTCGCCGGTTTTCGAAACGGGAGGTTTCATGTCCGGTTGGCCGCCGCCAATGGCACTGGTCATAATCGACGACCCGACGGAAGCCCCGATGCTGTTACCCAGCCCCACGCCGACACCCGCTCCGACTCCGACGCCCATCATGGAGCCAGCCATGCTGCCGGGATTCTCTGCGGCAGCCTTCAGCATGTCATAAAGCTGTATGGTGCTATATGCCTCTCCCTGATAGTCGAAGGCCTCAGTCTTCTGAATCATCCTGTTGTTCTCCAGATAATGTTCGGCAAGGCCGTCATAGATATCCTCGACGTTCATCGTGAAATCGCTGAACTCGACCCCCCATGTGCCGGAATACTCCTCGTTCATCAAACGTCCTAAAGTCTCCCGGGACTCACTTCTAAAGGAACTCTGTATCCTGGGCAGGGTGGCAGCCGCCTCAGGAATCTTGAAAACGCCGGACAGAACGATGCTCACAAGGTTGGATATCTTCGGGTTCAGCTTCTTTGCAAGCTCGTCCTGGGTCACTGATGTCACACCATAGCCCAGAATGTTGTCCAAAAGTATCTTGGCACTGGTGACCTGGAAGTCATATGTACCATTAGCTACAAGTTTGAAGGTGTAGTGGCGGCAGTCTTCCAGAGGACCGAGTGCTGCTTCTGTCCCCCATCCGTTAGAAACGCAAACGTTTGTTCGCACAAAATATACTTTACAGTGGAACATCGTCTGCCCGCCTGTGAAAGGCTTGGTGATGCTACGGAAGAAAGGCAGGTTCTGAGTATCCAGGGTCCCGCTCTTGTTTAAAATCTGCGTCTGTGTCATGCCATCCTTATCCGTGCTGACAAACAATGCCACCTCAGATTCATTCAGGAAAAGATGCGACTTTGTGTTGAAGTCCTCGTTAGGATGCCTATACACCACTATCGATTCATCACTGGTGTTCCTGATCTCACTCATCAGGTCATCATGACCCTTGATAAAATTCCATAATCCCATAACCTATTGTTTATATAATTAGCAGAAACAACTATCTCCCGCCTCTGCCGAGAGAGAAAAATAATGATGAAGACGGCTGGATTTTCTCTTGGCTGTCTTTATGGCTTTCCTCTTGCGTCTCATTAGAGTGCTGTTCCAAATGTTCTTCAAATGCAGTTTCATTTGAATCCCGCCATGCCTCCAGACTGGATATTTCCTCTTCTTCACCAGCCTGCTGCTCTTCCTGCAACCTGGTGAATCCTTGCAACTCCCGACGTGCCCTGGCATTGGTGTTTTCTGTTGCCTCGGCATTATCATCCATATACTGATCCGAATACTCGACAAAATGCGATTCAGGGTATGAGGCATAAGGGTCAAGACCTGCATTACCATATACTGGCAGGACCTGCTGAGTACAGTCATCATTGTCCAACTGTCTTGTGTCCTGAGTGTGTACCGCTTCCATATCCAAGGAGGAGTCTAAGGCTCCTCCATCACCCGACGGGACAGCCGCAGGATTGGGTTCCCCTTCTGGCGGGATGTCATCAACCGTGTCTTCCGCCCCTGCTGCTTCCCCATTGTCTGTCGAGCCATGATTCTGACGAGGTGTGCCGTCGCTCCACCTGTCCATACCATTCTCGTTGGCCCATTGCTCAGCCTCCTCCTGTGCTATTTTTGCTTCTTTTTCTCCAAGCTCGCGAAGTTTAGCGGGTGACAATTGACTTTCGTCTTCCTCGAGAACTTCCTGACTATCGCAGGTTTCGTCAAAGACATCAACCACATTTTTATCAGCACTCACGTCTGTATCCTCGTAGGTCCCGTCATCGGTATCCTCATAGGTTCCGTCGCCGATATCCTCGTAGGTTCCGTCGCCGATATCCTCGTAGGTTCCGTCATCGGTATCCTCGTAGGTTTCGTCACTGGTATCCTCGTAGGTTCCGTCATCGGTATCCTCGTAGGTTCCGTCATCGGTATCCTCATAGGTTCCGTCATCGGTATCCTCGTAGGTTCCGTCATCGGTATCCTCATCGGTTCCGTCATCGGTATCCTCGTAGGTTCCGTCGCCGATATCCTCGTAGGTTCCGTCATCGGTATCCTCGTATGTTCCGTCATCGGTATCCTCGTAGGTTCTGCCGTCAACTTCATCGTAACCATTGTCTAGAAATCCCTCGTCCATATCTCGATTGTTGATTAGTAATTAAAATAAAAATGACATCTCCTATTCTTGCCAGATAGGCTATGAAGTGCACTGGCTAATTCTGTCTTTCAAGAATTTGTCTGTCAGTTTCAACCTTGACTCATTATTTACTTTTCTGTATAGATGTACCCTCACACAGGCCAGCAACTGATCGCTGTAAGGCTCATCGTTGAGTTCCTTCATTACGCGTTCCTTGAGTCTCTTATCCACATCGCCAAATGACTTCCTAAGTTCATCCATGTTCTTATCTGGCTGCGGATTGTAGGCCCTGAATAGCCTGCGTGCTATCTCGCGGGACAAAAGACGCCGTGCATAATCACACTTGTCCTGGCAGTATGGGCACAACCGACACTCGGGATAGGGTCTGAGTTTATCCTGCTTGTCGTTCCAGTATGTTGACATTTTTCTTACGCCTTCATCGGTTAATGAAATATCGATGTTGTTCTCATGCCGGTAGTTGGGCGTGACAATCTCTTCAGGTTCCTCCAGCTTGTTGAAGAAAAGATAAGCGGTACCGGGCTTCAGTCTTGCCAGTCGAGCCGCTTGCACGTTGTCCATGCTCGTGCTGTCTGCCAGAATCTGTCTGTCGCTGGCTTCTACCAAGCGGAAGGCAATCTTGATATCCGTAAGTGCCACGATATCGATGCCTACCTTGCGGGGAGACTGGTCTGCAATACCCACCCCTACGCCATAGGAGCGTATCTCAGCCAGCATGCGCTTTACCAGTGACTGCGCTATGGCAGTAGGGTCAGCCGCTCCTGGTACGACATTGGGAGAGGCATCAAGCAGCACATGCGCTTCCTCAAGAAGGATGAAGTTTTTTAAGCTGTCCTCGCCTTCGCCTCCCTTGAAATTGGCATTTACATACGACAGTATAGAGAGGAGGAGGAGTGCGATGATAAGAGCTTTCTGTTCGCTGTTCTCTATGGCAGCCAGCTCTATGACGGTGGGTCTGGACAGGATGTCCTTGATGGGGATGGAATAGTAGTTGTCAAAGAGGCTTGCCAGCGATTGCAGCCTCACAATACCGGCGCGTCCTATATTCTGCGAGTCGCCCTTGTAGCCTATGGCATCAAAAGTCTGCCTGAAGCATTTGATGAAGTCAGCTATATTGAATACACGGCCTTTGTCTTCGCTGGTGTAGCTGTCCAGCCAGCGGAAATCGGAGTAGCAGTTGTTGACACTGTCCTCGAAGATCTTGTCCAGTGGGGATGTCATCGTCACGCCAGCTGCAAAAGCCGTCTTCAAGACTGATTTGTATGCCTCAAGCTTTACACCTGACGGAGGAACAAAGGGGTTGAATACGAAAGGTGACACATGATGTTTACCCGGAGTGAACACCTGTAGGTCGGGGATGCTCTTTAGCAGTGCCCGATATTCGTTCTTGGCCGGTTCGATGACGAGGAAGGGTATATGATGCTCCTTCCACAGCCTGTCGAGAAGACCGACGCAGAAAGTCGTCTTTCCCGAGCCGGGAGTGCCGACGATTAACATGTGCTTGGCAAGATCCTTACAGCCCAGCCCGATGGTGTCGTTTCCTGCAGATCCCTTAATTACGCCTAATGGCAGGGCTGATTGGTTTAGCACACCTGGAGCATAGGAACGGCTCCGGTGTCCTGTCTCATTGACATTGAGGCCTGCACCGATAGTGTCGCTGCCTATGGGCAAACGGAAAAACTGGGAGGCTTCCTCAGAAGTGATGACAAAAGGCATGCGCCACATCGCAGACGATACAAACTGGCCATTATTCCATATCGCCTTAGGACGAGCATTCTTCATCAGCCAGTCGTTCACCAACCAGGGCTGTAATGGAAATGCGCTGGTAGGCCGTAGCTCAGATGGCAAAGTCGCAACATTAAAGCCTGCCATACGGGTTTGCCCGGCATTGAGCTGCCCCATAATGCTAGAGGCAAGGCGCGGGGCATTCTCTTGTGCCGTATAGGCAATTATATTGAACAAGAACAGCGGCTGCTCTGCGTTGTCGTCATAGTAACAATAAGAGGTAGCTGCACGTGCCGCAGCCTCTATTCTTACAGTGGATCCACCTTGCATGCTGATGCCACCAGATATTGTCTTGAGCGTCTGTACCTTCATTGTCAGCTCCTGACGTTCTGGTTCTTTGAAGAATACAGGGATCAGCTGTAGTGATACGGCACTATGCGGCATACTGGTAATGCTGGCAACAAGTCGCGACAAATCAGATGCCGAGGTGGGTATGGTGTCATAGGCGTAGCAGACAGGCAACATCGTGTTTTGAAGGTTTTCCAACCGCTCTGTCTTCACGACTGCCTTTATGGCCTGGTTGTCCACTCCCTGCCACAGCTGCTGAAACTCCTCGAAACTACTGAGCTCATGATTGTTGTTCTCCTCAACCTCATAGTGGTCTAAAAGCATAGTAGAACGACATGCATCCATGAGCGACTTACTCACGGCCTTTGCCGCCTGGGCAGTAGCCTGTTGCGTACGTATGATTACATAGAGATCAACAGCAGCACGGTAGCGCTGGTTACTCACAGGCCTTGAAAGCCAAAGAAGTTCTATAGCTTCATTTTGATTAAGCGAGGTCTCATATAGCCTCTGTTTGTACTGCTCATAGAGCTCATAGAGCATACCCTGCATGTCCAGCTTCTCACGCTGGATAGCCAAATCGACCTTTTCTGACATCTTGTCGCCGTCCACGAGAATAGACACGTGTGGCACTGATATTATTTTTATAATATCAATAGAAAGGTACCCTTGATTGCCGCCTAAGTTCTTGACTATATTCATGCCGATATAATTTTTTATTTGCCGATGCAAATATACAAAATAATAATAGCATTTAAACAAACAAAATATCGGGAGATAACGAATTAATGTTTTTTAACCAAACGGACACTTGCAGGTAACTACTCAGTCCTCTCTCTTGTGAATAGCACATGAAAGTCTATAAACATTTCTTACCGTTAAAAATGCGTAACTACCGCTCGCGACGGAGACGGGAAAACCCTCCAGGGAAGATATAAAAAACAGCACAACATCCTGACAGCCAGATGCTTGCATTGCTATTTACGAGTAAGCAAGCCCGCCTGCAAGGACGCTGGATATAGGGGGGTACGTTGGCCGCCCCTGCCTTTACTGTATGGCCTAATCGACTGGTTATGAGATTGTTAAATTTGGCTTAGAGATTTGCCTATGTGCTGTCAAAGTGTTAACTTTGCGGCATGAGTTTGGACAACATCACTTCCATAACCGACATAACAGATGCCATCAAGGCACTCAGTGAAAAGACTTCGGCCTTGGAGTCCGAGCTGTCTGCGTGCCAGAGCGAGGTGTCCAGACTCAACCGCGTCAACTCCCGTTTGCTAGCCGACAACACCAAGCTTGAAAAACTGGTCAGGCAGTTGGAGTCCGAGATAGAAAAACTTGGCGGCAAGCGAGTTGAGAAGGACAGTACAAACTCCAGCATCCCGCCCTCTCAGCAATCCATTGCGGCACAGGCGGCACTTCGCACCCGCTCGCTTCGTGAGCCTTCCGGCAGGACGAGCGGCGGACAGCAGGGGCATGAGGGACATGAGCTGGCTAAGACGGACTCTCCCTCCAGTACGGAAGAACACAAGGCAAAGGTGTGCCCCCACTGTGGAGCCGTCATTGGCGAGGACACCCAGCAGGTATGCACCCTGACGACACAGATGATAGAGATTGGCGGTGTCATGGAGGCTCCCGTGGTGACGGAGCACAAGAGGCTTACCGCCGTGTGCCCCCACTGCCACAGGAAAGTCCACGGGAAGCTGCCCACGGGGAACAGCACCAAGACATCATACGGACCAAAGGTGCAGACGATAGTGGTGTACCTGTTCGTCGTACAGTCAATCCCCTATGGCAGGATTGCCGAGATGATGAGGGACGTGTTCGGCCTGGAAAGTTTCTCCCAGGGTACGGTGAAGAACATCCTTTCGAGGAATGCCAACAAGGCCAAGG
>Ga0326511_10005058_pt1 | contig 10443 bp, 7 predicted proteins | sample 0_2496_0518_D_FD_203701 | JGI IMG/M metagenome (GOLD analysis project Ga0326511, IMG submission 203701) | Bovine rumen microbial communities from UC Davis, California, United States - 0_2496_0518 | ecosystem: Host-associated > Mammals > Digestive system > Stomach > Rumen | place: USA: California... | reverse complement strand
GGCGCACGCAGGGGCTCCGGCTCACGGCCATGTTCCAGCACCAGCTCACCCCGGCGGACAAGTTGTATTTTGGCGAGCTGGGGGCCAACATCGTGCCGCGCGGCTTTGACGACAATGCCCTCCAGGCAGTGGCCCAGGCCAGCCCCATGCAATGGAAAGTGACGGCGGACTATGCCATTCCCATCTACGTGGGCGACTGGTACATCCCGGGCGTTGCCCACATCCGCAACTTTGTGCTCACTCCGCACGGGGACTACACCGGCCTGTCCGGCAACAACCTCTGGAGCGTCGGTGCGGACTTCACCGCCGAGCTCACCAAGCTCATCCTGCCCTTCAACTCCTCCCTGGGCGTCTCCGTCAACTACCTGGGCGGATCCTTCTACCCCCAAACGGAGCAGAACCGCCGCTGGTCCGTGGAGCTTATCTTCGGCATGGATTTTTAGCCGGCTTTCAATCCTGTCCGGCAGAAAGGTATTCGGAGGGCGTCTTGCCGGTGTATTGCCGGAAGCTGCGGAGGAAGGAAGAATAGGAGGAAAAACCGGATATGTCGGCCACGTGAACGACGGACAGGGAGGGATTCTCCGTGAGAAGGCCCAGCGCATAGTGAATCCGGTATCCGTTCACCAGGTCGTTGAAGGAGGCCCCTGTCTCTTTGTTGATACAGGCAGACACATAGGTGGTGTTTGAACCGAGTTCTTTGGCGAGGTCTGCGACCTGAAGACCGTGTACCTTATATAATTGCTTTTCCTCCAGGATTGTCCGGATGCGCTGCATCAATTGTTCCGAGGGGGAGGACTGCGCTGCCGCAGCCGCTTTTTTCCTGCGTCTGGAAAGGAATAATGCCGCTGCGGCGGCCGCAAGAAGGCCTGCCGCTATAAGCGCCGGGACAAGCGCACGGCTAAGACCGGCGGATGCGGCCGGCCCGAGCGGGCGGAACAGGAAGGCCGTGCTCACCGGCAGAAAATTGTCTGTCAGGAAGCCTCCAAGGGCGGCAATGCTTCCGTCCGGGCAGATGACAAAACCCATTTCCTTGGGAAAGCCGATGTCGGGATTTTCGGCATAATAAGTGGTTACCCGGGCCCTCCCCTCCTTCAGGGCGTGTGCGTAATCCAGTTTCACAAGATAAAACCGTTTGCCGGTGTCAATGCCGGGAAGCCAGGCGCATTCCCGCCGGGTGTCCAAAAGGAGGGGCATCGCATATTCGATGTCGCAGGCCGATATGCCGGTCCGGGGAATGGGGACGTCGGTGGGAAGGAGGGAGAACGTCTTTCCCTGCACCAGCAGGATTCCGGCGCTTCCGTCCGTCCGGCTGATGGCCGGAACAAGCCAGGTTTCCGGGGCAATCTGAGCGGGCGGCGAGACGCTGACGTAAAAGTTGAAAGGGATCCATTCTGCCAGCAGGGGAACGGAGAAGGGCTCTCCTTCAAGCTGGTCGACCCATCCTCGGGTAGCGTCGCCGTGGCTGTCCATTCCTCCGAAGATGAGTGCGTTGCCGTCTTTCAGGGGCAAGATATAGGGACTGCGCCGGGCCTCCGCGGTGTTTTTGATGCCTTTGAAGCCTTCTTTCGGGGTATAGAGTTCAATTCCGTCTTCCTTATACCAGTTGCCGGAAACGATGATGCGGCCGCCCGGGAGCGCGGCCGCGGAGGCGTAGGCCCGGGGTTGGTCCATAATCGTCAGAGGAGAAAAACTGTGGGTGACGGGGTCGAAAAGTTCCACTCCGAAAGTCTGGCCGATGCCAAACGGCTTCTCGCTGCCACCGCCGAGCATCCACTTCCCGTCCGGAAGTACCGTCAGGAAGCCCCCGTCGTGAGGATAGGTCATATCCAGCGTCTGCCACTTGCCGCCGCTGAAACACTCGGCCGTTGCGACCGGGATAAAGCCGCTGGTGTGTCCTCCGAATGCAAAAATGCTCTCCCCGGAACTGGTGACGACCGGGGCGCAGCGGGGAGTTGGCATATCGGGCAGCTTCTCGTATTCCATCCGTATGAGGGGGATGGCTTGAAGAAGGCTCAAAAGGAGGAGGACAGTTTTCATATTCAAAGATAAGCAGTTTTATGATTTGAGTGTACTATGAAGGGCTGGAAATGTGATTTTTTTTGAATATGGAAAGGTTTGTTTGTTTTGGAAGGTGCCGTTCGGTGAATATGGAACCCCCTGCCGGAAGAAATGCGATATATTTGCCAAAGTATAGTAAACTCCCTTTGCCATGTCCGCAATAAAACGATTCTTTTCCCTCTCCGTGCTGTTCGCCGGCATACTCCTTTCCTTTGGCGGCTGCGCAAAACCACCCGCAGGGCAGGAAAATCAGGAGCCTACGGAAAAACCCGACAACCCCGTAGACCCACCGGTTACTCCGCCGCCGACAGACGTTGTTTTCAAGATGACCGGAGAGTACGACGGCTCCCAGGTCCCCGATATCCTGGTGTTCAACCACAATGGAGAAGGCATCTACTATGTCATCAACGTGGAAAGCAGTGTGGAAAACTGGACGGCCGAAGGCGGCGCCTCCTGGTGCCATATCGTTGCCTACAGTGGCAAGAGCGGCATGATTCACATTAGCGTGGACCAGTATGAGGATCCGTATCCTCCTTCTACGTACCCGCGTTTCTGTCAATTGGTTGTCAAAGTTCCCGGCCTGTCGGACAAAAAGATCACCATCGGCCAGGAATACTCCTATACGCGGATTTATACGGCACCCAACATGCAGAGAGAATACACGCTCCCCTCGTCCGGGGCGCCTGTGGACATAACGGTGATCACCAACCTGGTCGACTGGACCGTCAAGAATGATACGGAATGGATCAAGGCGGAAAAGCTGAACCGATACACCCTTCGCGTCAGTGCGGTTCCGTCCGGGACTTCACAGCCGCGGGAAGGCATGATAACACTCCTTAGCATCGCCAACGGTCAAGTGTCGTCATACGACACGCCCTGGGATATTACCCTGAAAGAAGGGGCCCCGGATGTTGCGGGAGACGATTATTCGTATGACGAAGGTTTGGAATGGGATAAATGATTGAGTTATGAAGACGAGACGATTCATCTGGGCCGTGACAGGCCTTTTAACCATAGCTTCCTGTGAACGCGAACCCATGGGCACCCGCCTTGAGCCCGCTCCGGACAGTTTTCAGCTGACGGCGACCATCGCCCCGGACGGTCCCGAAACCCGGACCATCCTGCTGGACAATCCCGGTGTCCGCATGCAGACACGCTGGGCCGCCGCCGATGCCATCGGCCTCTTCTCCTCTTCCGGAGAGGCTTTCTCGTTGAACTTGACCGCAAGTGACATCAGCGACGACGGAAAGACGGCGGTGTTCCGCTCTTCCTCGGCACTTCCCTCCGGTACCCTGACGGCTTTTTACCCGGCGAATTCCGAAGCGAGCTTTTCCAACGGAAAAATAACGACCCGGTTTCCCGACACGCAGCATTATACTAGCGCCAGGGGAGTGTCCCAGCCGGACCCGGCCGTAAGCCTCATGGCCGGTACGGGCACCGCCGCCTCGGGCATTGCGTTCTGCAATGTCATGGCCGTCCTTAAAATCGGTCAGGCGTTCGATGAAACGACCGTCATCCGTTCCGTCACCTTGCGTGACTTATCCGGAGGGGCGCTTTCCGGTAGCGTTACCATCGACCCGTCCAAGAATTACGCGTCCGAGGTGAGCAGTGGTCCTGATGTGCTGACACTGGACTGCGGAGAAGAGGGTGTAACCCTTGAGCAGGGGGTCATGGGCATCTTCTACTTCATTGTTCCGGCCCGCCAGTATCCGCAGGGAATAGAGATTACTTTTGTGACCCAAGAGGGAGAACGCATGAGCCGCACCGCCGGTACCACCCGCGGCGCCTCCTTCAACCGCGGCGTCATCTATCCGGTCGGCGACATCTCCAACCGGGACTATGTGGCCGGAAAGGATGCCGCGGTGCTGTCCGACAATGCCCATATGATGACTCCTGAACTGCTTCGGAAGATGACGGTCATCGAAAGAGGAGAGGATTTCGTCATCAATGAAGACGGAGGTACGGTGACTTGCAACGGCGAGTCCATCAAAGCCCCTTGGTTCAACATGATGGTGCCCAATGAACTGGGATTCAAAAAAGGCGATTACTTTGTTTTTGACACATCGGACGATTTGCCCGAGGGCGGTGTCTATAAGATTACGGCGATACAGACTCCTTTTGGTGATGAAAACCACAGCCGCATCGACCTGCGGATGACGACCGACTTCGCCGGGGCCTACAAGCACCTGAATTTCGGAAGCAAGATCTATGATGCGGAAGGAAACTCCATGGAAGGGGGCGGAAAGGAATTGGACCTTTCCAGCTATCTGAGCGAAATCGTAAACGCTGAGGGCGAGTCCGTACCGTACTCGGTCTCCCCCAGCGGGCAGATCCTGCTTTCGAATGAAGTCGTCGAAGAGGCCCTGACGAGGGCTATGATAAAAGCGGGGACAACATTGTCGACACCGACCCTGAAGATTGAATGCAAGTCCGACAATGTGGAAGGCTCCATGGGGCTCAACGTCTCCGTCGGCATCCGTGCAGGACTCAGTATTGAAGAAGGAGAACTTCAGTGGGTACATGTCTCGCTCAACCCCAAAGTGAATTTTGCGGCATCCTACACATTGACCGGTTCCGGATCAAAGGACAAGACCGTTCATCTGATCACCCTCTATTTCGTCCCGGGAATTCCCATTGCCCCGGGTGTCGTCCTCACGCCCGAGGTTGAGATCCGGGCCGGAATCGGCATCGGCGGCGAGGTCAAGTTCTCCACTTCCGTCAATTATACCTACGACATGGGAACATACGGCCTTACCTATACGGACGGAGACGGTTTCAGGTTCCGCCATGAGGAAGCCACCCCCGCAAAAGATGAGGGGTTCAATCCCGAAGTGGATTTTTCGCTGACGGGTACGCTCTATGCAAAGGGAAACGTTACATTGATTCCCACCATTTCCCTGTTCAGGGTATTCCGGGCCGGAATGTACGTCGATTTCACGCTTAAATTCGGGCTTACAGGCGGCGTTGAGACAATCGAGAAGAATGTCTATCAAGTCAAGAAAATGTTCCTGCAGCCGGAAATGTCCTTTGCGCCGTACGTGGCGACCCTCGGTGGCTATTTTACAAAAAAATGGGACGATCTGATACCTTCCCCGGAATTCGATCCCCTCTGGGAAAGATACCTGCAGCCCGTAATTGACAAGAGTGCCGCCATCTCCCTTGTCGGAAACGGGGTAAGCCAGCGGAATTACAGGTATGCAGACGGTTCCGGCTACTATCTCCTGGCATGTCAGGAAGGATATGATGACAACACACCCATTCCATTCATCGGTATTGCCGGACATGGAATCCTGCATCAGGTTACAGGTGTGCAGTACCAAGCCAAGTCCTTGAAGCCCACGCTGGATGACTGGACCGTGGTCGTTGACGTGGATGGAGGAGAAGTATCCGGTCTTCCCTGGGGCAGTCTGGTCCTCAGTGCATTGGGCGTAATTCCTTCCTATGACTATCAGTATTATAACCGCTCCAATGTAGAACGGCACGAGGTATTGGACATTCCGCACAGCCAAGACGACGATGATGAAATATCCGTATCGGGGGAAGCAGGTGTAACGTCCATCCGTTCAGGGGAGGTCCGTTCCATCCATCTTCGCTGCATCAACAAACGGAACAAGGCTGTTTATGAAGTCCTCGGTGGAAATCCCTTTACCTTCTATTGGCCCAATACGCCTGACGGACCGTGGTTTGTCAGAAGGAGCCTGACCGAGTACGAATACAATCACGATCCATTCTACAGCAACTGTCCCGTCTGGCCAAGCGATATTCCCCTGCCCTACTAAGAAGCTGTTTTGAAATAATTCCTCTTGTTTCTTATGCAGCCTTTCCGGCCATTATAAACTGGCCGGCGTGGAGAGCGACGCTTCCGTGCTCATGCAGCGCTTCAGTGCATCGGCCCGTGGCTATGTTACCTTGCCCCGGGAGGAGAATCAAGTCTTTCCCCGCTGGGGACTACATGGGCCTGTCCGGCGGCAACCTCTGGAGCGTCGGTGCGGACTTCACCGCCGAGCTCACCAAGCTCATCCTGCCCTTCAACTCCTCCCTGGGCGTCTCCGTCAACTACCTGGGCGGCACCTTCTACGCCAACACCGGCCAAGAGCGCCCCTGGTCCGTGGAGCTCATCTTCGGCATGAACTTCTAATCGCATCCTTGTGCGGTCCCTTCGTGTTGCCGTGGAATTAACCGGACCACTCCTACGTGCGGTTAGGTGGTAAATTTTTGACCAGCTACCCCCAAAATCGCCCGTTTTTGCGCTTGGGTGGTTAAAATAAAGCCAGCTAACCGCAGTGTCCGCCCCTTTACCCCTTTTCCTCTCCATCACCATCTCCCTCTCTCTCCGTCCATTAAAGCACAGAGGGTGGCACTATAGTAGGTTATGGATGGGGTGGGTATGCTTTAGCGGTGGCCCGTGAAGGTGGTTAAAGCACAGCATAGTGCCCCGGAGTGGGTTCTGGCGGGGGTAGGTGTGCTTTAACGGGACCGGGCAGGGCAAGGGGCGGCGTAAATGGTTGGGGCGTCTTTTGCAAAGGCATGGTATAGGGCTTTTCCCGGAAAAGTTGTATCTTTACGAACATGCGCCCGCCCACGGCATGGCGGCAGATGGCCTTGCGAAGGCCCTCCGGAGTCAGATTCTTACCCTTCTCCACCATTTTCCGGAACTCTTCATCGGCCAGGGGGCCCCAGTCCGGATTATCCTTGGCTTCCTGATATAGCAGATATGAGTTAATCCTTTCATTCAGGCTCTGCCACTCCTCACTATAATAATAATCTTCCGTGAACACGGCCTTGCACGGCGGGTTCCAGGCATCCTTGGGGAACAGATCCCGGGCATCGTAAATAACCAACGTCTGGGCCTGCGCTGAAAGAATGCCGCATAACACAATAACGGTCAACAAAAAGTAACGGAGCTTCATTGCACAATTTTTTTATAGTGTGTGAGAGCCAGGGAGGCGTAGCAGTAACGACGGGTATGCTTAGTGGGAATCAGGGCGTAGTGGAAGTGCTTTTCGGAGGCGTGCTCCTCCAGGGCCGACAGGTCCCCGTAACCGGGGGCGGCCCATACCACCCCGCGGTTGTAGGCGGTGGCGGCCAGGCGCACCTGATCATAAACCGGCAGCGTTTCCAGGCCGTCCTGCGTGTGTTCTCCCTTCTTGTTCTCAGAGCCGTAGGAAGAGTAAAGCAGTCTTAAAAACACACCCACATAAATCACCTGCCACTCCTCCTTCTGCAGCCGGGAGATGCGGATGCGGCGGGCCGTAACTGTATCGTCGGTGTCGAACCACAGGTCATACTTCCGGGCCAGGCCGCTGCGCATCCAGGCTTTTTCCATAGCCTCCACAAAGGACGGCTTCATCTGAAATATGCCGATGGAGAAGTCCGGCCCGCCGCCGGTGGTGATGTAGGTGCCGTAATTGGCTGTCGTTTCCATCAGATCCTGAAGGCGGGAATAACGCTCCATCTCCGGCCAGACCACAGCTTCGGCTATCTGGGGATCCACGTCGAAGGAACGCCAGACATCATACCAGGCAGCGCCCCCGGAAGAGGGCGCTGTCAGTATAGTCCAAGCCAGTATTAGAACTTGTAGGTGCAAAGAATCAGTTGGTATTTACCGTCCTCGGTTGTGGCGGCATTGAGCCACTGGATTTTGTCCGGATAGGCCTTCCAGGCGTGCGGCTGGAAGATTTCATCACCTTCCGGCAGGGCGATGTAACCGCCTTCGCCGTTGAAGGTCACGGTACGCTGGCCGTCCCGGGAAGTCCAGGTGCCACCGGTAGCGGCAGCGCCTTTCTTCATCTCGCTCAGTTCCTTGATGCGCTTGTCGGACAGCAGGGTCCAGGAGCCGCCGCTGAACTGATAGACTTCTCCGGCATCGTTGGAAGCAAAGATGTACTTGCCGGCGGCAATATCGTCAAAGTGGGAAGCGCCGAACACGGAAAACTCCGGGAACCACGCATGACCGCCGCCACCCGGCACCTTAGACAGGGACAGCTCCCGAACTACTTCCTCCGCATACATGGGGGGATAGTCCGACGGGAACTCGCTGTAGGCCTCGGCCAGGATATCGCCGGCCGATATGACGACATTCAGCGGCATGCGCCACAGGGCGCATTCGGGGATTAGTTCGTCGGCCACGGCCTGACGGTTGAGCTTGATGAGGGACGACATATTCTCCTTCATCTGGTTGAAGCGCTTCTGGACGTCGGCGGCCCATGCCTGGGCGGCACGGTCGCGGTAGGTCTTGATGAGCTCCAAAGCCTGCAGATAGAGGGGATTGTAAACGGAAGGATCGTCGGTGGCGTAAATCTTCTCCTTGAGGGCCAGCAGTTTCTTGCGGTCGGAGGCGGAGAACTTGGCGTCGGCCTGGGAATCCGCAACAGAGAGCAGTTTCTGGGTCTCCATGAAATAGGCGCTGAGCTTCTGCTCCATCTCCATGATGGGCCTGGCTTTTTCCATCGACTGCATCAGATTGCCCATTCCACCACCCATGGAGCCCATTCCGTTGGACTTCATGGCCGCATCCATAGTCTCTTTCTGAATGCGTTTCTCGAAGGCTTCCGCTTCTTTCTTGAAAGAAGGGTTCTTGGCCGATTCGGCCTGCTGATAAGCCTTGACCTTCTTGTTCAGGGCCGCCATCTCGGGGCATTCCTTGTCAGGATTGGCGGAGTTCATCTGGGCGCGGGAAGCGCTCTTGAATTCGGCGGCGGAAACGCCGCAGTATTTCTGGATATCGGCGGCATTGCGGTCATAAACGGCATCCAGGGCCGACACACTCCGGTTGGCAGTCATGGCCATCATCTCTTGTTCCGACATACCCTGATACTGCGCGGCCTGTTTCTCCAGGTCTTCCACATTCAAATCTCCCAGCAAAGCCTTCTGCATCTTTTCCTCCAGGCGCTTCCGCTCTGCTTCCGGAAGGTTTTCATCCTGCAGTTCGTCTATTTCGGCCGGGGTGAGGCCGAAGAGGTCGGACAGCATCTTGTTGCTCTTTTCCCGGTACATGAGGGTTTGCTCATCCTCGCAGGTGGTGTCTTCGTTCAGTTCCTCGGCCCGGAGGGTAACGGCCTTGATGGCTTTGTAGTAGGCAATCTGGGCTTCTTCCGTAGGATGGGCCAGTTCGGAGGCCGACGGCACAGCCGGGAATTCGTTCATGAGCGGGATGGGGAATTTGGCCGATGAAGGGGTAACAGGGCCGTCCCAGCCGAAGGTGCTGGCGCGCTTGGCGGGCAGCGCCTGCTCGCCGGTAACGGCGGCAGGAGCGTCGGAATCGGGCATCGCCGACAGGGGCTGCTCTTCTTTCGAAGACACGCCAAAGGGATTGCCGATATTACCGCCAGCGGCTTTCTCGGCCTTTTCTTTCAGTTTGTTAAGGAAGCCCTGGGCCTGCGCCGGGGCGCACAACAGCGACAGTGCTGCAATGGCAATGAACAGTTTTTTCATGGTTTATTTCTTTACAAATTCCACTCTGCGGTTCTTGGCACGGCCTTCGTCAGTGCTGTTGGAGGCGATGGGTTCGTGCGAGCCCTTGCCCACGGGAGTGAGGCGGGATTCGGCAATTCCCTGCTCTACCAGGGCGGCCACAATGGCTTCGGCGCGTTTCTGGGACAGAGGATCGTTCACCTTGTCAGAGCCCGTGGCGTCGCAGTGGCCCTGCACCTCGAAGGAGAGGTTGGGGTTCTCCTGCATCAGTTTGGCAATACGGTTGATTTCCACCATGGATTCGGGCTTGAGGTCTGCCTTGCCCACCTCGAAGGTTATGGCGTAGGTGATAATCTTGCCGTCGGAAGCCAAGCGGTCATACAGCGGAACGGCGCCCTTGGCAACGCGGACGTTCTTGATGAAGAAGCGGTCCTTATCGTCACAGTTGGAGACGGAACGGAGAAGCATGCGGGTGGGCTGCGCCACGTTGGGCAGATTCACCATCCTGACACCATTCACATAATATTTGAAGGCGCGTTTGTTGAAAGACGCTGCGACGTGGAGCCAGCTGTCGGGCACTACAAGCTTCTGAACGTTATCTCCCGGAGTTGTTCCGTGGCGAAGGTCTCCGCCCGGAGTATAATAAGAATAATCCAAAGTGGTAGCTCCTTCATTCTCAGACAATTCGTTGAACGCCGGATTGAGGGCGACAAAAACGCAATAGTCGGAGAATTCATCCGAACGTAACACAAGATCTATATGGTCGTTGTTACTGGAGCCTCCGGTGGGGTTGGACCAGACATCGAATTCCACGGTGAACTCCTGGGGCAGATAGTTCTCCTCCTTCATCAGCGGAGCGATGTCCGAGAACCAGCCGGAGAGTTTGATGGCCTGATTGCCGTCAATGGTCATTACTTCGCACTCCTCTCCGCCAAGAAAATCCCAGTGAGAAGGGAACTCGCCCAGTTTCTC
>Ga0326511_10005057_pt1 | contig 10445 bp, 22 predicted proteins | sample 0_2496_0518_D_FD_203701 | JGI IMG/M metagenome (GOLD analysis project Ga0326511, IMG submission 203701) | Bovine rumen microbial communities from UC Davis, California, United States - 0_2496_0518 | ecosystem: Host-associated > Mammals > Digestive system > Stomach > Rumen | place: USA... | reverse complement strand
AATCCTCGGTGAGACCTGGACCATCGCCATCGTGCCCACAAGCGCAGACAAGCGACTGAACGACTGCGATGGGTTTTGCGACAAGACCTCCAGGCGGATTCTTGTGGATGACTTCTCCATGTGTGACGATTATGACTTGGATGACAGGGTTGTCCACATCCGCCAAAATCTGCGACACGAGATCGTCCATGCCTTCATGTTCGAGTCCGGCCTTCAAGTCAACTGGCAGCACCCGGAGTTCGGACATGAGGAGACTGTGGTGGACTGGATTGCGGCACAGTGGCCGAAGATGAAGAAGGTTATCGATGACGCAGAAGCCAGGTTTAAATTGGAAAAAGAAAATGAATACTTGACGGCATTTAGTTGATGGGTGGTGGACAGAGAATGAGCAGGTTGGTAGATGCTGATGCGCTGCGAGACCGTATTGAGGATCATGTAACTACTGTTTCCGCGTGCTGTACTTCGCAAGAAGCATACGGAAGAACACGGATGAAAATGCTTGCTTTGCGGGATGTGGATGAAGCACCAACTGTTGACGCTATCCCGGTGGAGTGGTTTATACGAATGAATCTTAGTTGTGGGATGCAAGGGGAGATCGGTGCGGTTGCAGCGCTTAATTGGGTGCTCGAACAGTGGAAGATGACTAAAGAAGAATGGGATAATGGACTGGAGGTAAAAAATGAAAGCTGCGGCAGGTGGGAGAAGAAGCAAGCTGATGTGAAATGAAATGTTGCACAAAAGCGTTAATACTTAGAAACGATGCAGTGTAAAAGGCATGAGAAATGATATTAAGGTATTGCATCGGTGAAAAAGGCGCGGTATAATAGTATCACAATTAAACATTAGATGATTTGAAGTAACAAGACGGGTTTATTTTTGCGAGATGGCTAACACATGTGAGATGGATAGCGTGTGTTGGCCGTCTCTTTGTTTTTGGTGTTGGAAGGAGGATGGAAGTGCAGGACAATTATCAGGTCATGCCGCCACTGACGGCGGAAGAGTACAATGAGTTAAAGACCGACATCGCCCAGCGCGGCGTGATGGTGCCGATAGAGTATGATGAACACGGCAATGTGCTGGACGGACATCATCGCTTGCAGATTTGCGCGGAGCTGGGAATTAAGGATTTTCCCAAAGTCATCCGGGCCGGGATGACGGAAGCTGAAAAGCGAACCCATGCACGAAAGCTGAACATGGCGCGGCGGCAGTTGAACAGAGACCAGATAGCGGAGATAACAAGACAACAGATACTTGAAACTCCGCATTTGAGTGATAGACAGATAGCAAGGGAACTTGGCGGGCTGGTAAGCAACCCGACTGTAAGCAAGTACAGAAAAGAGCTTGAACAGTCTGGCGAGGTGTTAAACTTTAACACCTCAATGGGTGTGGACGGCAAGCAATATCCTCGACAGGTGGAGCGCAAGCCGATTGTTGTCGAAGAACCTGACGAAGAATGGGATGAAGAAATAGAACCTACTGACGATGACGTAAAGGAGGCACTCTATGACCTTGACGAGCTGATGGTTGAGCATCCAGTTCTTACAGAATTGGTTCAGGATAGACCTACGCTGAATGAGTTAATAGGTTCATATGATGGCAAAGGCACATTTTATGAACACGCCAAATCAGCGGTAGAAGAACAGCCGGAGATACATCGTCCACACGTCTCCAACAACAGCGGCAACAATGAATGGTATACACCTAAGAAGTATGTGGATGCAGCCCGGAACGTGTTGGGACACATAGACCTTGATCCTGCGAGTTGTGCTTATGCTAACAAGACCGTTCAAGCAGAACATTTCTATTCAGTTGAGGATGATGGCTTGACGAAGGAGTGGTGCGGCAAGGTATGGATGAATCCGCCGTACAACGCAGAAGGTGTCACGAAGTTTACTGAAAAATTCGTAGATGAGTACAATACAGGAAATATCAAAGAAGGAATTGTGCTTGTCAATAATGCTACTGAAACGTCATGGTTTGTGAACATGGTGAGTGCTGCATCTGCTATTGTGTTCCCGCGTGGACGGATCCGTTATGAATCACCAACAAAAGAAAGTCTTGCGCCGTTGCAAGGGCAAGCGTTTCTGTACTTTGGGAAAAACACAGAAAAATTTTTTGAATGTTTTTCTGATATAGGATGGGGGGCTGTTATTAGGTGACAGAGCGTGGCGTTTATCAAAACGTCAATCGCGGTCGGCAATTACTTAGATTTGATGGATTAAAATGGGGAAATATCACGCCAACAGACATTGATGGTATTGTCGAATTTCATGATTCTGTTTGGGTGATGTGTGAGGTTAAACTGAGAAAGAAGGATTTACCGCTTGGACAAAGGCTGACGCTTGAACGTTTTGTCGATGATACTACAAAAGCGGGCAAACATAGCATTGCTATTGTTGCAGAACATTGTGTAGACGATCCACATAAGGACGTGTTTTTAAAAAGCGATTGCATGGTGAGAGAGTTCTACGCAACAGAAACTAAGAAATGGCGTCCACCAAAGAAACCCATGACTGTAGAAGCACTTATGGACACATACATTTCAATACACGGAAACGATAATGTTGAGCGAATCACAGGAGGATAAAAATGCCGTATCTGACCAATTACACCTTGTCGCCTGAAAGCCTTGCCCGCGTTCAGGCGTACAAGGATAACCATGCCACACTGTACAACATTCAGGAAGTCGCGGCCATTACAGGCAAAGCCATCCCGAGTTTGCGCCGATATATTAAGACCGGCGAACTGGAGTGTTGCAAGATTCACGGGAGACTGTGCTTCACGGAGGAACAGATCGAAGCGTTTATGAGGCCGACGCAGAAAGGAGAAGAATAATGGCTGTCAGACGCATGTTCTCGCAAAGGGTGACGGACAAGGCCGCATTTCTAAGGATGCCGCCTACGGCACGGCTTTTATACTACGATCTCGGAATGAAAGCCGATGACGATGGATTTGTTGAAGCATTCATGGTCATGAAAGCTACTGGCGCAGCAGAGGATGACCTGCGCGTGCTTGCCGCTAAAGGGTTCGTGAAGGTTATCAACGAGGATTTGGTGACATGGATAACGGACTGGAATGAGAACAATTATATTCGCGGTGACCGCTACAAGGAAAGCATATATCATGAAATGTTGGTGCAAGTTACAGATGGAAGTACACCCGTAAACACAGACCTTTCATCTGGTATACCAGTGGTCAACCAACTGTCAACCAAGCGGTAGACCGTTGGTATACCAAGTGGTTGACATCTGGTATACCGAGGTTAGGTTAAGCCAGGGTAGGTAAGCCCAGGGTAGCTTAGGATAGAGGTAGCACGGGGAGGGGTTGCAGGGGGACCGAGCGATGATTTTGCGAGGCTGCCGCACGAATTGAAGGGTGGTGAAAAAACAAATGGCAGAACAGAGAACGGTGGCTCAGGGTGTGGCTGACAGCATACGGTGTCTCGCTGAATATGTCTCCAAACATGCTGACGACTATGCCGTGGGTATGGATGACGCAACAGGGATGGAGATAAGCATGAAGTTTGAAATTGACTGCTTGCCGGAGATCGTGGTTGAAAAGAGCATCAATCCTTATGCGGATCATGAAGTGATAAAAGACGAACGAAGCTATATATGGACGAGGCTCAATAGCAGGGGTGACAACAATGGAGACAGAGAAAAAGCGTAGGTTAGCAGACGCAATAAACAAAGCTTCGCATGATATGACAAATATGCGGTTTCAAATGTTGTCGCGTATGACGAATACAGAATATTATAGATATCGCGCCAAGCAGTTTGAAGGCCAAATTGAAACACTGCGGACAAGGTGTACGCCAGAAGCGTTGCAAATGTTTGATAAAGGGATGTATGGTTGCCTAAAAATCGTGCCAGTCAAGGGAAGAAAGGAGCAATAGTAATGACACGCGAAGAGTTTATGAAGGATGCAAGGCTGTCGGCTCACAAGATACTTGAAGGCAAAGAGAATGGCATAATGAACCTTGTTCAGCAGGCATGGGCGGAAGGTAAGCGTAACGCGGAAGTCGAAGCGCTGAGGGAAACCATTGAGCGGACTGTGGCTCTGCACTACGGCATACCGCAGAACGACGAGGATTGTGTATTACTCTACAATGGTCGAAAGATAAAGTGCAAGATGGGCATGATAGAGTATAGTGACAATGCGGTTCCTATGAGGGCTGTGCGGAAGTTTGAGGTGTACGAGGCATAACGATGGGCACGATGACAACTGACGGCACTTTTTTCATGCAGTCCCAGGACGGCGAGTGGGTGAAACTGAGTGAACCAGTTGAGTTTGTTGCGGAGCCGGAGCAGAACAGCGTGGCATTTACCATCAAGCCCAGGGCGGTCACGGGAACGTTCGCGCTCAGAGATAGCACAAGGGCACGGCTGCGCAGAAAGCTCCTGGGCTTCAAGGGACATCCGAGGATAAGAGGGCTGATGAAGGCAGTAAAGGTCGCGGGGATAAAGAAACGAGAGGAACAGAACAGGAGGTAGAGCATGACTTACACTCGAGCAGAACAAGAGACAAGCATCGTGTGGGACGAGGAGGTGAAGGTCGCAAACATCTACACGGCATCGCCCATATCGATGCGCAAGCTGGACAAGCTCTGCGAGGCCTGCCCGGATGAATACAGGCAGACGTGGACGGAGACAGACAAGAACGGCAGGGTGACTGCGGCGAAGTATGAGGTGGCAGCAAAGTACGTCAAGTTTGCGAAGCCTGCCAGCGAGGCGAGGAAAGAAGCTGGGCGCAGGGTTGCCGCTGCGATGCTCAAAAAGCGCAATTCGTGAAGGTGAAACAAGACGAAGATGCGGAGATAGCCAAAGTTGCTTCAAACCCATGGATATTGCTTGAAGAAAAATGGGTAACGAGGTTCAGACGATAAAGAGTAAGGGTAGAAAACAAGGCGTTTGAAATAAGGCTGTAGCTTGGAGAAAATGGGTAAATACGCGAAGGTGCGGTTTGAAAACACAAAGGCGCAGAAAGACCAACGAGGCAGCAATGCCCGTTTTATGGTTTTTTCACAGTTCAAATACTGAGGTTTCAGAGGCATATCGTTTTACCCTTACAACGTATCGTCTGGATGTGTATAGGCGCTGTAACGCCAGTATTTGCTTGACGTTTGAAGCGCAGAAACGATTTTAGAAAGAAAGGTGGTTGCTATGGATAAGCAGAAGGACGGAGAAAAGAGCAAAGTCGTACCTATCGATGCGGAAGTAAAGCCCAGGAGGAAACGGGGGCTGAAGTCTGCGTCCATCATGGATAATACCACTGCAAGACCTGATGAGATCGCAAGGGCTGTCAAAAACTCCTTTCAGTATTTCAATCGCGAGATCGTCAAGTCCGATGAGGAGTGCGCAGAAAGGCTCAATGCTTACTTTCGCGATTGCCAGGAACAGCAAATGCTGCCTACGGTAGAAAACATGTGCCTCGCGCTGGGGACTGTGAGAAGGACTGTGTGGGATTGGGAAAACGGGATTTCGTGTAGTGCTACGAGAACAAACATGATTAAAAAAGCAAAGCAAATCCTCGCCGCCATCGATGCGGAATTAGTTTCATCTGGCAAGATTCCCCAAGTCGTTTATATTTTCCGTGCGAAGAACTTCTTCGGCATGGCTGACCAGCAGGAAATCGTCGTCAGTACGGGCGCTAACGCAGAACAGGACATGTCTGCCGACGACATCGCAAAGCGCTATCTGGAGGACAGCAGAACGGTGGAGACCACGTTCTCGGACGAACAGTAAAACCCCTTTATATATATAATATATATAATATATACTCGCGCGCACGCGCGCGCAGGGGTAGTTTAAGAATGAAAGTTGAGTATTACTAAACTTTTGAGACAGAAAATGCAGGTGAATTTAGAACCACAGAAAGTGAAAATTGTCCTATTTTTCCAAAACCCGCAGAAAGGCGCAGAAAGTGGTTTTTCCGACCCTGTCGCCCTGCGTCCCTGATCGTGTCAGACCCTCCCGGCCCTCCGCGCCAAAACGATTTCTGTTACGCGATGCTTCATGGATATGACATACTTGCGTAACATCTCCATGGTGCTGGTGCTGCTCCCGGGTGTAGTCCAGCCTTAGCCCTATTGCATAGTAGGCAGGTAGGTAATAGCGCAGGTATCAACCTACTGCTACGGTAGGTTATAAGAGTTTCTTATGGTTGTGCTGCCTCCGGGCGTGGGCTGCTGGCGGTGGTACTGGTGGCGGCGTTGGGCCTCGGCTCCTGTCCTCCGTGGGTCTGTCTGCCTTCGTGGCGGTGGCGCTCTGTGGCGGCTTCTGCGGGGCCTGTGGGCGGTTCTGCGGTGGGTGTAGTACTTCTTTATGTGTCGCGGCGTCGGCGGTTCTGTGGGCGCTGATCCTCGGCGGCTGGTGGCGCTCTCCGGCGTGGTGTCGGCAGTGGATCGCGTTGGCGGCTGGGCGTGGTGTCCGGGCTTCTGTGGGCGGTGTGACGGGCTGCGGGGCTGGCGGTGGGTGCTTGCCTTGTCCAGCTTCCGCGGGGGCTGTAACTGGCTTGTGCGGCGTCTCCTGCGGGCGCTGTCCATCTGTCGCGGGTCTCTCTTGCGGCGCTGGTGGGCGTTCTCGCGGGCGTTGTGGCTGGGTGTGGGTCTGGTGGTCTGGTGGGCTGGTGGGCTGGTGGGCTTTACGGGCTTGTGCGGGCTTCCTGTGCTGTCTTGAGGGCATAAAAAAACCGGGGCGTTATGCCTCGGTTTTATGTCTGATTGGGGTGTTACAAAAATGTGGGCGGGCTGTCGTCCAATAATTTACAAGTCTGTCGCGCTCTTCGTCGGAGATGCGCGGCAAGTCGTTGTAAAGGGTTGTCGTGGCTCCGCGCCTATAGATGCAGCTTGCCTTGTGTTCTGTTTGCGGGTCGGGTAGTAGCTCCGCGCCTGACTGGTCTATTATGTTTCGGCTGTCTTGGCGTGTGGCGGTCTTGAGGGCTACGCGGGCGGGAAAATTACACTTTATTTCTGTTGGTATGATCGTTCTGAGCGGGCTTTGAGTGCAACATATCATATGAATTTTCGCGGCCCTGGCAAGGATTCCTAACTCTTGTAATAGTGGCGTGACGGTTTTTTTCTGGGTGGTCATTAGGTCGGCCAGCTCGTCAATTATTACATAGATGTCGGGTCCGTCGTATGTCTTGACGTGCTGGCGCTTCATCCCCTGTAAACGCTGGTTCATAATGTCGATTGCGCCGCGTAGGGCGTGGATCATGTCGGGCGCGCTCTCGGCGTATAATAGGCAATGTGGCGCGCGCTGGAATGCTTCGAGTTCTACGCCTTTACGGTCTAAAAATATAAACTGCTTTTCGCCTGGTGCATAGTGTAAAGCGGTGCAAATAATCGCATTTAATACTGTGCTTTTTCCGCTGCCTGTGGCTCCCGCTAATAATAAATGGGTTTCGTTGAGCATGTTATTATAAAGGGTGTATATACTGCCTGTCGGGCGCTTGTAATAATATGGCATGTTGTGCGGTCCTCCTACGCTGTAATAAAGCCCCGTTGGCGGGGCTGGGGCGGGGCTTATTCGGCGTTGTCGGCGCTGGATATGATGCGGTAATATATTGCATATCCTGCGCATGATGCAACCATTTCTATTGTGTCTCCGGGCTGGGCGTGCTCCTGGGCTTCTCGGCGGGTGGCGTAAAGGGTGATTCCATTAATTACAAACATATGCGGCGCTCCTTTCATGCGGTGACGATGTTGATATAACTTCCATGTATCAGGGCTTTGGCGATGTCTCGGGCGCTGTGGGCGTCCTGGTGGCTGGTCGGGGTCCATTCTCCGCCGATTTTGCATAGGTGGGTGATTTGCAGGTAGTCGCCTCGGCTGCTCTGGTGGATCACTTGCCGGGTAAATCCCCTGTTGTAAAGCTGGTGGGCGTATAGTGTGTGGCCCTCGGTGATGTCGTTGTATATGCGCTCCGCTATGGCGTTGTTATGGGCGTCTATGGCTTCCGCTCGGGCCTCGGCTTTCTCGGCGGTCTCGGGGTGGCTGTACTTGTGAAATAGGGCGATGGCGGCTCGATAGGTGGCCTTTATCCAGATTCGCATTTAATCCGCCTCCCTTTTGCGCTGTTCGCAATAGCAGCAGTTGTGCGTGTCGTTCTGCTTCCAACACTCAAGGCCGGTTCCGCTGTATACATCGCAATAATCACAACCATTCCAATTAGGACGGGCGGCGCAGATGTTTACAAGCGTTTTCCGCTGGGGGCGGGTCAAATATTCATGGCGCAGGCGTTCGGCGTTCTGATAGTCTGTCATATTGTTGTCGCTCCTTCCGTGGTCGTGGTGCTGGCGTAAAAAAGCCTTTGCCCCTTTGCATATTGCTTTTGCAATCCGTCCGTATGTCGCCCGGGCGTCTCGGCGTCCCGTGTGGGATGTCATGTAAAGGGGCTTTCCCGGCTCGACGGTCCGCGCTATCATTATCAAGCGTGGGCGGCTCTCTGCCTGTCGGCATTGTCGCGGGTCCGGGCTTGCGTCCGGGCCCTGGTCAACGCTGACGGGTTACGCCTCTGCGGCTCTCCTGATGTCCTCGGTGATGCTCTCCAAATAGCTGCGGGCGTTGGTGGCTCTGATCGCTTCCGTGGCGGCTCTGGTATATTCTTCGCTGTACTTGTGCCGGGTGACGGTCTGAAAAATGGCCTTGTCCATCTCGGCGGCGCTGATCCTTCCGCGCTCAAACTGGCGGAGGATCATATAAAAGGTCTTGGCGGCTTCGTGGGCCTTCTCGGTGTTTCTGTTCATGTTCTCAATCTCCTACTTGTCGATGATGTAGCGGGCGCGCGCTCTGTCGCTCATGCGCTCCCATTTCGCTAAAGGGATATATTCCCATTGTTCGCGGCGGGGGTCCCAGACTTGCAAGCAAACTCGGCCTTGGTGGACGCAATACATGTTTTCATCTCCTATTCTCCGAAAATGCCGGGAAAACGCTTTTCAATCTCTACGCTGTCGCGGCTGGTATAGTCTCCGATCATGTTCCCGTCGGCGTCGTATACGTTGCCGCGGTATATGCCCTCGTTGGGGTAAAATGTGCATGTGGCGTAAACTGCGGGGTTTTCGCGTCCGTCCTTGTACCAATAATCAATCTTTAGCATTGGTTACGCCTTCTTTCTTGGCCTGTTCTTTCATTAGGCAGCCTGTCCAGGCTTTCTCTTTTGTGCCGTTGCAATCGACGTTGTAGCGGGGGCAATCTCCGCACATAGCGTTAACGCTGACTTTTTCGTACAACGGTTGTATGCGGTGTACGGCCTGCACGGCTCCATATAACCATCCGTCTAAATAATCAATGCTCGGCGCAAAGTGTATATAATCGGCGGCGTTGGCGGGGTAGTAGATGAAAAACCCGGGGCCATAGTCGGCGCGTTCAAACCTGATCGGACCGAAATTGTGAATAAATGCGCTGAGATTCTGCGCTATGGTTTCGCGCTGCTTCTTGGTCATGGTCATTTGTTTATGCCTCCTATAATCATTCTCGCGTTATTGTAAATCCACAGTCTGTTATGGCGGTGGGTTAGCCATTCGCGGCCGTTCTCGGTCATTGTGCGGTAGATGTTGGGATATGCCAGTTTGATAACGGTTAAATACTCGTTCATGGTTTCGTCGGGTGTCTGTAAACATTCTATAGCGTTTTGAATGGTGCGCTTGTTGTCGTTGGCTCCAATTGCGCCGTTTCCGCCGTCAATCGCAAACATGTTTTTTGCGGTCAATGCGGCTTGTAACTGGCTGAGCAATTCGCGCTTTGTCATTCGTCGCGCCTCCTTTCGTAAAAGTACGTTGCTATCCGTTCCGCGATTGCGCCGGAATTGTTGACGGTCTGCGCGATGCAGTATGCGGGGCCTGCGCTGTGAATCTCAAGGTTGTAAACCTTCCGGAATGTTTCGTCAAGACGCAGGAACCATTTATATTCCCGGTCGGCTTCCGCTTTCGTGCTGGCACGGTTATAGGTCCGCGCATTGTTGCTCAACTCGGCTACCCGTTCGCCCAGGGCGCAAAGCCTATAAAAGCTGTTCATATTGCGCCGGGCTTCGTCCATGTCGGCGGGGGTCGGGTCGGGGTTCTTGTATCTGGCAAGGTGGAAAATTTCGCGTTCCCGTAATTCTGCGATAGTGGGTTTTCTGGTGCGGCTCATGGTTCTTTCTCCTTTCGCTCTCTGGCGCTCTGTGCGGCCTTGTGACGGCCTTGTGTGTGGTGGGGGTCTGTTGGTCGTTGTGGCTCTCTCCGCCTGTCTGCGGGGCTTCTATGCGGCCATAATGGCGGCTATGATCGTCTCTTTGTCGGTGGTGATGTTCACGGGCTTATTGTGTTCCATGTCCAGGAAAACGGGGGCGGCGTCGGTGTCCGGGCTTAGCAGGGTGACGGCCTCGGCGGTGTCGCGGATGGTCTGACAGCTATAGGCGTTTCTATAGCAGGCGATTTCCTGCCGAGCTTCCTCCGTGGTTCCT
>Ga0326511_10005056_pt1 | contig 10446 bp, 14 predicted proteins | sample 0_2496_0518_D_FD_203701 | JGI IMG/M metagenome (GOLD analysis project Ga0326511, IMG submission 203701) | Bovine rumen microbial communities from UC Davis, California, United States - 0_2496_0518 | ecosystem: Host-associated > Mammals > Digestive system > Stomach > Rumen | place: USA... | reverse complement strand
GAATGGCGCAAACAGTACATCGAAGAGAATGCTCCGTACAAGGTTGGTGACAAGGTAAAGATTGTCACTCCTGCTGAACCGAGGTGGCATAAGGATGAAGAAACCGTGTTCGCATTCATTAAATCCATTGAGGTTTCTGATGATGGCACGTTCACTCCAGAGCTTAATGCTGTCAAGAAGGATGGCACCGAGCATAAGAACAAGCGTGTCTGGATCAGCTGGTATCGCAAACCTACCGTAACACTTGTGGAACAATGAAAGTCCACATTGACATCCGAGACGATATTTCGCCCACACTGGCTCTGGAATGTGTCCGTCACGTCATTGCCAGTGGGCGAATATCGGAAGGTGAGCATGGCAAAAAGTATTATTGCTGGGCTACCACATTTGACACTAATGAAGGCGAGATCATTGTTTATACCAGACAATACCGTAAATCTGATTGCTTTTTAGTTTATAAAAACCAAACGAAATAGAGATATGAAAGCTGCAATTATTTATTCTGGAAAGGGTGGTGTAGGAAAAACGACCACCACCGCCAATATTGCCAGGGTACTTGCTCGACAAGGAAAGAAAGTGCTAATTCTTGACATGGATATTAACACACCATCCATGAATACAGAATTTAAGGGTGAGCATCCAGAAGAAAACCTTTGGGTGCATTCTACTGGAAACATATTTGATAAGTTCATCTTTTTGGAACAATCAATGGTTGAGCGGTTTATTAGGGATGGACAAAAGAAAATATACAATATAAAGCCAGATGTTGTTTTGATTGACACGCCTCCTTCAATAACGCAAGTTCATATTGGCGTGTTAAGCATGATTCAAGTGTCTGTAGTGGTGTTTGTCAGTCAGCCTACGGAATTAAGCCGTGAAGATGTTATTCGTACTGCCAATTTCTTTACTGAAAGATGTAAGCCGTGTGTTACATATTTAGTTGAAAACATGTGCGATAACGAGTCACCCAGTTCTCAATATGATTATGGAATGGAGGTCATTGCGCATATTCCGTTCATAGAGAATTTTAGATCCGAGTTGCTTATTGAAAAATGCCATGATGATTATAGTTTGATTGGAAAAAAGATTATTCTGGGTGCAGACGTTGAACAAAAGCAAGCATATTATAAACCTCCATACGATGAAACATTTGACTTAATCAAAGTTCTGGATGTCGGAAACAGAAGGACAAATCTGGTGGCATACATCAAACGCGATGGAGAAGATATGCAAAAGGAAATGGCACTTGGGCCATACCCTAAGTTTTTGTCTGTTCGCACCTGGGATAGGATGCGTGATTATGTTGATACCTTTGAAAGAGGTTTTCGACATGACATGCGAATTACTAAATGCACTCCAGAAATCATTGAAAGAACTGTAAAGCCATTCTATGAAAATAGCCAGGCATATTTTATGGTGGTGAACGCTCCTTTATGTGAAATTCAACTCATCACTGGAGAAATCGGCCAGGCGACTCTTGTTACGAATCAAACGTCTCATTATGGTATTCCTCGCCTCAAGTACAATACGAGAAAGGGAGAGATAACACTATTTCCAGATGAGGTATTGCCAATTAATATGGAGGAACTTCAAACATTCCTACAAGAAGGCTATACAATTCTATCTGACAGCCGTTATCTGCCACCGAAAGAAACGGTTGAAATGTGCTATAATGCCTATGGGAGCCGTGTAGGTCTCATGGATTCCTGGGAAAAGACTTATGATATGTGGGTTAATAAATAAAACAAATTTTAGTTAAGCATGAATAAAGAAAGAAGAGCCGAACTATATGAAGTCATTGAGTCTCTGGATGAGGCCACTGACCAATTGCGTGATATTGTGTCCGAGGAGGAAGATTCGTTTGACAACCTTCCTCCAGGATTGCAGGAAAGTAAAACTGGTGACGGAATCCAAGACGCTATCTCAAAGTTGGGCGATTTCGTCACTGAAATCGAAAATGTAAAGGATAAAATAGAGAAAATGGCCAAAGGCAAGAAATAATTTGCTAAATTATTTGGTAGTTCAAAAACTTTATCTTATCTTTGCAGAAAATATTAGTTTACATGAATAGCAAACAATTTTCAGAATTACTTGCATCAAAGCGTGTGGAGGCTGGAGTGTCATTGGATGTGATGGCAGCTCGATTAGGTGTAAACTCCAGCACGATAAAGAGCATGGAAGATGGAGTCCATAACCTACACATGAAGCTGGTGATGGATTACATTTCATGCTTGAATCTTAAATTAGTGGTAAGTACAGTAACTATTGACGAAAGCGAGCTTCAAGTGTTCAGCTTTTCATCGTATCAAGAATTGGTTGACTGGATAATTTCTCGCTGGCCCTGGAGGTTCAAGCGAAAATCCAGGATGGATGCCAATGGAATAGAATACGTCAAGATTCTCGATGCTCATGGAAAAGAGATCGAGTTTGACAAGTATTTCTTTCTTGAGCTTATCGAAAAGAGCCAGTATGAGCTTGAGGTGTTGAACGATGAACAGATTGAAAGTAAGCAAACAGCGTTCAGAGACCGATACGACAAGCTTAGAAAAAAAAGCAGCAGGGAGGCTACTGTATTGCTTTTAGGAGTATTCGCTGGTATCATAGCGTTTGTGTATCTGGATATTTGGATTGTGGATAGTTTTTCTGAAAAGCTATTCCTCAACATTGGATTCTTCGGCTCGTTGATCTCAGCGAATGCTGTGGCTGGGTTGGTGTTCCCATATATACTTGTGGGCATCATACTATTGTTTATTGGGTATTTGTCATATCGTATTATAAAATGGTTTTCAAATGGATAGATTAGATTTCATTGATCTTCTGGATGACATCAAGATTCAAAATAATACGACCACTTCTGATTTGTCATACTTTATGAAGGTGCCTTGGGGTTCCGTGAGAAGGCTGGAAGAGGGTAAGACGAATAGCGGAGTAGATACTATTCTGAAATACATCGCCTACTTCAACAGTCATATCAAGTTGACCGCATGGCTGGCAAATAAGGAGTACCACATAATGAAATATGATGATTTGTTGGTCTGGATGAAGGAAACCAGGAGTCACAAGTTCACCAAGTTCACCCAGCGCACATTGGCAAAAGAGATTGGTCGTTCATACGTCAATATCGCCAACATTGAGACAAAGAAGAGCATTATGAGCATTGATACTTTTCTTAAATTAACAGATAGTTTAGCAACAAAAGTAGAGATTATAGAAAATGAACAGAATACGTGACAAGGACATTCCACGCCTGGCAATGCTTACCAAAGTGAACCAGGATGATTTTGCAAAGCTGGTATCTATGGGCCTCATCGACCACGCCCCAGCAATGCGCCTTCTTGTGAAGTACAGTTTCCAGAAATTGAAGAACAAGAAGTATTACAAGATCAAGCAAATCGTCAAGGCCGTTGCGGAGGAGTACGGAGTAACGGAACATTTCGTCCATGACTCCGTGTACACCAGAAAGAAACGGCTTCATTACTGTACACAGTGTATGCGCCTCATATCTGCAAGAGACAACATCCGTAACAATGGACTATGTGACGATTGCGTAAGTAAAAAAATAATAGTTGATTAACGTACATCTTAAAAGTAGTAACCATGAACGGAGAAGTAAATCGGGCCTATGCGTACTATAAGGCGCAACACCCAGGAAGCATTTTACTGTTTCGAGTTAAGAACCTCTATGAAGCCTACTTTGACGATGCGGACAGAATCCGCGAGTTGCTGGGTAGTTCGACACTCAAGTTCGCCCAACGTGAGCAAACGGTCTGTTTGCCATCCGATAGTATCTGTGACTATGTATCTGTGTTAGGTGATTCTGGATGCGCACTCCAGTTCATCGAATACCGTAATGATGACGGTGAATTTGCTATTCCAGACGTAAACCTCCTCGAAAATGAGAAAGCGATGGATTTTTAAGCAAAAAATTTTCAACCGTATATCTTTAGTGAATCAAAATTTAATGTAAAACCAATTAAAAAACAATGAATTGCATGAAAAATTAAGATGTATTAAACGTATATCTTTTTAGTCCAAAAGTAGCTGATTATCAATTAGTTACGATGAAAATTTATTTGATTTTTCTTGGCTAATTGGATTTTTTCAAGTAATTTTGTGCCGCTGATTCGGAGTAAGAACCGTTTCAGCGGCTATTTCATTATCATCTTTAAGTTGAAATTATGAACGCATTCGAGAATCAAAAAGAACAGCCCATCAAAGTTCAAACCAAGCTCAAGTTCGTCAAATCAGAAAAGACTGGAGCAATTGTTAGTTTTGTATCACAGAATCCCAAGACTGGGAGAATCTGTGGAGTACGCCAGGATTCGCAATATCCCAAGAAGATTTGCATTCTTGACAAGAAACTGGTCAGCGAGGTACTGCTTAATGTCCTCTATGACGTTACCATGATTCCCATGACTGAAAAGAATGGGTACGTGGTGATAGAAATGACTCCAGTCGAGTTCAAGGCCACGATTTCCACCACCTACGTCAAGAAGGCGATATATAGGGTGGAGGTCAAGTTCGGTAACAAGACAATCGTGTTCGATCCTCTGGATGGAAAGAAAGACACGATCAGAACACTGAAAGGCTGTCTGTCTGTTCTTGAGAAGCGAGTTGATATAAAGGACATAACCCAGGTTGTAGCCGATTTCCAGGAATCAGCTAACAAGCTGCTTAACTACATGAGAGCTGATGGAATCTTGTATCGGGATTAAAAAGGCGAAGCTCCCTCGCAAGAGGAAGAAAGCGGCCATCAAAGCGCAAGGCAGAAAGTGGTACTACGATACTATACGGCTTTACTACATTGTGCAGCGTTCTGGAAAGTTCTATGAGCCAGTGTGCAAGTTTTGGGTAAACAGTTCTGTAGTGCAAACGATGTGTGAGGCTGGAGGTAAGCTGGTGCCAACCCTCAAGCCTACAAGATTCTGGTAAAATCATCAAGGCCGTGGGCAATTGCTTCACGGCCTTTTATTCATTTATATATATGGGAAATCAAAGACCAACTAAAGGGATAGCCGTTGACGCGGCCCATTCCACAAAAAGGCTGGAAACGGAATACCAGGCAATCGACCTTGCAACTGGTGAACAGATATTCTATAAGAATCTGGGGAACCAGACGGTGAATATCGGTGAGTTCCTGGGCGTGGTCGAGGCTGTCAAGTATATCATTGAGAATGACTTCCAGCCTCGCGTGGTATATACGGACAGCACAACTGCTATATCTTGGTTCCGTAGTAAACGCACGGCATCCAACAAGAAATGCAAGGATCTCCAGAAAGCGGAAATATTCCTTCGTGTGATGGCTGCTGATGTTGACACTATAGAAGTTGTACACTGGAATAACCAGAAATGGGGCGAAACCCCTGCTGATTTTGGCAGAAAATAATCCTTTTCTCAAACCTACCAATATATTCGCGCTCTATTCATTTATGAATATCGCGGAGTGGAGCAGTTGGTAGCTCGTGAGAGTCATTATCTCAAGGTCAGTGGTTCGAGTCCGCTCTCCGCAACAATGAATGACAAAACAAAAGAGAAAGACTAAATCCCAACTTTGTACGCTTTATGGGTGGATCTCTGCTGTTTTGAAGTTCAACGGCAGAGATCTTTGATTTATTGGCAATGAAGGTAATACTCAACAAGTGGATTCCTTTCAAGGGCTTCAAGTGCATCAATCTGTTCGGCATCTTGTTCGTAAGAGAAGATTGCTCCAAAATGGATAGGTATGATTTGAACCATGAGGCAATCCACACACGTCAAATGAAAGAGCTGGCCTATATCTTCTTCTACATCATCTATGTGCTGGAGTGGCTGGTTCGGTTATTCAAACCTGGAAACGCATATCGCAACATATCCTTCGAGCAGGAAGCATACAAGAACGAGAGCAATCTCGAATACCTTGACAACCGAAAGTTCTGGGCCATGTGGCGATAAAATAAGTGAACGGTATAGCTCAGCGAGTAGAGCGCAGGACGGTTAATCTTGAGGTCAATGGTGCGAATCCATTTACCGTTCCCAGGATTTGTCATACTACTTGGTTTCTCTGGTAGCTCAGTGGCAAGAGCATGTGATGTAATGGGTAGCTGACAAAAGCATCACGTAAAAGTCAGCTTGAGAGACGCTGGTTCGATCCCAGCTCAGAGAACGAAATCGGGGGTATAATGGCATTTGATTTGGAAGGCGTTGATCTGACTCACGGATGGAGGCATCCTTATATGCGACAACAATAAATGGCAAGACAGCGAAAGTTGTTTCCATGACTCATCGTACCGTGGCTCTCAGAGCCGCTGCGTAAGTCCGAGCTGCCAGTGGGCTTGTGAACAGAATCCTGGCAAAACGGCAGCTATGCCTTAAATAGCTGGTGGAACTGCTGACAATCCAGTCGGCCCCTCGTTTTAAGTGACTTTTCTCAAAAGACAACCCGAATATGTAACGGATAAAACAAACCGTGTGAACAGTTAGGTTGGCAATCTCTAAAGACAGCGGTTCGACTCCGCTTACCTCCACGAAAATTTCGTTTCATTGTTTTTGAGTTATTAGGTTGTTTGACGGTCGTGGCTGGGGTAACTCAGCCACACTTCAACAAAAGCCCAAAACATGAACGAAACAAGCATTAATCCCTAACAACGAAAAGACATGAAGAAATTTATTAATTTTTGCGAGAGTAAGCTTCATTGCTGGAAATGGCTCATAGTTTACATGGCCCTTACGCTATGGAATGCGCCAGAGTGGTGTTTTCATGCCTTCTGGGGTGCCTTGATTGCCTTTGCTGGTATGTGGCTACTCATTGTACTATTTGCCATCTTCCTTTCATTCAAGGAAATCTTCAACGAAAAGAAACAGCATAAGTAACAGCTATATGAATAACAAAGTAACTATCGAAGATGTCCAGGCGAACATGAAAGATGTCATTGTTCGCACGGTAGTTGAGTTCGGCAAACCGTGTACGTATGTGACGGTTCGTATGCTCAACGGATTTACTGTACGCGAGAGTACGACTTGCGTGGATCCAGCTAACTATGACGAGAACATCGGAAAGCAGATTTGCCTGGAGAAAATCCAGGACAAGATCTGGATGCTTCTTGGATATGAGTTGCAGTCGAAACTGAATGCGCTTCCAGCTTCTCCTTACTGCCATGTCAAGGAGGGTGACGGAATCGGCTTCGTTTATGGTGGTAAGGTCTATTCTGTTGGAAATGACGGTAAGGTATCGGTCGCAAAGGCTGAGAACATTACCTACATCGAGAACATGACAGCTGACCAGACCAAGCGGATTACCAATGAGGGCCAGCTGGAGGTCGGAAAGACGTATTGTGCGTTCTCAAAGGTTGACAGCGACCTCAATATCATCTTCAAGGTGATTGACGCTACGCTATTCGGCAAAGAAGTGATGGCGATTGATGAAGCGAAAGGCGTGTACACAAACCCAGCGTTCTCCGTGGATGCTTTGGCAAACTACAATATTTTCCTCGTCACCCCAGATAAATAATTGATCCTGCATTTTCTTACACCCATTTGTCGGCCAGGCTACTCCGCGAGGAACAGCCTGGCTTTTTCTTTATATGCCAGCCTTAATGAATGCCATTTGGAGCTTGTTACGGTTGGCAATGCTGTTACCATTATAATAATGTTGCTGGATGACCTCAATGCTTGTTCCAGCGGCCATCGCCACGTATGAAGTAGGCAGTCCATTATCCAAAGCGACTGTAATGGCCGTATGACGGAATACGTAAGCGTATAGGTTGAATGCCAGGCCCAGCTCAGCTCCGACATCTTTGAGCCATACGTTCAAGTTCTGACGGAACTTCTTGAACAGATAGTCCTTCGTTACGTGCTGTTTCGCCTTTTCATCATCCATGATTGGAAAAACATAGCCATTTGAGGTGGTGCCACGATACTTGTCAATTATTTCCTGCATCTTTGGCGTGATGGGGATTTCTATAGCCTTGTGTGTCTTTTTACGTCTCGTGACGATGGTGTGGGCCTTGGTGATGTGCTGATACTTGAGCTTGATGACATCGCAAGGCGCAAAGAATGACTGGAACATGAACACACAGAAGTCATAGTATAGCTCTATCAGATTTCTGTCGGCATAATTAGGAGTGAGGTTGAATACATCCAGATTGAGAAACGTCCTTATCTGTTCTGGAGAGAGTACGTCTGGCTGGTGGAGTAGTTCATCGTTCTTTGCTGGGTTGTAGTCATTGAACTTGAAATCACCAATCCTTGTAAGTGAGAAGTCAACGGCCTTGTCTTTCGCGGCCCTTCCAAGAACAGCTCTGAAACACTTTGCCGTACCTTTATATCCAGTATGCTGGGCAAAGATGCTGGCAATGTACACGCATTTGTCGTAGTCGATGTCACTAAAGCGCAGGATATTGAACTGTGGGATAAGTTTACGGCACTTGGTCAGAAGCTTCTCATAGACCTCAAAGTTACAGCCTTGTTTAGCTTTCTCACGCTGGATGATGACTTCCAGGTACGGTTCAAAGAATGTGGCCGCATGATCGAGTTCTTGAAGCCTATCGGCAACCTGGCATGTGACTTTCCCAGTGTTGTGAGTATAGGCCGATGCAATTTGTCGAGCCGTAAACTCTGGATGCTCCGTGGTCAACTTGAGATAGATGGCCTTGAAGTCCATGAGTGCCTTGTTATTCTCCTGGTAGGAAACGGCATAGGTTGAGAACTTTTCCTTGTCTGTACTCCAGTGCTTCTCAATATTCGGATTACCGACAAGAAGATGTTTGACGCTTTTGTAGAATCGCTGTTTTCCTTCACTGATTCTAAGCACGAGTGCGCCTTCACGTACAATGAATTTTAGCTTCACCATGATTTTAACTGTTTAATTGAACTTAAAAAGATGATGAACCAATGGAAGCTCTCGAAATGTACACTACCAATGCACACTCTAATGTACACCTTTGTGATTCGAGTCCATTTTTGTGACCCTTTGAAATTTTCGCCAGGTTGTGATTCTTAGGCTTCTGGATTTCTCCAAGAAGTTCAATTAAACAGCCTATTCATGGGCTATTTACTCAGTCTATCGAGATTTTTCTCCAGTATATGAAAAGGAGGCCATTGACCTCCTTTCCAGAACTTTGCGGTGCGTACGGGAAACGTACCAACACCTTATCTTTCTGACTGAAAATCAGCCTTTTAGTTTTCAAATCTTCACTTTAATGAACACTTTTGATACACTTTCGAGGGAGCTTCTCTCAGTTATCTGGGTGCAAAGGTAGGTAGTTTTTCTCAATTTACCAAATATTTCTGCAACTATTTGTGTCTAAGCTGGAATATTTAACAAATCCCCTAAATTAACCGTATATGTTTCTGAGTGTGCATTGTACACCACGTTATTATATACACCTTATCTATTATATAAAGAAACTGGGCGCGAACCATCACGGTCAGCACCCAGCAATAAACAAAACAAAAGCAGTACAAAGAAGTACCTATATTTGCCAGGGATTTTGGTTTGGATTGTAATCTCTCATAAAGGTTGCAACCGCAAAATCGGCCACTGGTTTCTTGTCCTCATCCATCTTGCGAGGAATCTGAGGATTGATGATTAACTTGGAAGCATCGCGGAGCCACTTGATTGAAGTTTCATAGTCCGTGATGCGAGCTGAGCTTACATTGTTCGGGGAAATGAGCTTATGCAGTTCGTAAAGCGCGAGACGGAGCATGTGCTTCTTGACGTTGCTGTTGCGAGGATCACCAGGCTGGACGTTGAAGCCTTCCTCTGGAGTGTCGCTGTTCGGATTCATAGTCGGATAGAATACCACGCCATCAAAAACAACATACTCATGGTCTGTCAGCTCGTAGCTGTAGTCTGCGTCATATTCACCAATGAGGCCCCAACACGGAGATTCGTATGGTGTAAGCGTCAAGTCCATCGTTGTCTCTTCTCCTTCGGCTGGAGTATAGCCTTCCTGCACAAGATTGATGAGCGTATAGAAATTACCCTCGAACTTTACCACATCCCAAAGCGCATGTTGCACATTGGCCTCCCAGTCAAAGATGCCCTCCTTTCTCGTCCAGGCATTGATTCCTGGGATGCGGATGTCGTTATAGTTCTTACCATTGTAGCGGAGGCACTTGTAATATACGTTGCAGAATACAACGATGTCGCCTGGAAGGTAGCTCTGAGTCTGTGAATATTGCAGAATGGTGTCTGACTCATTCACCATATCGGTATATTCCTCCCAGTATGGTTCAATGAACGGTGCCTTACGCCCATTGATGGTACGGATTGCCTCCACAATTTTGTGGTCAAGATAGAAATGAGACCCCACTGGATATGTGATTTGGTTATTATACTCCAGAAGGCTCTTACCTACAGCCAATGCCTTCTCAATCTCATAGTTCTCAGTAAGGTATTCTACGAGAGAAGATTCGGCTGCTTCTTCTGCTTGTGCCAGTCTTTCATCTTTTCCGCGAATGAGCTGG
>Ga0326511_10005055_pt1 | contig 10447 bp, 8 predicted proteins | sample 0_2496_0518_D_FD_203701 | JGI IMG/M metagenome (GOLD analysis project Ga0326511, IMG submission 203701) | Bovine rumen microbial communities from UC Davis, California, United States - 0_2496_0518 | ecosystem: Host-associated > Mammals > Digestive system > Stomach > Rumen | place: USA: California... | reverse complement strand
CTTCGATCCTGTCCAACGTCCTGTACCCGATCTCCGGCAGTATGTCTCTTGGCGGCACGGTGCTGAACGCACTTACCGGCACGCAAACCACGCAGGCACAAGCGGAATCGTGGGACATGACGGGCGTATGGCGCGAAACCGTGACCGAAGAAATGACGCCGTTCTGGTCGTTCGTTTACGGCACCGGCATGTCCATGCTTGACAGCGGCGCAGCTGCCGGTCTTGATATGGCCGTCGGCGGTTTGGGCGAGCTGACGCTTGCATCGTCCGCGTATGCGTCTACATTGCGTACGGCACTGGATCGCGGCCTTGATTCCGACGCGGCCACGTTTACAGCTTTAGCAGCGGGTGCAGCGGAATACATTACCGAAAAGGTCGGCTTGGAAACCTTGGTGGAAGGTATCAAGGGGCTTGGCAAGGGTGCTGCGGGAAATATCACACGGGATTTTCTCATCAACATTGGCAAGCAGATGGTATACGAGGGCTCCGAAGAAGTGTCTGCCGATGTGCTGAACCTTGCGGCTGACGCGCTTATTAACGGCGATATGTCCGAGATGCAGCAGAACATCGACAGGATGATCGAATCCGGGTATACGCGTGAAGAAGCTACGCGCATTGCATGGCGCGATCAGGGCGCGAATACGCTGCTTTCGTTCGTGGGCGGTGCTCTCAGCGGCGGTATCATGTCGGCGGGAGGCGGTGCCGTCAAGCTCGGTTCCTCGGCGATACGTCTTGCCCGGCAAATGAACCAGTCCGCACGTATGGGCGCGAATGTCGCAGGCACTATCGGTTCGTACAGCCCCGCACAGACGGGTGCGTCTGTGCGCACGCGCGAAAGCGAAGACAGCACCACGATGTACGATCACATCGTTGCTTTCACAAGCGGCAAGCAGGCGGCTGACCGTCTGTTCGGCGAGGATACGAACATCGTGCGGCAAAACATGCAGAGCAATTCCGGCGACGGCGATTACGTTGCACGCATCAGTTCGATTGCGAACAAGCTGTCCACGCTCAACAATACCGATTACCTGTATGGCTATCTGTATGACGCAGACGGTAACGCGCTCGTGTCCGAGGACGATATTACGGCGATTGCTTCCGTATTCGCTTCGATGGGCGCAGATGTGAACGCCGAGAATGTCGATGCTGTTTGGACGCACTTTATGGCGGCGAAGCAGAACAGCGAGCAGCGCAATAACAACACCCATTACGGCAAAATCAAAACCGCGCAGGGCGTTCGGGAGATCGTCGGCAACATCAACTGTGCGCTGTCGGAAATCGAGAACGCGCAGCGGGATCACGCCGCAAAGGTGACGGATGCACAGACGAAGCTGAACGACGCCGAAGCTCGGCTACGCGGTGTGGAGGCAAAGCTGAATGCGCTCGACATCAACGATGCTACGTATGCCAAGGACTTTATAGCGTTGCAGGCGTCGAAAAGCGCATTGCTTACCGAGATCAACAATCATCGTGTCACGCTCTATACCATCAACGGCAGAGACGCGCGGCAGTTGGAGCAGAACATTGCAGGCAAGCGGCAAGAGATTGAACGAAACCAAGCGATCCTCGATCAGCATTACGCATCCGCATCTGCATTCTTGAACGAGTATGCCCCTAACGCGCTCGGCGGCGCGAACGTCGCGCTGCGGAACATGAACGGCAGAGTGAAGCAGATCGAAGCGCAGATTGATGCCGTCATCGCAGCCGACATGGATGATGATTCCAAGCGGCAGGCGCTCCGCGACCTGCACGACCGTCTTGCTGACGCGAAGGGCGACGCTACACGTCTGAACGCGCGTCTGTCAAACGAAGATCAAGGCGCGTTGGCAGCGGCAATGCAGGCGGCAAAAAGCGGTTCCGTTTCCGAGTTCGTCCGGCAGCGGGGGTCTACGATTGCGCCTGCGTCTGTGTCTCCGACAGCAGCGCAGAACACGCAGCAGCAGGCGACGGAAGTGCAGAACGCGCAAAACGCCGCAGAATCCGCGCAGGAAGCGCAGACGGAAAATCCCCCGTCTACGGTGGAAAACGCTGAGGAAACGACCGCACAGGCTGTTAAACAGGACGACGCGGAAGAATCCGCACCGGTTGAAAAACGAACGGCGCAGATCGGCGGCACGACGCAACGGATTATTTCGCGCGTCGCTCGTGCTTTCGGCTGCGAGGTCGTATGGGGAAGCAGCGATACGGTTGTCAACAGCAAGACCGGAGAAACGCTCGGCAATAATAACGGCGCCTATAATCCGGACGAGCCGAAGAAAATCTATCTGAACACGACGATGACCGGCGCGAAGGTTATGTCCGATATGCAAATCGCCGCGCGTGAAGTGTTCACCCATGAAGTCCTGCATTACATTGCAAACACGGCTACGTACTTCAATATCGAGAATGCGGCCATGTCGTATTACGATGCGCTGTACAAAGATGCGGGCGGCATCCGCACGGTGCTCGGCGCGATGATGGAAGCGGAGGGCTACGACGAGACGCACGCACGCGAAGAAGCGACCGCGCGTTTTGTCGAAAGCGTTCTGTTCGCAGACGAGCAGGGCACCAAGCGTGCGCTGACATGGCTTGCGCGTTCGGATAAGGGCATGGTCGGCAATTTCTTGACCGCTGTGGAGTACCTTATCAAGTCCGGCAACGTTCGCAGCCGCACCGGCAGCGATGCTACCGTGCTGGATCAGATGCTGCTTGACGCGGAACTGAACCTTGCTGTTGCGCTCAAAGAGCGGGACTACCTCGACAAAGCGGGACTGTCCGGCATTTCGCAGCAGCAGCGCGAAACAATGCTGCAAGAGGCGCGGCAGGAACAGGCGGGCAAAGCAGGCACGCAGACGGAACAGTCGGGCGTGATGAACTCGAACGGCAGGACGATGGACGATTATGCGAGAATGGCTCGCGTTGCAAATCGTCTTGGAATCACGACCGATGCGTTTGTCAAGCGGGAAGATACGGCAAAGAAATTGCGTAAACTCAACGGGTATATGCCGACTAAAGCTACTATCGCGCAGCAATACGAAGCAAGGGGAGGCGCCGCAGACACAAAGTCTTATAGGCCGTATTACTTCGGAAAACTTACGCGACGGTTTTACGAATCTGCAAACTGCAATTTTGGGGATTTGTACTATGGCGCCGGCAAAATGAGAGCGTCCATGAATAAACACCCGGAAATGTCAATGCGAGTGATTGAGCAAATTCCGAATATCATCCAAAGCCCGGCTTATATCATGGAATCAAAAACAGTACCCGGCTCTATTGTAGTCTGTGGCGACGTTGTAGCCGAGAACGGACTTCCTGTTTTTGTGGCCATTGAACCAGAAGGCCTGCTTGACCCGACAGCAGCGACAAAGAATTATTTGGATGTAGCTGTTATTACAAGCGCGTATACAAAAGACGGTGGATGGAATGAAACAAAGCGACTTGTTGATACAAGCAAAGTGCTTTGGAAAAATCCGGATATAAAAACATCCCAAGGTTGGATTTCACGCTTACGGCTCCAATCGCCTTCAGTTGCCAACCTTGGGACTGGAAACAACATATCACAGGATTCCGATTCTGTCAACCCCCAAAATCCGGCAACGCCGGAGGAATCTGTTTCGGATGTGAAGAAAATCTTCACCGGCGGCACAATGAAATCCAACGGACGCGGCATCGAACAGTATGTGCCTCTTGACTGGTCGAAAAACAAACTGTTGCAAAAGAACGGAAAGCCGTACAAGCAACTGCTGTCCGGTACAAACTACGCAGGATTCACGGTTTTCGATCCTGCGTATGCGGATGATGGCCTGTCTACGTTCTTCACGAACAGCAAGCTGATCGCACAGTCGTATACGTGGGGTGGCAGAAAGACGGGTGAGTATGATCCGCGCAATGCCGATCCGGACAGACCGCAAACAGGGCACAGAGGCGAATACCTCCGCATCAACGAGTACGGGCAGTACAAGAGCAAGGATAATAACCGCCTGTTTAATATGCTCAATGACGTAACAGGTTATGCGTTCGATCAAGAAAACATTGCAGATGCAAGAATGGCTTACGACGAAATGCTCGACGAGGAAGATACAGAAGAAAACGAGGACTTGTTCGGCTATATTGAGGAAGCCCTTGACTGTGCGGAGACGATAACGTACATTGCGTCTCACGCAGCAACACATCATTCTGCAGACGATTTCTCAGAACTTTCGCAGTTGTATGAACGCCTTACACTTGCGACCGATCAGATCAACCTGTATGCAAAAGACGAACTCAAAAACGAGCATGAAATCTACACGGGTGACGATTATAAGATTGGCAATATCAGTCCGAGCGACACCAACCTTATGACTGTTTCCGGGTGCTTGACCGAACTGAGAACAGCAACGCAAGATGCACTTATTGATAGTGGTCTATTCGAAACGCTGCAATCAGCCGATCGGAAAATGGGCGAGTATTTCGACCCGAATACAGGGGAAATGCTGCGCGAAGATGTTCCGGAAGAAATGTATATCGGATTTGATTCCAAGTACAAAGGGAAGGCGCAAATCTATTCCGCTATGGACACGGAAATGCGCTTGCCTACATACAACGGAGAGCAAGGCTATTATCGTGTTAATCTGTACGCGGAGAACCCGCTCGACGTTGACGTGCAGGATCAGAACTGGGATCACATGGATGTATACGCGTTCCCGGAAGATGTGAAAGAAAAGCTCGCCGAGCTGTATGGGTACAGAATGGCGTACATTACTCGGCAGGTGTCGCGTGCTGCATACGAAGCTGGATATGACGCCGTTATCTTCCGTGGATTGCACGACACGAACAACATGATGATGGACGAAGCATCGGATGTTATCATCACGTACAAGCCGTACCAGTCGAAGTCTGTGTACAACGCGAACCCGACAACGCACCCGGACATCATGAAATCGAACGGCATGAGCATCGACGATTACGTCCGTCTGTACGGGCAGAAGGCACAGAACGCATACGGTGAGGCGAACAATATTCGCACGCCGGAATTTGTGGACAACCTCGACCAGCCGAACGGACGGAGATACCGCGTGTCCGATACGGTTCAGACCTTGAAAGAGGTTCCACACATTCAGCAGTCCGTTCGTGACATGATCGACAATGGCGTGATCGGGCAGGCAGACGGAATCCTTGAAAGGCACGGGCTTGTGTATGAGCCGATCACTCTTAACCGTATGCACGAGATCGGAGCGCAGTACATCACCGATCATGGCGGCCTTACGCAGGCTATGTACGATCTGACGCGGGATATGCCCCGCGCGGTAGCACGTGACCTTGTGCAGTATATGTCCGCAGCGAATCAAGTGTTTACGGAGATCGGCGCAGAAGGAACGTTTGATCCGAACGATTATTACGAGTTCGTCGCGTCGTACATCGAAATGCGTTCCACGTGGGGGCGTGTCGGACGAGCAATGCAGCTCGTCAACGATTCGCCGCTCGGCCGCGTCGCTTACTGGAATCGCGTTGTTGACCGGATCAACGAACGGAACCGAACCGCTGTTGATAGCGGCATCAACCGCCTGTTCTACCGCGGCAATTACACCGACATTGTAGTGCCGCAGGAATACTTCGACACGCTGTCGCAGGCGCAGACACAGGACGAGATCAATGCAGCGGAGAACGCGATCACGGAATACATCGGGCAGCATTCGCCGCTGACGGTTTCCGACGCGCTCCGGAACTGGCGCTATTTCTCGATGCTGGCGAACCCTGTCACACACGCCCGCAACATGCTCGGCAATACGACGATGCTTAGTGGGCGTGTCGTGAAGGACACAATCGCCGCAGGCATGGAGAACGTGGCCGTACGCATGGGCATAATGAACGAGAGTGACCGCAGGCACGCGGTCGTGTTGCGCGAGAGCGCGGCTACCCGCGATTATGTCCGGCGGCTGTGGGATGACAACGGTGATGCGGTGCAAGCCGGAGGCCGCAACGGGTTCGATGATCGCCTGTCTGATGCGGTACGCAAATCCCCGTTCCGCGTTGTTGACCGCGCGATGCGGTTCAACGGGAACGCGTTGGAATCCGAGGACAGACTGTTCCTGTATTCGACCTTCACGGCGGCGGCGTCGCAGTATATCGCTGCACAGAATATCGACGTGAACAACGTCACGCGCGAACAGGAAGGCGCGATCATACAGTACGCGACGCAGCAGGCGCAGGAAGCAACGTATCGTGACGCTTCGCGGCTTGCCGACGCGCTGAACCAGTTTGCACGCAGTGGATGGGGAGCGCAACTCGCCGTCGATGCGGTCATGCCGTTTAAGAAAACGCCGATCAACATCGCAAAGCGCGGCATCGAGTATTCGCCTGCCGGTCTTGCAAAGGGCTTGATCGACATTGCGCGTAACGCATCGTCTGTCCGACATGGTGGCGAGCCGCGCGTGTCTGCGTCCGCGGTCGTGGATGAACTGGCGAAGGGCGTTACCGGAACGCTGCTTGCAGCAATCGGTTTCTTCCTTGCCAAGTGCGGCATTCTCAAAGTGTCCGCAGGCGAAGGCGACCGTGACAGCGCGTTCGAGCGCGACATCGGACGGCAGGACTATTCGTTGGAGATCGGCGACCTGTCTATCAAGATCGAATCCCTCGCACCGCTTACGTTCCCGCTGTTCATGGGCGCCCAGTTGCAGCGCATGACAAGCGAAGACTGGAACGGCTTGCAGGTGTCCGATTTGACGAATGCGGCCATGACGCTTGCCGATCCGTTGATGGATATGTCTTTCATGTCCAGTCTGAACGACGTGCTTGCGACGTACAACGAGAACAAGATCGGCGGCGTTATCGAAAATGCCGCGTCTGCGTATATCGGACAGTACATTCCGACAATCGGCAGCAAGCTCAATCAGACAATCAACGCTACACGCCGCACAGCCAAGGCTTCGCAGGCGTCGCCGCTCGGCACAACGTGGGATTACCGGCTGCGCTCGTGGGCATCCAAGCTGCCCGGCGTAAACCAAGCCGTGCTTGAACCCTACGTCACGACGACCGGCGAATACGACACGAAGGATAGCTTCGGCGAGTATCTGCTCGCGTTCAGCAATAACTTCCTGTCGCCTGTCAATGTGCAGGTTGTGGACACAACTCCCGTCAACACGGAGATCGCACGGCTTGTCGAGGCAACCGGACAAACGGACTTTGTGCCGCAGAATCCGAAGAAATACCTGACAATCGGCGGCGAGCGGTACGACATGACGGCAAAGGAATACACCCAGTATTCCAAAGAGCACAACGAAACTGTGTATGCTCTGCTGTCCTACGTCATACAGTCGGACGCGTATGCGAAAGCGGACGAAGAACAGCGCGTCTCGATGCTTGAAAAAGCATACGACAAGGCACACACGTCGATGATGGACAAGTACAAAGCGATATTTGCCCAAAAATAAAAATAAGGGGTTGGCTTCGGCTGACCCCTTATTTCTTTTCCTCGAAGCAACCGCGCTCGGCAGCGTGGGCAATCACGACGTTTGTGATGATGCCAAGCCGGTAGTACAGCGCACGGACGGACAGGTGGCAATCGAGCGCGACCTTGATAGACGCGTCGCGATTCTCCCTGCGCTTATGCCGGCGCCCGTCTAACCCGTATATACGCGTACAGATATACGCGAGCCCGTGTGCGTCTACGTCTGTCTGTCTGAGTTCGTCCAAGGCGTCGTCTATCGCCGCGATCCAACGCCGCTTGTGTTCCAAACGCTGCGGCGGCTCGGCGAGCGCAACCCCTAAACGAGCGGTAGGGTCGGAGATTCCCGACCCTCGTATGCCCGATTCATCATGTTTCGGGGAGCCGAACACACTTTGTTCGTACTCCTCGATCTCGCGACGATCCTGCGCGTACCTGTACAGGTGCCGCCGCGCCTCTTGCTCACGTTCCCGTTGCGTCATTGTGACCTCCGAACGATATGACCTTGCCTGTCGTGTGTAACAAATCCCGCGAGGGCAGCATTGATGAGGCTTCCGACATCACATCCACAGCCCTCCGCTTTATTGCTGAAATATGCAAACACGTCATCCCTTATCCGCACCCTTGGATTCCCGTCCTTCGTTCGCTTCCGCTTCGGGAACTGCTCCGGGTACATCATCCGCAACTGCGCCTTCGTGTACATATCCTGCGGTTTACAGCCCATGCGCTCACAGCACCGTTCGAGCTGCGCGTATGTAGGGAAGTGCGCGAGGCCCCGGGAAACGTAGGAGACAAGTGCTGTCGATTCTCCGGTTATCCCGGCAAGATCGCGGACGGTCACGTTTGCGTCTGCCATGCGCTGCTGTATGGGCGTAACAGCTTTATTGCTTTCCATCGTCTCCATCTCCACAGAACCAATCATCAAGAGGGTCATACTCAAAATGCAACGGACAGTCTGCTGTGTAATGATGCTTGCATTCCTTACACCGCACCAAATCAATGCGCTTATCATCGACACCTTCAAGCTCCGCTTTTATCGGCACATCCATGCTCGGAACGTAGCCGCCGTCCCATGTCGCGCAACCGTTGATTGCCGCTTCGATGGCATCTTCAATCTTGATGTATTTACTCATCCGTTACCGCCTTTCTATCACGCCCCGACCATTTCGCAAATCACTTTCAACGCTTTGCTTAAATCGACATTCATAGCCACAAGCTGGTTCAACTGTCCCAGCATACCCGCCGATTCGACTTCGGGCATAGGCGGCATCTCGCCACCGCTGAGAGCGTTCAATAGGTTTTGAGCAGATTGCATCTGTTCTGCCGTCATGCGCCCGATGGCTTCAATCTTGCTCGAAACAGGCTCTGTCTTATCGGTCGGGAGCGACCGCTCCTTTACTGGTTCAGATGATAATGCGTAGTTCACCATAGTGTTATCTCCTTTCGTCCTCAAATAATGGCACATTCCTTAATTTCCTTCTCGGTGGTCTTGCATTGGTTCATCCCGCTACCTCCCTGTGCTGCCGAACCCGTTGTCGCCGCGCTCGGTGCCCGTCGTAAGCTCGTCCACGACCGTAACGTCCACGTATACGCACGGCTGCACGATCAGCTGCGCGATCTTGTCACCCTTGCGGAACGTATACGGCTGTCGGCTAAAGTTGTACAGCTTGACCTTGATGCTGCCAGTGTAGCCCTCGTCGATTACGCCGCCGCAGGAAACGATACCGTGCTTCGTGTTCAGCCCCGACTTGCTTTCGATCTTACCGTATGCCTTGTGCGGCAGCTCGACGTGCGCACCAGTATCTATGACGGCGCTGCCACCTTTTGCAAGAATCGTCACGTCCACCGGCGTATACAGGTCAAGCCCTGCGTCCGTCTTATGCGCTCGCGTCGGCGCATACGCGCCTGCGTCTAACTTCACTTTCATGCTCGTGTTTCCTCCCGCATATCCAACCATGTCACGCCGACGGCGAACGCCATCCATGCGTCAGCTGCGAATCCGTAGAAAAAGTCCGGCTCTTTCTTCGTGCCCTTGCCGCTTTTTGTCTTGGCGAAGCGGTCAATCAGTGCCTGCCGTATGTTCGCGTCCTTCGCGTTCGCATGTCCACAAATGTTCATCTTTTCGTCCTTTCGATAAACGAGGTGAAACGGAATGCCGCGCCGTGCCGCTTCCTGTATGTAGCGTCCGATCCACACGCAGGTATCGAATACAGTTGCGCCCACAGCCATGCCGTAGGACGCAACCATTTCGATCACAAGGACATCGTAGTCCCAATACATCGTTGTATCGAGCAGCTCGTTGTTCTCTTTCTTGCCGTGCAGGATCGGATGGTAGTTATCGCACATAAGGCAATAACCGCTTTCGACGTTGCCCGGATCAATCGCAAGGACGACCATCTTCATCTACCCCCCAACGAATCTCACGGGTCATGCCGCCTTCCGTCCATGTCACGCATGCGGCCTTCATGTTGTAGACGTTCACGCTTATATACGTTGCCGCAGGGTGCTCGTTTTTGAACGCACAGAACACGTCGGTCACAATCTCTTGCAGTTCTTTTTCCAACTTCGACATTGCTTTATTCCTCCTCAACTTTCTTGAATTGCTTTAGAACGCAGGCGGCGCATAGCTGCTGCCCGTGTACTTCGTACAGATCGTCGGCGTAATCGCCGCACAGATCACAGATCATTTCGATCTCGTCCTCCTTCGGACACGCACCGCGAATGCAGCCGATTGCATCGCGCGGGCATCCGACGCATCCGTCAACGTGTCGAACCATGTCTATTCTCCTTACCCTTACGGCTTCGATAAAGTCCCGTTCCGTTCCACATATCCCGCAGAACATTGTCTTGATGTGTCCTTGTTCTCGATGCTTGATCCTTGGAATCCGCATCTTCGTGCCGCACACAGAACAGTACAGCGTTCCGTATACGACCTTGCGGTGTTGCGGCTTCATGGGAATTTGTGTCCGGCGGTCACGTCGCCGATGTAATCTGCATCGTCAGATTCGCCGCGATTCCAACGTTCTATCGTCTCGTCCGTATCTC
>Ga0326511_10005054_pt1 | contig 10449 bp, 10 predicted proteins | sample 0_2496_0518_D_FD_203701 | JGI IMG/M metagenome (GOLD analysis project Ga0326511, IMG submission 203701) | Bovine rumen microbial communities from UC Davis, California, United States - 0_2496_0518 | ecosystem: Host-associated > Mammals > Digestive system > Stomach > Rumen | place: USA... | reverse complement strand
ATTTGTTATATCATTTAAGTACATATTTGGTACTTCTAATGTTGATACAGTAGTTCCACCATTTAATGTTTTATTATATAGATTTCTTGCAAATACTACATTATTATTTTCATCATATAATTTACTACTATTAGGCAATAAACATTTATTATCTTCAAATGGTATTCCATTATAATTATTTTGATTATATACTTCTACACCATTATAATTTGTATCTCCTAATAAAATATTATAGTTATATAAATTAAATTGTTTATTTACAAATGTGATTCCAACTGATACTGGTGTGCTATAATCTATTTTTGCTATTTCATAAGTAGATATATTGCCATATGTTCCACTAGGTATATAATCATCATTTCTTAATCTTCCTATTTCAATATGACATTTACCATTATTATCACAATATTTATTTGAAAATACTAATTCGCCATCTATTATTGAACATTGAAAAGCACTATATTTTATTTTAGGATTATTTGTATCATAATAACCATCTTGTTCATATAATACATTTATTTCGTTATTTTCTAAATCAATTGTATATAATCTATGTTTTTCTTCTGCACCCCAATCTACTTCGTGCATACTTTCACTTAAATAAGCCAAATTCATATTTATTATACTATAATTGATTTCCCATCTTAAACCTGCACCACTAAATACTCTTATTGTTGCTTCTATATTTGTATATGACATTATATCATTGTCTTTATAATATTTAACTATATATTCAGGGTATTGTAATGGATGTGTTATTATTACAAAATCTACACTATCATCAGTCCATATTCCATAAATTGCTAAATTAGCAAATGATGATGTATCTTGATTTTCAGGATTTACCCAATTAGTACCTATATAATCAGTCCACACATTTTCTGAACCAACATTAACAACTAATTCAGTAGTACATAATGTATATTCATTTTCGCTTGGATAATTAATTAAACCAGCAATAAGATATTTTGCTTGTCCTATTGCTTTTGTTATGTCCATTACTAACTCGCCACTTAATTTACTTGTATCAGGTACTTGATAACTTTTTCTTATATGTACTTTAAATTCATCAGTATTTCTTAATCTTAATACTATGTTATTTAACATTACAAATCTTCGTTTATTATTTGTAGGATTTAATTCAACCATATAAAAATAACCTTCTTCATCTACTTTCATTGAATAGATCCTTCCAATTTCAGCACCACTCGAATATGTTTTTATTAATTGAACTAAATTTCCTTTTTCATCTATTATTAATATAAAACCTCTTTGTTTATTTGAATTGTTTTTATAATAACCATACATAACATTATAATTTAATGTATTACCATTTATACTTCTACTTTCTATTATATCTGTTATATTATAACCATTTAAAAATTCATTATTTAAAGTAGTCTCTAAATTAGTAGTAATAGTATTAGGAGTTTCATATTCTAATGAACTACTAGGTGTTTCTTCTTCTATATTACCTGTTAAATATTTTATTATATTTTCTTTCATTTCATTTGTCATATTATTCCTCCTAATTATTTAATGGTGCATTTAAACCAGCATTTAATATATTACCAGTTTCTACTTCAATTATACTTACATTATTAAATATAATTGTTGCACTATTTTCTATATCTATATTTCTTGTTATAAATTCGCCTGATTTTATATTTCCACTTGCTTTTGCTCTTTGATTATCAAAATAATTTATACTACTTTCACTATTATATGAACTACTTAATTCATATGTATAAAATATAGTACCTGTACTTGCTATTATATGTGTTGTTTTCTTTTTAACCATATATTGTCTTTTTAGATCATCTAATGGTGCATTAAAATACACTAAATTACCTATACTATATAAATCATTATTATATGTTGATACTTTTAATATTATCTCTGGCTTACCTTTATATTTTATATATGATTGTCCTATATTATTTAATTCTTCACTTGATAAAGCATCATTTCTTAATTCATATCTTGAAATAACACCTTTTCTTCCTGTTTGATTACCAATTCTATTTACTTCTATATTATTTGTTATTATTTGTCTACCTTTTACTATTGGTGTATATTGTACTTCAATATTAGTACCTGCAGTATATATATCTTCACTTTCAATAACATTTGTTCCTACAGAATAATAAAAATCTGCTACAATACCAATTTCTTTATCTTCTATTGTCGCTATACTTGCGGCTACATTATTTACAAATACATTTTTTAATACTGCTATTTTATTTGTTGTATTAAATGTATTATTATAACCATTTGCTATAAATGTCTCATTATAATCGATATTTCCATATACTTCATTAGATAGCATTATTTGTTTATTTCTATAATCATTTGTAGAATAACTATATGTTATATCTTGAATATTATTTTCTTCAAAATATTCTTGTGTATATTCAATATCATCTTGTTCTACCATTAAATCACTATCATAAAAATCAATTGCAACTGTGTTTTCATCTACCATACGAGTAAACCATCTACACATTGTTATATTTGCTAAATATTGTAATACATCATAAGCAGTTTTATTTAATGTTGAATATGCTCCTATATTATCATATATTTTTGTGCTTTTTATATTACCTACTACAAAACCATATTGACTTACTGCTCCTACTACCATTTCAATAGCTTCTATTATTGTCTTATTACTTATAACAAAATCTAATGTTTCTCCTTCTGATAAAAATGTTTTAAAATCTAATACTTGTAAATCACAATAATGTGGCTCTCTTGGATTAAGACTTATATCTCCTGTATTTTTAACTACACCACAAAATATTAATTCATTGTCATTAAATATTAAACATTTTGAATAATCTTTAGGAAAGTAAAATCTACTTACATAGTCTTTGTCATTTTCCCAACTTTTAGGGTAGCAATTTTTTAATATTGTAGAAGAAGTAGCAAGCATTTCTTCATTTATATCAATATTCTTATCGCATAATACTTCTTCATTATTTATAAATATCTTTATCATGCTAATCTACTTCCTCCCATACCATAGTTATAATCGTTTTTAGCACCACCACTAAATGTTTTAATATTTCTAACTACTTGTCCTAATGGATCAGTTTCGAAGTTTGCTTCTACATTAACAATTATATTTTGTTTACTTGCTTGCATATTTCCAATAGTAGAATTATCTAAACCATTTGCATAAGGGTTAAACTTTTTAGGTACTACTGCTTCTCCTTTATGTATCATTGCTAATGTATCTTCAGGAACATAATTAGTACCTGTTGCTAATTTTGGTATTTTAGGTATATTCAAACCTTTTCCACCTACGCCTGGAACCCAGTCAGGTATTTGTATTTTATTAAGACCATTTATGAATTTGTTTATACCATCTATAATAAAGTTTAATGGTGCTTTGAATATATTTCCTAAACCACTTACAATATTAGTAAATATTTGTTTAACACCTTCCCATGCCCTTTTCCAATCTCCACTAAATACACCTTTAATGAATTTAGTAATACCTTCTAGCATTCCTTTAAAGTTTTCTATAACAGGTTTTAAATTATCAAATGCTACTGTTAAGACAGTACTAATTACTTTACCCCAAAACTCAAATGCTTTTGTAATATGTTCTACCACTATTAACAAATTATTTGCAATAAGGTCAATTAGCGGTGGAAGTATCATATTTAATATATCAAGTAAAGGGTTTATTATTGCCATTAAGACATCAATAATAGGCTTTAACATATCTAATATAGGTTGCAATAAACTTAATACAGGTTGTAATAAACTTAATAATAAAGGCAATATCTTTTCTACTATGCTTATTATTGGTGGCAATAATGTATTTATTAAATCTATCATAACAGGCATTATTGTTTGTGCTACTTGCATCATATAAGGCAATAATTTATTTACTAAACTCACTATTGCAGGTAGTATCATTTGTGCTACTTGTAAAATTTGTGGAATAAATTGTTGGAATAAACTACCCATTTGTTGCATAAAACTTGTAATACTAGGTGCTATTGATTGAATTAAATTAACTAATATTGGCATTATTTGACCTAAACCATCACCAAGTCCACTAAATATGTTTTCTGCTATTTCTCCAATTTTACTAATAACTCCTGATAGTCCACCAAAAGGCTCTAATGCTTGATTAACTTTACCTATCATAGTAGTAATACCACGAACTGTTGCAGTTTTCATATTTTTAATACTTGTACTTATACCACTTGTTGAACCTCTTGCTTGTTCTTCAAAACTTGCAAACTCTCCTACACCTGTTTCGTTAAGTTTTATAATAGTATTCATAAAACTATCCATACTAATGGATCCATCTCTTAAACCACTACCTAATTGGTCTGCTGTCATTCCCATAGCACTTGCTACTTGTTTAATTTGTGCTGGCATAGCAGTCATTAAAGTTCTCCACTCCATCATATCAGGTTTGCCTTTTGAATATGCTTGTGCCATTTGTTCTAATGCACTTGCTTGTATATCTGCACTAGCACCACCTGCTAATATTGCATTATTAACTGCTAGGAATATTTTTTCACTTTGTTTAATATCTCCATTTGCAGCAGTAAATCTTTGTACTGCTCTTGCACCTGCGTCTAATGAAGTAGGTAGACCTGTAAGTTTATCTGCCATATCGCTTATAACTTCGTTTGCTTCATCTGCACCAATACCTAGGTTTTTCATAACTTTTGGAAAGTTATTCATTGTATCGTATCTTGAAATAGCACCATCTAGGTTTTGATTAAATATTTGCATTGTTTTATTGATAGCCCCTGCTGCTACATTTCCTATTGTAAAAGCAGTTGCTAATTTACCTAAACTTGCACTTGTATTTTTAGTAGCCTTATCAACTCCACTTGTATCAGCAGTAAATCGAGTTAAAACCTCTGCTCCATTCATATAATCATTTCCTTTCTATTATATTTTATATAAAGATTAAAAGGTGAGTAGTTTAACCCACCCACCTTTAAGGTCTTTATGCTGATGCAACTACTGTTGCTGTACCTATTAAAGTCATTTCGAATGAGAATTCGCTCTCATCTTCTGCTGCTCCACCTAGGTCGCTAACACTTAATGATACAGTTGCTTGATATTTAGTATATTCTAATACACCATTATTAACACCTGTTAATAAGTTGAATTGAATACCAATACCATTAAATTGAGATATTTCTCCATCTGCAATTAAAGTATGAACTGTATCTAATATTGCTAAATCTCCTTCATTATTAACATCTAATTTTAATGTTCCTGATAACATTACTGCTGCACCTGTAATTAGTTTTCTTTGTAATGCATCGCAATAAACATAAAAATCTTTGCTTTCTAATTCAGTAGAAATATTAACTTCGCTTGTAGTACAGATAGGTGTAAAAGTTGGATTTTCACTTGTACCTGTATTTATTGCTAAATCAGTAATTAGTTGTCTATTTGATATAAAATAATTATAGTCCATATTTCCTCCTTATTGTATTCTATTTACTATACATTGAAAAGTCATTGCGTAAGCAACTCTTCGTATATCATAATATTCAATAGTTCTAGGGTTTAAATACTGCTTGAATATTATTTGCCATTTTTCATTTTCGTTAAAGTCTATTATTATATGTTGCCCTACTAAATCACCAAGTTGCATTGCTGTTTGATATTCACTTTCTATACTATCACCATATACATAAATATTAAAGTAATTGAATAAAGGGTTATCACATTGAAAAAAGACTACTTTGTTTCCTGATGTTTGTTGTACTACTATAACATTTTTATCATTATCGTTAGTAGAATATTCAGCCTTAACTTTATAATCTTTAATAACTGACTTGATAAACTTTATAAGAACTTTATTTTTATTCTTTTTATCTTGTTCGTTCATATTACTTCAAACCTCCTAAAACATTTTTAATAGCACTTTGTACTATTACATTTTTATCTTTTTGAAACTCTGTTAAATACCATTTAGGAAAAGTTGCTTTATTAGTCCAATTTACATTTTCATAATTCCAAACTTTTGGTGCATATTCTACACCTCTTGCTCCTAAATGATAAGTAGCAAAACCTTCTTGTACTACACCTTCACTCATACTTGCTCTATTTAAAGCACCTGTTAAATATGGAAAGTGATGACCTGTATTTGTAAAATCTAATGTTGCTCTTGCTATTCCAAAAACAACTTGATCCATATACTTATTGATTTCTTTTGTAGGTATATCTTTTACAATTTCAACTTTAACTTCATAACCATTTTTACTCATTATTTAACTGCTATACTTATATTCGCTATTTTATTCCATATCCAATTATCTTGTACCTTTAATATAGTGTACTTTTCATTATTAAATATAAGTTGGTCGCCTTCTCTAACATCGACTTTGCTTTTGATTATAAAATAACCTGTTGCTTCTGGTATTGTATAAATACCAAAACGAACTGCTTGGTCTACATTATAAGGGCATACAACTATATCTAATTCTTTTGTATCTTGGTCATCATATATGTTCTCATCATCGTTAGTACGATTAAATTGAACTAATGTTGCAACCTTACCATTTACATTATACATTAAAAAGGTATATTAACTCCCATGTTATTATGAATAGGGTTTCCACGATATAAGTATCCTTTATTCGCTAGCATTCTTAATGCAAGTGTACTATAATCAGTTTTTAAATCACTTTTCATAGCACCTGCTTCAATGGATCCACGATTATCTAAAAATGGTATTTCATACTCTAACATAAATCTACATTGTTCCATACTAGCATTTTTAATGGCGCTAGGTACTGTTGTGTCATTCCAGTCTTGTCTAAACATTTCACCAACTTGACTATATATCATTTCACTAGCAGCACCTATAAGCCATTTATTACTATTATCTAATTGAATATTATATTTTTTTTTAAACTCTACATCAGTAAAATATTCCATAGGTTTTAGCACCTACTTTCTATTATGCTGATACTTCTTCTACTAATCTAATAATTCCTTCAGGTTTAACAACTTCTGCACCGAATGATTGAGTACCTTCAAGTACATAGTATCCAGGGTATCCTTGTGGTGAAGTATGTTGAACGAATGCTGACATGAATGTATCTCCAACAACTGCTCTAGGGTTGAAGAAGTATCCTTTAACTCCCTTTAATACATTATCGTTAATTTCAAATACATAACCAATGCCATATACAGAAGCAACTTCTCCCATAGTGACACCTCTAACACCTTCAGGTGTTTCGAATTTTAAGATAGTTGTAAGTGCTGATACTAATTTACCATATTCAATAGCACCTAAACCTAATCTATATTCTCCAATAACTTTCTTGTTGAATAAGATAGCCTTTAATTCATTTAATTTGTCAATATATTCTTCTTTTGTAGTTGGATCCCATTCGTATTCAACGATAGCAGTATTTGCTGCTAATTTACCATAACCATATTCATCGATTGCTTCTGCGTTTGCTGCATCTTGATTATCTGCTGCTTCTTGAATAGCGTTAGTAATATCACTACCTACTACCATTAAAGGAACTCTAATAGAATAGTCTAAATTAAGTTCAGTTAAATCTACCATTGTATGAGAATAAGTAGTTAAAGTAGGGTCTAATCTACTTTGAATTTCCTTTGTTTGTCTAACATGTGCTGAAACTGCGTCTTGTTTTGAAATTTCAATTACAGGAGCACCTGTTTGTCTTAATTCTCCAATATAATTCATATTTAAGAAATTATAAAATGATGATTGATATAAATAATTTTCATACACTCTTTTTGCGAATGCTTGTAAATCTAAATTGATTTCTTCGTACATATTGTTTTTTCACTCCTTTTATTATTTAATTACTATGTCCCTAATGTTAGTTTTTCTTCCAACATCTAGGTCTACTGCTTTCTTAACAGGTTGTGCGAACTTACTTTCTTCTGGTATTTCAATTTTCTTTTCTTCTACTGTTTCAGTTTTAGGAAAGAATGTCGCTCCATATCTCTCTTTAATTTGCGAAATAGCCTTACTATCATCTTCTTCATCTTGATAAATACTATTTCTTAATTTGATAACTTCGTCTAAATCTTCCTTTTTGAAACCTTGACTTACCATTTCAGTTTTTAAGTTTGCTACTTTGTTAAGACTTGTTAGTTCTGTATTTCGTGCTTCTATATCATTGTAAGACTTTTCAAGTTTATTAAACTTATCTTCTAATTCAGTATAAGTTGCAGTGCTTTCTTTAAGTGCATCTTGTCTTGCTTTTTCTACTTCTTCACTTAATACATAACCTTTTCTAATATCTTTTTCAAGTTTTTCTAAATCAAAATCTTCAGCGGACACTTGAATATCCTTGTTTTTTAGATATTTTGTAATATCCATGTTTTAACTTCCTCCTATTTGCTAGCATATTTTAGAAGTGCATATACACTTAAAGTTTTAAGACATTCAAGCACTGGTCTATCTATAAATCGCTTCTACTTGTCTTTTTAAATCTTTTGTAGGTAGCGTATTTACTAATTCTTGTATTTTATCATTTGCATTTTTTATTTTTCTATTTATTTTATCTAACTGCTTTTGTGTTCCATATCTTTTAATAATGGATCTATCAGTTATCCATCTATCTATTTTTAAACTATAATTATTTACTTTTTGTCTTATATCATAGAAATCTACTTGTTCTTCTCTACTATAAGGAACTTTCTCTATTTGGCTATTGTCCCAGAATAATGATAAAGTGCATTTGCAGTTAGGGTGTAAAACATCTCCAACTTGTTCGTGTGCTTCTGTTCCTAATATTTCTTCTACTTCATATCTTGTTAATATTCTATTTTGATATAATTGACAATATTCACAGCTAAAAGGGTGATAAGGTATTATAAATAAGTTCATATTTAATCTATCTGCGTCCCCTAATGTTGTATTCCAACCACTTCTTGTTAAATCAACATTATGCAACATTGATAAATAAGTGGCTACATCAACATATCTTGCTATACTATTTGTATCTTGTTTATAGTAAGCAACTACTTGATTAACTTCTTCATCGTAAACATCTAGTTTATTTTGTATATAGGTATCTTTATCTTTGCCTTGTATAGATTTATAAGAACGAGTATAACTTTTTACTACTCTTTCTATATATCTATTTTCTATTTTTCTAAAATCTTTTTCAGGTGTTAGACTAAAATAATCATCTACTACAATATCTCCTACTGTATGATAACTTTCTTTTCCTTTATCTAATGCCTTAACTTCTATACCTAATTCTACATTATTGTTATGTACTAATTCTTTTAATTTACTTATTTGCTTATCCATAAACTCATGATCCAAGTCTTTCCATAATCTTTCAACTTGTCTTTGAAATTGCTCTGGACTTTTATTTTTATCTAAATAAGTAAAATATAAAGTTTTAGTTCTACTTTCTAATTCATTGTATTTACTATTTACTAAATAAACACTATCTCCAATGAATTGTTCGTTAGATTTCTCCATAGTCTACTTTAATAAAATCTCTTTCTTTTTCATTTTCTTTGATAATTTCTTCTTCACTAACTTTATCATTATCTCTTAATAATTTATTAAGTATAGGTGTCATAAGTCTTGTTCTTACTGAATAAGGTACACTCATAACTCTTTCTACACTTGATAAAGTTCTTATAATTTTATCATCATCTAGTTTTTCATTATCTCCATAGTCCCATTTAATATCTTTTGGAATAGCATTTTCATCGCTTATATTAAGTAATTCTTGTAATTTAATGATATTCTCTAACAACCTATTTATTTGTGGCTCTAATTGCTTCTTAATAGCCTCTATTGTCATTTCACTTAATGACATTGATAAGTCTACACTTGTTGTATTTTGGTATGCGTCTTTTTCATAACCAAAACTAGCAGGACTTAAATTAGCCATTTGTATAATTTGATAATCTAAAAACTTAAATGCATTTACATAATCGTTTACTCTTAAATTACCTTGTAAGAACTCAAATATTGTATGCTCTCCATCTCCTGGAAGAATTGTATAATAGTCTTGCATACCATTTACTTCAATACTTCTTACATTATACATATTTTGGCTAGGTTGCCATTTAGTATAAATATCACCACTTTGATAATGTTGTGAAGTAGCAATTCTTGTTTTAGTTTTTTCTACTTCTTCACATAATGTATTATAGATTTCAACTTCTTCATATAATAACTTTGTACTATCTTTAAAGAAGTCTTGACCTATATCTATATTAACAATAACTTCGTATGGTAGTTCATAAAACTTTTTATAATCAGTACCATTTGCATTGTTAAAAACTCTAATATCTATTTCTTGCCATTTAGCATTGTTTTTCTTTTCTTTTCTATATGCTTTAAGTTGCATATATGTATTTCCATTTTCTAGTTTGATAATTCTATGTAATGAATAATCGTTGTTTTCATTTTCATAATCTTGTACTAATCTTAAACTAATT
>Ga0326511_10005051_pt1 | contig 10450 bp, 7 predicted proteins | sample 0_2496_0518_D_FD_203701 | JGI IMG/M metagenome (GOLD analysis project Ga0326511, IMG submission 203701) | Bovine rumen microbial communities from UC Davis, California, United States - 0_2496_0518 | ecosystem: Host-associated > Mammals > Digestive system > Stomach > Rumen | place: USA: California... | reverse complement strand
TACACGGGTATTGAAATCCTATAGACGTTAAATCTTGAAAACCGAGGCTATATCCCTCCTATAAGACTGTGGTGATGCCTCGTTAATCTAAAGAATCCCACGACTTTAGTCGTGGGAGTATGTCAATAGTTTAACCTGATTTGTTAGAATGAGTCCCTAGATTTGTGATGGTAGATCTAGGGATTATGGAGGCTCTAGAGGAGCATTAACTTTAGCGGGTAAGTCCAAAAGTCGCATGCTAATGGGAAGAGTTGACAAATCCACAAGTTGGTAGTGGTGTAATGCTATCTAAAGGTGGATAGCAGAACCAAAGTTCTTTTTTTTTCAAACTCATTCAGTTAAGAAATTAAAAAAAGTCCATTTCAAGTGGAAAAATTCAGAGCTCCTGAGTTATTGCCTCATATATTGCTGGCAAATTGCGATATTTACCATCATAATCCATACCATACCCTAGAATAAAGCCTTTCTCTAGGTTAAAAGCATAGTAGTCGATGTTAACATCAACCTCACGCCTCTCAGATTTATTGACAAGACAGCAAAGTCTGACACTTTTGGCTCCACGCTCTAGGAAAACATTCTTAATGTGTTTCATGGTGAGTCCAGAATCTATCAGATCCTCGACAATAAGTATGTTTCTGTTTTGGGGATTAAATTTCACATCATCAATTACTTTAATATTTCCAGAGGAATTCATGCCACTGCCATATGAGGATACTCTCATGAAATCAACCTCTGCAGAAGTTGAACTGATATTCTTCATGAGATCCGCGAAGAAAATAAAGGCTCCTTTTAGGATACCTACACAGATAAAATTTTGACCTTTATAGTCATTGCTGATTTTCTCTCCAAGCTCTTTGACTTTTGCCTGGATCTGTTCTGCGGTAAACACCGGTTTTAGTTCTTTTATTTTAATCATGATAGTCTAATGACAGGTTAACCTGTTTTGCAGTAAAAATGTGACTCCTAAAGTGTGTTCACTTTATCACAATATCCGTGTTTGGTATCGTAAATTTGCGATAAAACTAAAAAAGTTTTTTACTTTCACATAGGTTTTGGTCCTTAAATAAGGATAATCTACAATGGCAAAGAATTTAGCGACCGCCAAAAATACCGCCTAATATACCTCTTACTAAGGTGCCTCCAATAAATTTGCCGATAGGAGATGAAAATGATTTTTCAGCCTGTTTGGAGATGGCATTAACCATTCGCTGTCGAGTCCTGGCTTTTTCTCGTGCAACCTGCATCTCTTGTCTCAAACGCTCTTTTTCCTCTTGCTTTTGTCTATCCTGTTCGATTTTTTTATTTTGATCCTGAGCTTTTGATTGCTTTTCTTGCACAAGAATTTCCTCAGTTCTTTTTTTTAGAATTTCATAGGCAGATTCTCTATCTAAAGGAGTGTCATAAACATCTTTTAAAAGAGAATTTTGCAAAAAAGATAACCGTTCACTATCGCTGAGCGGGCCGACACGGCTCTGTGGCGGGAGTATAAAGGCACGACTGACAACGGCAGGAGCGCCATTATCATTTAAAAAAGATACTAAGGCCTCTCCTACACCGAGTTCACCAATTACTTTTTCTGTTGAAAACTTTTCATTAGGACGGAATGACTGGGCTGCGGCCTTAACTGTCTTCTGATCTTTTGGTGTAAAGGCGCGTAGAGCGTGTTGCACACGGTTGCCCAATTGTCCTAAAATACTGTCTGGTATATCCGTAGGGTTCTGGCTTACAAAGTAAATACCAACCCCTTTTGATCGGATAAGTCTTACCACCTGTTCAATTTTTTTCAGAAGAACATCGCTTATCCCATCAAACAAAAGATGTGCCTCATCAAAAAAGAATACCAGTCGTGGTTTATTAGTGTCTCCCTGTTCTGGCAGTTTCTCGTATAGTTGAGACAGAAGCCACAGCAGCAGAGTAGAATACAAGAGGGGACTGTTAATCAGTATCTGACAGTCAAGAATACTGATGACACCTCTGCCATTTTCATCAGTTTGTAAAAGATCGTCTAAGTTTAAAGACGGCTCTCCAAAAAAGATATCTCCGCCCTCTTCCTCCAAACGCAGCAAGGCTCGCTGTATTACGCCGACGCTGGCCTTGGAAATATTACCGTAGGTCTCCTCGTAAAGTTCTTTATTTTCAGATACATGTTTTAACATGGCTCTTAAGTCTTTAAGATCCAAAAGCAGTAAGCCTTGATCATCAGCGACTCTGAATACGAGATGCATAAGACTGCTCTGTACTTCATTAAGATTGAGAATACGCGAGAGGAGTAATGGGCCCATATCTGAAATTGTGGCGCGCAGGGGATGTCCAGATTTTCCGAAGACGTCAAAAAAAGTTACAGGGAAACCTTGTGTTTTAAATCCCAGTTTTTCTAAACCTAAATCTAAAATACGCGAGGCTATTTTGCCTTTGGGCTCAGATGGTGCGGCAATACCAGAAAGATCACCTTTAACATCAGCCAAAAATACCGGTACACCAATCTGGCTAAAAGTCTCAGAAATAGTCTGTAGGGTAACAGTTTTACCGCTACCTGTAGCACCGGTGATAAGACCATGACGATTAGACATCTGAGGCAACAGATGAAGATCTTCATGTGCATTTTTTGCAATAAGACAATTTTTGTCGCAAGTGAGCACAGTTTGTTCTCCTATACGTTTTATATGTAATCATTTCAGAAAAATTTTTCTGCTAATACTATCAGACTTTGGAAAAAAAATAATAATGAGGATCATTCTTTTGCGACTTCAATATTGTTTAATATTTAAAATAATCATCTTGAGATTACTGTATGCTTGAATGTCCTTGGTTTCAAAGATGTACAGACCTCTAAATGACCATTTATCTTATAAATGTAACAGAAGTAACCTTGAGGCTACAGGTGATGATTATCAAGACCTGCATGAGAAAATCCTATAAGACTGTCTCCCTTGTTAATCCTTCTAAGACTTCTTAGCATTTACTAATCTTTCTTTGAAGAAAATAGCTCATATTTTTGAGGAAAATTTGCCTATTGCATTTCCATTCATAAAAAGGTTGTGAAGTGTAACAGTAACAAAAAAAAATCAACAAAAAGAGTTCTTTAAAATAAACTTTGACAGTGCTAAAATAAAAAAGAATTTTTTTGTTTTGGAGAGCATTGCATGACAGACCAAGTGTACGATTCTAATGATGTAGATACCAGCAAAGTATATAATGCCAAAATTATCGTTATTGGTGTTGGTGGCGGTGGATGTAATACACTGCAGCACATGATTGACAATAATCTTCAGAACGTGGAATTTATCGCTGTCAACACTGACGCTAATTCACTGACGCGATCTACTTCTGAAATCAAGGTTCAGATTGGTGTCAAGTTAACTAATGGTTTAGGTTCGGGCTGTGATCCTAACAAAGGGCGTAAGGCTGCCGAAGAATCAGCAGAAGATATTAAGAAACTCCTCACTGGAGCGGATATGATATTTATCACTGCAGGTATGGGAGGTGGAACCGGTACGGGTGCTGCTCCTATTATTGCTCAGATTTCCAAGGAGATAGGAGCACTGACTGTGGCTGTGGTTACTAAGCCTTTTACCTTTGAAGGTAAACGTCATGCTGTGAATGCAGAATCTGGAATTACTGAACTGTCCAAACATGTTGATTCTGTGATCGTTATTGACAATGACAAGTTGTTACGTAATCTTGGTGCTAATATTGCGGTAATTAAGGCTTTTGAAACTGCCAATGACGTGCTGCTAAATGCTGTTAAGGGTATTACAGATGCTATTACTGTTCCAGCCTTTATTAACCTTGATTTTGCTGACGTGTATACCATTATGCATGGACGTGGTCATGCTGTAATCTGCAACGGTTTTGGTAAAGGTCCTACCATGGTTGAAGATGCAGTGGATAGAGCTATTAACTCTCCATTGGTTGATCAGGTGGATATTCGTTCGGCTACCGGCGTTATGGCATATGTTAAGGTAAATCCTAACTTTCCTATTGTGCAGTTAAACAATGTTTGTTCTGCAATTCAATCCTATGCCGATGAAGAGGCTGACTGCAAGATTGGTATCTTTTTTGATGAGAATCTTGGTGAGGATGAGGTTTCAGTAACGCTTCTGATTACTGGTATCAGTGCTGTCGATCCTCATAAACCTAATAATATTGCTAAAAAGGAACTTAGTTCCTTGACAAGGCCTCAGGCTGATCCAATGCAGTTTATGCAGGATAATACTAAGAATGATGGTGTTGCCACTAAGATCTTGGGAAGTACTGACCAGGAAAAGACTCCTGCTTTAGATGATGCCTGGAGTTTACCTCCTATTCTAAATTCTAAGAATAATCTTTAAGTAAGGACCATTGTGTGTTCTGTTGTGATGAGGATATGCCACGGCATATCCTTAATTGTATGTGACGCTTAATTTTGAGCATTTAAGACAGTGGCTAAGGTTCACTTTTTTTTTGCTTTTTTTAAGATAATGCTATATAAAAATCATCTCTCTAATTTTGAACTAAGTTAGATGCTTTAAATTTTGTTCTCATAAGATTATGCGCCGATTTTTTTTGTGTTTAACAATAAGTGTATTATAATAAAGACAAGTATTATGAGGTGATGGCATGATAAAGCAACGTACAATTCTAAAGCCTTTTTCCATGACTGGTATTGGTTTGCATTCTGGTGCTAAGGTTTCTGTTGCTTTTAGACCGGCGCCTGAAAATACTGGTATTGTTTATACTAGAACTGATCTAAATCCTCATGTTGTCATGAAATGCAGCCCCGATAATGTTCGTGATACGCAATTGTGTACGGCGCTGGTTAATGACAACGGCGTTCGTATATCTACTGTAGAACACCTAACTGCCGCTTTAAGTGCCTTAGGCATTGACAATCTTTTTGTGGATGTTGATGCTCCTGAGGTGCCGGTTATGGACGGTTCTGCCCAGCCATTTATCTATATCTTTGCAAGCATTGGCATACAGGAACTTAATGCCCCAAAGCTCTTTATTCGTGTAAAACGTAAGGTTCGTGTGGAGAATGAAGGTAAATGGGCAGAGCTTTTCCCATCGAAGAGTGGTTTTCATTTGGATTTACAGATTGATTTTAATCATCCTGCCATGGACCGAGATAAACAGCATTTTTCGATGAACTTTACCGGTGAGGCTTTTGCAAGCGAGCTCTCAAGGGCCCGTACCTTCTGTTTTATGCGTGATGTTGAATATATGCATTCACATAATCTAGCCTTAGGCGGTTCTTTGGATAATGCAGTTGTTCTTGATGAAAACAAGGTTGTAAACCCTGATGGACTAAGATATGAGAATGAGTTTGTCAAGCACAAGCTCCTAGATGCCGTAGGTGATCTGTACATGTCAGGTTACAGTATTTTAGGTAATTTTAAGGCCTACAAGACTGGTCATGATCTGAACAACAGACTGTTACGTGCGTTGCTTAGTGACACTTCCAATTATGAACTGATCTCCTTTGCTGATAAACAGGATACTGACGCAGAGGCTATTGATTTTCTTGACAGTAAAAAGAGTCTTACGGCTTTTTAGAACTGGACTAAACTGACACAGGATTATATAGTGCTGAAAATTGTATCAGGCTGGCTGTATAATGATGAATGTACTGCTCCCTTTGTAAGACAGGTGCCTGTCAGGAATTTCGGTGCAAGACCTCCTGGTACCATGATTTCTCTTGTGGTAATTCATTGTATTGCTCTACCACCTCGCCATTACGGCGGATATAACGTTGATGCACTTTTTTCTAATACTCTAGATCCGAACGCACATCCATATTTTAAAGATATTGCCCACGGTGAATTTTCAAGCCACCTTTTTTTAAGCCGCAAGGGAGTGATAACTCAGTATGTTTCCTTTATCGACAGAGCCTGGCATGCGGGACGTTCATCTTATATGGGGCGCGCAGAATGCAATGATTATTCCATTGGCATTGAGCTTGAGGGCAGTGATGATACTCCCTATACAGAAGAACAGTACCAATCACTTGAACAGGTTTTGCAGTTGCTGAAAAAATGTTATCCGGCTATTGAAAACAATATTGCCGGACACAATGAAGTCGCTCCGCATAGAAAAACTGATCCGGGCAGTTGTTTTATTTGGAGCAGGATCCGTTAACTTTTCTAAAGAGAAGTATATGTCAAATTATCTTACATCCTATTACCAGATGGTAGCAGACCGAGCCAAACTTGGTGTAGAACCTCTGGCTCTTAATCCTGAATCTACTAAAGAACTTTGTGCATTATTGGAAAATCCGCCTAAGGACAGTGACGCAGAACTTCTGCATCTAATCAGTGAACGCGTCAATCCTGGTGTAGATGAATCCTCCGCTATTAAAGCATCCTTTCTTTATGACATTGCTTTAGGAAAAAAGGCAAGTCCGGTTGTTTCCAGGGATATGGCTGTCAAACTTTTGGGAAAGATGAAAGGTGGCTACAATGTGGCACCTCTGATTGCGCTTTTAGAAGTTGAGGAGCTAGCACCTTTGGCTGTGGATGCCCTGTCACATACTCTTTTAATCTATGATGCTTTTAAGGATGTTGTTGCTTTAGAGCAAAAAGGTAACGGGTATGCAAGAAAACTCCTAATGGCCTGGGCTGACGCCACCTGGTTCAAGGAACAGCCTACATTCAATGAGGTGGAGACCTTTACCGTGTTCAAGGTAAAAGGTGAAACCAATACCGATGATTTTTCTCCAGCCCCTGATGCCTGGTCTCGCCCTGATATTCCACTGCATGCTCTTGCCATGTATAAAATTTCCCGCGAAGACCTGAAAGCGGATGAAGAAGGTGTCCGTGGACCTGTAAGCAAAATTGCCTCTCTCAAATCCAGAGGCTATCCTCTTATGTTTGTCGGAGATGTGGTGGGGACTGGCTCTTCGAGAAAAAGCGCCGCCAATTCTCTTATCTGGCATATCGGTCATGATCTTGAAGGGGTCCCTAACAAACGCGGTGGCGGTGTGGTCGTTGGCGGAAAAATCGCTCCTATATTTTTTAATACCCTAGAAGATTCTGGCGCTTTGCCGCTAGAAGCAGATGTAAGTTCCTTACAGGATGGCAGTACCGTTGATCTTAGAGTCTATGAGCGTAAGATTGTCGACCATGAGACACAGTCGGTGCTTGCAACCTTTGAGTTCAAAAACACCACTCTATTGGACGAGGTCCGTGCTGGAGGCCGTATTCCTCTCATCATTGGAAAGGATCTCACCGAACGGTCAAGATGCTATCTTGGCATGGGGGAATCTCCTGATTTTGTAAAGGCTCCACATGTTAATCTTAACTGTGGCTATACTAGAGCTCAGAAGATTGTTGGTAAAGCCTGCGGTCTTACTGGTGTTTATCCTGGTCAGTACTGTGAGCCTAAGATTGCGACTGTGGGATCACAGGATACGACGGGACCTATGACCAAAGATGAGTTGGTTGACCTAGCCTGTCTTAAGTTCTCTGCTCCGCTTGTTATGCAGTCTTTCTGTCATACGGCAGCCTATCCTAAAAGTGTCGATGTCAAAACACATAAAGCTTTACCGGGCTTTATTGTTTCACGCGGTGGCGTGGCTTTAAAACCTGGGGATGGTGTGATTCATTCCTGGCTCAATAGAATGTGTCTGCCTGATACGGTAGGTACAGGTGGTGATTCTCATACCAGGATGCCTTTGGGAATTTCATTTGCGGCAGGATCTGGACTCGTGGCTTTTGCCGCTGCTACCGGCATGATGCCATTAGATATGCCGGAGTCTGTACTGGTTCGTTTTGTCGGAAAAAGGAGACCTGGAATTACATTGCGTGATCTCGTACATGCTATTCCTTATTTTGCCATCAAAAAAGGTCTGCTTACGGTTGAGAAACAGGGAAAAAGGAATATTTTTTCAGGTAAAATCATTGAAATTGAAGGACTTGAAGATTTAAGTGTGGAGCATGCTTTTGAGTTGTCTGATGCCTCTGCTGAACGTTCTGCAGCCGCATGTGCCATTCGTCTTTCTGAAAATTCAGTTAAAACCTATCTTCAGTCGAATATCGCACTATTAAAGACTCTTGCACGTGAAGGGTATGAGTCAAAACAGGCTCTGTTGTCTAGGGCTTCGGCTATGGAGGAGTGGCTTTCTCACCCGAAGAGTATTGAGGCTGATGCTAACTGCTCCTATGCTGAGGTTTTAGAAATCAATGTTGAGGAGATTACTGAGCCGATTTTATGTGCACCAAATGATCCAGATGATGTAAAACTCTTGAGTGAGGTTGCCTCTACACATATTGACGAGGTTTTTGTCGGTTCATGCATGACCAATATCGGTCACTATCGCGCCTGTGCACAGATCCTTTCTTCTTTAAAGGGCGAGGCAAAGTGCAGATTATGGATGACTCCGCCTACACGTCTTGACCGCCAGCAGCTCTCCGATGAGGGACTTCTCTCTATTTTGGGAAAGGCCGGTGCTAGAATCGAGATTCCAGGCTGTTCTCTATGTATGGGCAATCAGGCCAGAGTACGTGACGGGGCTACGGTTATTTCCACATCTACACGTAATTTTCCAAATCGTTTAGGCAATGATGCCAAGGTATATCTTGGCAGTGCTGAACTGGCGGCAGTTACAGCCAAACTTGGAAGACTGCCTACGGTTGAAGAATATTATGACCATACATCGTGTCTTATCGGGAAAGAACAGGAGATTTACTCACTTCTTGATTTTGCTGAATAAATGCAAAGCCTCATAAAAGAGCTTTTATCCCACTGAAGAGAGCTATGCAGTTAGCCTCTGCAGTAGGATGCTCTCTTAAGAAAGAGGAGGAGATTAAGCCCAAGATCTGTCAATTATCACAGATTAATATTTGTTGAGCTCTTTAATTACACATAGACTCTTTGATTTTGCTATAATTGTTCAATCGTTTAACCCTTGTGTTAAATTTTTTTGAAATATTATTTAGGAGTAACACATGAAAGTTGCAGTTTTAGGCGCAGCAGGCGGTATTGGTCAACCATTATCAATGATTTTAAAGAACAATTTGCCATCAGGTTCTCAGTTGAGCCTTTATGACGTAGCACCATTCACTCCAGGTGTTGCCACCGATTTAAGTCATATCCCAACCGATGTTGAGGTTGACGGCTATACTGGTGATGATCTGGTAAAGGCTCTAACCGGTGCAGATGTGGTTGTTATTCCTGCTGGTGTTGCACGTAAACCTGGCATGACACGTGATGATCTTTTCAAGATCAATGCCGGTATTATTGCCAATCTGGTTCGTAATTGTGCACGTACCTGCCCTAAAGCATGTCTCTGCATTATTACTAATCCAGTTAACTCCACAGTGCCTCTGGCTGCTGAGGTTTTAAAGGCTGAGGGTGTTTATGACAAACATCGTCTCTTTGGTGTTTCTGCATTGGATGTACTCCGTTCTGAAACTTTCCTTGCCAAAGAGTTAGGTATTTCTAATCAGAGAATTTTGGTTCCAGTTATTGGCGGCCATTCAGGTACTACCATCATTCCTCTATTGTCCAAGGTAATTGGTTACGAGCAGATTTCCGAAACCCGTATTGCTGAGTTAACAACCCGTATTCAGAATGCTGGTACTGAAGTTGTCGAGGCTAAGGCCGGTGCAGGTTCTGCCACTCTTTCAATGGCTACAGCCGGTGCCCGTTTTGCCTTAAAAGTTGTCAAGGGTCTGATGGGAGAAGTTGGTGTCAATGAGTACTCCTATGTTGAAGGTGGCTCAAAGATTGCTCCTTTCTTTGCTCAATGCGTGCGTTTTGGCAAAAACGGCTGGGATAAAGTTTTAGATTATGGTAAAGTTTCTGCCTTTGAACAGCAGTTAATTGATGCCGTGGGTGCTCAGTTAGAGACCAATATTAAAAAGGGTGTTGATTTTGCCAAGTCCTGGATTGAAGAAAACAAGTAATTCTTGTTTTGCGCTACCACTAAAGTTGTAAACTTTAGGTAAGACCTCTCCTCGCTGAGAGGTTTTTTTTATCAAAAGGCGTCGTAAACCTCTGTCCTTCAGGGATATAAGGCGCAAAGTTAATCAGGTATTGCCGTTGCATTTTTAAACTCATCATCCATAATAAAATCCACAAGGGCAGGACTTGCAGGGCTTTTTAGTGAGTCTAGTCAAGAAACTAGAGCAGCCTGAGTTCCTAAAGAGACTGTGGCTTAATGAACCTCATAAGGGGGAAGCCTCTCCGACACACCGAAGTGGGCTAAGTAATTAGGCTCTACAGTAAGGATCATCTTGCTTTGGCAAGAGGAGGATGTCAATAAAAAAAGTGAAGTTGCTGAGGATTATGCTCCCTTTATGCTACAGCTTTAGACTCATTCTGAACCAGAGACTCAAGGTTCATACCTGAGTTTTGCAGTTGCCTCAAAACAAAAACAGCCGAATCCCTTATAAAGACAGGCTTCAGGCTGTTTTAGATTATTTGTGTAAAGTAATACACTTTCTAGATTTTGCTCATAAGCTCTTCGCTT
>Ga0326511_10005050_pt1 | contig 10451 bp, 11 predicted proteins | sample 0_2496_0518_D_FD_203701 | JGI IMG/M metagenome (GOLD analysis project Ga0326511, IMG submission 203701) | Bovine rumen microbial communities from UC Davis, California, United States - 0_2496_0518 | ecosystem: Host-associated > Mammals > Digestive system > Stomach > Rumen | place: USA... | reverse complement strand
AACACCTGCTGATGAGGGGAAAGTTCTGAAAGTGAAGAGTGAAAGTTTCGATTAAGCGAGAGCAATGGAAAGCGCGCTTTCCGATTGCCGAGCGTGAGAAACTTCGCCCGACAGGGCAAGAGTGAAGGCTGCGATTGAGTGAGAGGAGAGTCAAACCACGTTTGAGCTATCCCGAGCGTGAGCAGGCTCGACCGAAGGTCAAGAATGAGGTCTTTGCTGCCGCATGTGCGGAAATGTTGTCTCTGACTTCTCTGACTTCAAAGAAAAAGAACATATTGAATTCAAACATATAAAAACAGATAGTATTATGACATTAATGGAGAAAATCATCGCCCGTGCCAAGAGCAACAAGCAGCGCATCGTGCTGCCTGAGAGCCTGGAGGAGCGAACATTGACTGCCGCAGATAAAGCCCTAGCCGATGATTTGGCGGATATTATCCTGATAGGCAATCCTGATGAGATTTTTGCTTTGGGTAAGAAACTGGGACTCACCCATCTGGACAAGGCAGAGATTATCGACCCTGCCACCAGCCCTGTTACCGACGAGTACGTACAACTGCTGTACAACCTGCGTAAGAGCAAGGGTATGACACAGGAGGAAGCACGTGAGAAAGTGCTGAACGACCCTCTGTACTTCGGCTGTCTTATTATCAAGAGCGGCCATGCTGACGGTCAGATTAGCGGAGCCCTCTCCACTACAGGGGATACCCTGCGTCCCGCCCTTCAGATTATCAAGTGCGCCCCCGGCATCACCTGCGTAAGCGGTGCCATGCTGCTGATTACTGACAAGCCTCAGTATGGCGAGGACGGTGTGGTTGTCCTGGGTGACGTAGCCGTAACCCCTGTACCTGATGCCTCACAGCTGGCACAGATTGCCGTTTGTACCGCTCATACAGCACGCAGCGTAGCCGGTTTTGCCGATCCCCGCGTAGCTATGCTCAGCTTCAGTACCAAGGGCAGCGCCAGACACGAGGTGGTTGACAAAGTCATCGAGGCCACAAGGATCGCTCACCAGATGGAGCCCACCCTGAAGCTGGACGGCGAGCTGCAGGCCGATGCCGCCCTCGTACCCTCAGTAGGCGAGAAGAAAGCCCCCGGTTCCGACATTGCCGGCCGTGCCAATGTGCTGGTAGCACCCAGCCTTGAAGTCGGTAACATAGGATACAAGCTGGTTCAGCGTCTGGCCGGTGCCGATGCCATAGGCCCCATCCTGCAGGGTATCGCTCATCCCGTTAACGACCTGTCTCGCGGTTGCTCCGTAGATGACATCTACAAGATGGTCGCTATCACCGCCTGCCAGGCAATGGATGCGAAGTAAAGGGCTCTTTTTTAGAGTGAAAAGTGAAAGAGTGAAAAGTGAAAAATAATAGAATCGTAAATAAAAAGTGGGACATATAACACGACATGATAACGACTCTCCTCTTCATGTGAAAAGTCAGCTTTTTGCTGTCGCTATAGTGAATATGGTAAAGCAGAATAATGATTGGCGTGTTAATTGCTTGTTTCAACAGATTCTGCGCTCTGGCACCTCTATTCATGCGAATGTACGTGAATCTGAGTATGCACATAGTATTTCCGATTTCATCTCCAAGCTCACAATCTCACTCAAGGAGGCTAATGAGACAAAAGGGTGGCTTGAGATTCTATTTGAAGCGGATTGTATTGATGATGCGTTTTTCAATAGCTTATATGCTGATTGTAAGGAATTGATAGCCATTCTTGTTGCGTCGATTAAAACTGCGAAAAATAATAAAGAGATAATTGTATAAAATATAGAGTGTATATGAATAGTTGAAATTATCATTTTTCATTTTTCACTCTTTAACTTTTTATTTTATGAAGATATTAGTCTTGAACTGCGGGAGCAGTTCCATCAAGTACGCATTGTACAACATGGATGACAAGAGTGTCATCACCAGCGGCGGCATAGAGAAGATAGGCCTGCCCGATAGTTTTATAACAGTCAAACTGAACGGCGAGAAGCATAAGATGCAGCGCCCCATAGCCGAGCACACAGCCGGAGTCCAGTGGATATTCGAGGTGCTGACCCAGGGTGAGTACGCCGTGCTGAAGAGTCTGGAGGAGTTGGATGCCGTAGGCCACCGTATGGTACACGGCGGTGAGAAGTTCAATCAGAGCGTTCGCCTGACGCCCCAGGTTATGGAAGCCTTTGCCGCCTGCAACGACCTGGCCCCGTTGCACAATCCCGCCAATATCAAGGGTGTGAATGCCGTAACAGCCCTGCTGCCCAACATACCTCAGGTAGGCGTGTTCGATACCGCATTCCATCAGACCATGCCTGACTATGCCTACATGTACGCCCTTCCTTATAAGTTGTACAAGGAGTATGGTGTTCGTCGTTACGGATTCCACGGAACAAGCCACCGTTATGTCTCACAGCGTGTATGTGAGTTCCTGGGTGTAAAGCCCGAGGGCAAGAGGATTATCACTTGCCACATTGGCAACGGTGCCAGCATCGCTGCTGTTAAGGACGGTAAGTGTGTGGATACCTCTATGGGTCTGACTCCGTTGGAGGGTCTTATCATGGGTACCCGCAGCGGCGATATCGATGCCGGTGCTGTAACCTTCCTGATGGATAAGCTCAACCTGGACACCAAGGGTATCAGCAACCTGCTGAACAAACAGAGCGGTCTGGCCGGTGTAAGCGAGGGAAGCAGCGACTTCCGCGATATCCTGGCTGGTATTGCCAATGGTAACGACAAGGCTCGTCTGGCTAAGGAGATGTACACCTATCGTATCAAGAAGTACATCGGCCAGTATGCTGCCGCTATGGGTGGTGTGGATATCATCCTCTTTACCGGTGGTGCCGGCGAGAACCAGTGGGAGGTTCGTGAGGGCGCAACCCAGGGTCTGGAGTTCATGGGCGTAAAGATGGACCAGCAGAAGAACCGTTCCTGCCGTGCTACCGAGGCTATCCTCAGTGCCGATGACAGCCAGGTTACCGTTTGCTGCATCCCCACGGATGAGGAGCTGATGATTGCCCTTGATACTCAGGCACTCTGCTAAGACCATACATAATCATATAAGTAAGGTATAAGTGACAAGGGGGAGCAGTTTGCTCCCCTTTACTTGTATGTCAGGCTGGCTTGTTTTGCCTTCTTCAGTATGCGCATTCTTGTATATCCTTCTGTGAGGCCAGCACTTACGTACTCCATTTGTCTTAAATCATCCTTTTTAGTAGGAAATAACAGGGTTCCCATTACATTTCTTTATTCCTGTGACTGAAAATTCGGGATTTTTGTCTATCTTTGCATCCTGTGACGCATAAGAGCGTCCGTTGACTCATGGTGAAGTACTCCATTGTAATTCCAGTATATAACCGTCCCGACGAAGTGGACGAGCTGTTGCAGAGCCTTACGGAACAGACATTTACCGGCTTTGAGGTAATAGTGGTGGAAGACGGTTCTACCATTCCGTGCGAGGAGGTGGTGCGTAAGTACACTGACCGTCTGAATCTGAAATACTTCGTTAAGCCTAACAGCGGCCCCGGACAAAGTCGCAACTACGGCGTGGATCGGAGCGAGGGTGAGTTTGTCATTGTCCTTGACAGTGACGTGGTTCTGCCCCCAGGTTATCTGCAGGCTGTAGAGGACGAACTGTCAACTCATACAGATGCTTTCGGAGGCCCCGACCGTGCGCATGAGAGTTTCTCGGATGTGCAAAAGGCCATTAACTATAGTATGACTTCCTTCTTTACTACCGGCGGTATCCGCGGCGGTAAGAAGCAAATGGACAAGAAGTTCTACCCGCGCTCCTTTAATATGGGAATCCGCAGGGAGCTCTATCAGCAACTGGGCGGTTTCTCTGAGATGCGCTTCGGTGAGGACATAGACTTCAGTATCCGTATCTACGAGAGCGGAGCCACCTGTCGCCTGTTCCCCGAGGCTTGGGTGTGGCACAAGCGCAGAACGGACTTCAGGAAGTTCTTCAAGCAGGTTCACAACAGCGGTATTGCCCGCATCAATCTGATGAAGCGGCATCCGGGTACGTTGAAGCTGGTGCATCTGCTGCCGATGATTTTTACGGTGGGCACATTCCTGTGTCTGTTGTTTGCCCTGCTGGCTTCGGTTATCTCTGTCGGGGGATATGTCAAACTGATAGGCGAAACGGATGATATGATGCGTTTCTGTGCCCTGGTGGAGTTTATTGTGGGTGCCGAGGCTGCCCTGTTGTTTGTTTCTCCGATTCTGCTTTTCATGGCGGTTATCTTTATGGACAGCAGTTTCCGCAACAAGAGCATAAAGATAGGCTTCCTGTCTATATGGGCCAGTTTCATCCAGCTCATCGGCTACGGTACGGGATTTCTGCGTGCCTGGTGGCTGAGGTGTGTGTGCGGCAGAAACGAGGAACTGCAGGCTTTCAAACATAACTTCTACCAGTAACCGGCATCATGGAGAGTATAAAGAACTGGGCCTTGGACGACCGGCCACGCGAGAAGATGGAGGCCCATGGTGCCGGTGTGCTGAGTAAGGCGGAACTGCTGGCTATACTGGTAGGAAGCGGAATACCCGGCAAGAGTGCTGTGGAGATGATGCGTGAGATACTGAACGACTATAACGACAGCCTGAAATTGCTGGGAAAGGCTACCGTCAATGATCTGATACGTTACAAGGGAATGGGAAAGGCAAAGGCGATTACCGTTCTGGCGGCTTGCCAACTGGCCAATGAACGGCTGAAGGAAGACTTGCAGCCACGCCAGAAGATATCCGACACGAAGGATGCCTTTCTGTTTTTCCGTCCCAGGATGCAGGACCTGACGGTAGAGGAGTGCCATCTTATGATGCTCAACAATCATCTGGAGATTATAAACAGCGTGATGCTCAGTCACGGCGGACTGGTGGGCGCGTCCGTTGACATCAGGGAGCTGCTGCGCCATGCCCTTCTGGCACAGGCTACAAGTGTAATACTCTGCCATAATCATCCCAGCGGTAACCTGAGACCCAGCCGGGAGGACAATGACCTGACGGAGAAGGTCAGGAAAGCCTGCCAGACGATGAGCATCAAGTTCCTGGATCATCTTATTGTGGCGGACAATAATTATTACAGCTATACAGAACAAGGTAAGTTATGAACGATACATTACAGATACAAGAACGTGTGATAGAGGTCCTGCGTACCGTCTATGACCCTGAGATTCCTGTCAATATCTACGACTTGGGTCTTATCTACCGTATAGAGCTGAACGATGCGGGCGATGAGCTGAGCGTGGATATGACCCTCACGGCACCCAACTGCCCTGCTGCCGATTTTATCCTGGAGGATGTAAGGCAGAAACTGGAGGGTATCTCGGGACTCAGCAAGGTGGATGTGCAGCTGGTTTTTGAGCCGGAGTGGAACAAGGACATGATGAGTGAGGAAGCTAAAATGGAGTTGGGGTTCCTATAAAGTGAAAAGTGAAGAGTGAAGAGTCAAGAATGAAAAGTGAGGAATTTGCCACCGCAATGTTCAATGTCCAATGAAAAAGACATTTTTTATATCTGACGCGCATTTGGGAAGCAGGGCAATTACCAATCCCAGAGAACAGGAGAAGCATTTGTGCCGTTTCCTTGACGATATTAAGGATGGGGCTGAGAGTATATATATACTGGGTGACCTGTTCGACTTCTGGTTTGAGTACCGGCATGTGGTCCCCAAGGGCTACACACGTCTGCTGGGTAAGTTGTCAGAGCTTACTGACAGGGGGATTGCCATTCACTTCTTCACGGGCAATCATGATATCTGGTGTAAGGACTATCTGACCCGGGAGTGCGGCGTTATCATGCACTACGGGCCGGAGGTTGTTGTGATTGAGGGTAAGACATTTTTCCTGGCACATGGCGACGGATTGGGCGACGAAAGCAAGTCGTTCCGCTTTCTGCGTGCCGTCTTCCATAATCCTGTCTGCCAGTGGCTGTTCCGCTGGCTGCATCCCGACCTGGGCATGTCCTTCGGTCTGAACTGGGCCAGGAACAGTCGTATGAAGCATAAGCCTACGGCTGACAATCCATTGGGCGAGCCTCCCTATATGGGCGAGGAGAAGGAGCACTTGGTGCTTTTTGCCAAGGAATATATAAGAAAGAATCCGAATATAGACTATTTCATCTTCGGTCACAGGCACATTGAGCTGGACTTGCTGCTAACACGTCAGAACCGCCTGCTTATTCTGGGTGACTGGATCAGTCAGTTCACTTATGCGGAGTTTTCGGACGGAAGGATTAACCTGTGCAATTATCCGCTTTAAATAAAAACTGTATTCATTATGCATTTAAGTAACGGACAGAAATCACTTATTAAGAATCTTATTGTCTATAACATTTTCCTTGTTTTTTTAAGACCTGTTATAAGCTATCTGCTATACGAAACAATCTACTGGGAGCTGGAACTGATGAATGGCATCGGCATCGTTATTATCAGCCTGTTTATCTTCGGTGCCAGTATCCTTATCCATAAGGATGTTTCCAAGGAATCATCCCGTATCAGGGAGGAAAACTAAATTATTTATTGATGAGGAAGATGGCCGGGACCTTGCTGAGGTCGGGAAGCTGCTTCTTTTTCCATTCGGCGATGGTATGGGTATGGATGTACTCGTCGGCGGTGGTGATGCCGGCTGCAATACACATGCGGGTCTGGGGACGAAGGGACTGCAGAAGGGCTTGGAACATCTTCTGGTTCCGGTAAGGTGTCTCTATGAAGAGTTGTGTCTGGCGTTCGTTCCAGGCGCGGGACTCTAAGGCCTTCAGTTTGCGGGCTCTGTCAGCATCGTCTACGGGCAGGTAGCCGTTGAAGGCGAAGCTTTGTCCGTTCAGGCCGCTTGCCATTACCGCCATAATCATGCTGCTGGGACCTACCAGGGGGATAACGCGCAGGTTCTGGCGCTGGGCGATGGCTACGATGTCTGCTCCGGGGTCGGCTACGGCGGGGCAGCCTGCTTCGCTGATGACTCCCATCGGCTTGCCGTCCCTGAGTGCCTGCAGGTACTGGCTGAACTGATGCTCGTCGGCATGCTTGCCCATCTCGTAGAACGTTGAGTCGTCAATGGGGAACTCGCGGTCTGTCTGGCGGAGGAACCGACGGGCAGAGCGTACATTTTCCACAATAAAGTGTCTGATGCCCATGATGATGTCATGGTTGTAAGAGGGCAGTACCTGATCTGTGCTGGTCTCTCCCAATGTGACGGGTATAAGGTATAGGGCTATTTCCATAATTGTATCTTGGCGTTGTTGATATCTGACTGATACTGTGCTACGCTAAGGATGTAGCCGCGGCACAGATTGGGGATGGTGACGATGCTGATGTCTCTGGTATTCTCGGGGGAGAGGATGTCCCGGATGTTGTCCCTGATGCCTGTTCCCTGTAGCTTGAAGACGGCTTCTTTCCGGGTCCAAAGGGTGATGAATGCTGCGTCCGGGTCAGGCGAGGAGAATATCTGACTGCACTCTTCGTCATTCATGCAGTAACGTACGAGTGTTTCCTTGGCGGGACGGAGACATTCTATGTCCAGTCCGCACGGCGCATTGCTAAGAAAGCATCCCACAGCCTCCCGGCAATGGCTCAGGCTGAAATGAAGATGCGGGTATGCCGCCAGTTCCGGCTTATGGTCCTTGGTATAAGAGAAATCCGGCATCCCGGAAATGCCGTATTCCAGTTGCAGGCCACGACAAAGTTCCAGGTAGGCCAGGGCACATTCTCTCCTGCCCTCTAAATGCTTGAATTTCAGGGCTTGTTCCCGCCTCCATGGGGGGAGGGAAGAGACGGCTTCCTCAACCTGTCTTTCCGAGATGCTGCTTATGTGGTCGTTGATATATAGCATACTTAAGAACAAAATTATGCAATTTCTTTTAATCCCGAACATGATTCGGGCTTTTTTCTTGTCTAAGCTGTTTATTTCGTTTCTTTTATTTATAATATGTTTGCGCGCGAGAGTTTTATTTTGTAACTTTGCACCCACTTTCAGTATAAAGAATTAAACAAAAGACGTAAAATGAGTGACAGATTGTTTATTTTCGACACCACATTGCGCGACGGTGAGCAGGTTCCCGGTTGCCAGTTGAACACGGTGGAGAAAATTCAGGTAGCCCGCCAGTTGGAGGCTCTTGGCGTTGATGTTATCGAGGCAGGATTCCCTATCAGCAGTCCCGGTGACTTTAACTCGGTTATAGAAATCAGTAAGGCTGTGACATGGCCTACTATTTGTGCGCTGACACGTGCTGTACAGAAGGATATTGACGTGGCTGCCGATGCTCTGAAGTATGCCAAGCACAAGCGTATCCATACCGGTATCGGTACCAGCGAGAGTCATATCCGTTACAAGTTCAACTCTACTCCCGAGGAGATTATTGAGCGTGCAGTGGCTGCTGTCAAGTATGCCAAGAAGTATGTGGAGGATGTGGAGTTCTATGCCGAGGACGCTGGCAGAACGGACAACGAATACCTGGCCCGGGTTATTGATGCTGTCACAAAGGCCGGTGCTACGGTTTGTAACATCCCCGATACTACGGGTTTCCGTGTTCCCAATGAATACTTTGAGAAGATCAAGTATCTGTATGAGCATGTGGATGCCTTCGCCGCAGGAAAGAGTATCCTGTCCACTCATTGCCATAATGACCTGGGTATGGCTACAGCCAATACCATAGCCGGTGTGCTGGGCGGTGCCCGCCAGGTGGAGGTTACCATCAACGGTATCGGTGAACGTGCCGGTAACACCTCGCTGGAGGAGGTTGCCATGATTTTCAAGACCCATCCTGACCTGGGTATCGATACCAATATCAATACCACTAAGATTTATCCTACCAGCCGTATGGTGAGCTCGCTGATGAATATGCCTGTTCAGCCTAATAAGGCTATTGTGGGCAAGAATGCCTTTGCGCACAGTTCCGGTATTCATCAGGACGGTGTGCTGAAGAATGCCTCTACCTATGAGATTATGGACCCTAAGGATGTGGGTATCGATGATAACGCCATTGTTCTGACTGCCCGCAGCGGCCGTGCGGCCCTGAAGCACAGACTGAGCGTTAACGGTGTGGAGATTGACGGCGAGCGTCTGGATAAGGTTTATCAGGACTTTCTGGCACTTGCCGACAAGAAGAAGGAGGTTACTGACGACGATATCCTTGTTCTGGCAGGTGCTGACAGAAGTGCCTCGCACAGCGTGAAGCTTGATTACCTGCAGGTTACCACCGGTAAGGGTGTGAAGAGTGTAGCCAGCATCGGGCTGCTTGTCGCCAATGAGAAGTTCGAGGCCGCCGCATCGGGTAACGGTCCGGTGGATGCTGCCATCAATGCGCTGAAGTGTATCATCAAGCGTAAGATGACGCTGAAGGAGTTTACCATCCAGGCTATCAGCAAGGGTTCTGATGATATGGGTAAGGTGCACATGCAGGTGGAGTACAACGGACACCTCTATTATGGTTTCGGAGCCAATACGGATATTGTAACCGCCAGTGTGGAGGCTTATATTGACTGTATCAACAAGTTTAGATAGTATGGGAAAGACTTTATTTGACAAGATATGGGACGCACACGTTATTCAGAACGTGGAGGACGGTCCTACACAACTTTATATTGACCGCCTGTATGCCCATGAGGTAACCAGTCCGCAGGCATTTGACACATTGAGGGACAAGAACATTAAGGTGTTCCGCCCCGACCATGTGTATGCTATGCCCGACCACAATACGCCCAGCGACCAGCAGGAGCGTATTGATGATCCCGTAGGCCGTAACCAGGTGGAGACGCTGGCCAGGAACTGTGCCGAGTTCGGTATTACCCACTTTGCTATGGGAACCAAGGACAATGGTATCATTCATGTTGTCGGTCCTGAGAAAGCGCTTTCTTTGCCTGGCATGACCATCGTATGCGGTGACTCCCATACCAGCACGCACGGAGCTGTCGGTGCCATTGCCATGGGTATCGGTACCAGCGAGGTGGCTCAGGTGCTGGCCTCGCAGTGTATCCTGCAGAGCAAGCCCAAGACGATGCGTATTAATATTGAAGGTACGTTGCAGCCTGGTGTCACTGCCAAGGATGTGGCCTTGTACATTATGGCTCAGATGACTACCAGCGGCGCTACGGGTTATGCTGTGGAGTATGCCGGAAGTGTCATCCGTAATATGAGTATGGAGGGACGTCTGACGCTCTCCAACCTTTCCATCGAGATGGGATCACGTGCGGGCCTTATTGCTCCGGACGAGACGACTTTCGCTTACCTGAAGGGGCGTGAGTATGCTCCCAAGGGTGAGGCTTGGGATCAGGCTGTTGAGGAGTGGAAGAAGTTGTGCAGCGATGATGATGCCGCCTTTGACAAGGAGGTGACTTTCAAGGCCGAGGATATCAAGCCGCGTATCACATACGGAACCAATCCGGGTGCCGGCATTGCGATAGATGAGTGTATTCCTACACTTGAGGACATACCTGCCAGTGACCGCGGTCAGTTCCAGGCTATGCTGGATTAT
>Ga0326511_10005049_pt1 | contig 10454 bp, 7 predicted proteins | sample 0_2496_0518_D_FD_203701 | JGI IMG/M metagenome (GOLD analysis project Ga0326511, IMG submission 203701) | Bovine rumen microbial communities from UC Davis, California, United States - 0_2496_0518 | ecosystem: Host-associated > Mammals > Digestive system > Stomach > Rumen | place: USA: California... | reverse complement strand
GGGTATCGATACCTACGGTTTCAATATCGGTCAGTCCCACACGGATGCGGTAGCCGTTCTGCAACCAACGTAGCTGCTCCAGGCTCTCTGCTTTTTCCAGACTGCTCTGGGGCAGTTTTGTAACTTCTGCCAAAACCTCACGGCGATAGGCATAGATGCCCAGGTGTTTCAGGAAGGGGTACTCGCCAAACCACTCGTTCGTGGCCTTACCTCTGATAAAGGGAATCACGCTACGGCTGAAGTAAAGCGCGAATCCACGATTGTCAGTCACTATCTTGGGCGAGTTGGGATTTTCTACCGCCTCCATCGATTCGAATTTCTTGCCCAAGGTGCCAATCTGTGTCTCGGGTGCATCGAAAAGATGCATGAGCGTCTCAATCTGCGAGCGCTGGATGAAAGGCTCGTCGCCCTGTACATTGATGATGACATCGGTATCCAGCCCAATCTTCTCTGCTGCTTCTTCAATTCGGTCGGTGCCACTCTTGTGGTCGGAGCGTGTCATCACGGCTTTGCCGCCAAATCCAACTACCGTCTGATAGATGCGGTCGTCGTCGGTTGCCACATATACCTCATCGAGCACGCTTCTCACTTGCTCGTATACTCTCTGAATTACTGTTTTTCCGCCCAGTATTGCAAGCGGCTTGCCCGGATATCTTGTAGAAGCATAGCGGGCAGGAATAATCGCCATAAACTTCATAATGGGTGCAAAATTACGAATAAGTGAGAAGAAAACCAAATTTAAAAGTGAAAAATTATATTAATATTGGGTGCGTAATTTGCGCACCTCGATTATTTTATTTAAATTTGCACACTAAATAAGGATATTATTACAAATGAACATCAATAGAATAACGATTATAACACTATCACTATTCTTGCCGTTTACAGCAGGAGCACAGAAGATTACACTCGGTTCGACCACCACGAAGGATGGTGGAAACTATCAGGGAGAAATGGTTATGGGTAAGCCGCATGGTAAGGGTAAAGCCGTGTATAAGAACGGTAACCAGTACGAGGGCGACTATGTGAAAGGTAAGCGTCAGGGCTATGGTACCTTCTGTTTCTTCGATGGCGAGAAATACGAGGGCGAGTGGTTTCAGGACCAGCAGCATGGCAAGGGCACTTTCTATTTCCAGAACAATAACCGCTATGATGGCTTGTGGTTCCGCGACTATCAGCAGGGCCATGGCGTGATGTATTATTATAATGGTGATAAGTACGATGGCGAGTGGAAACTCGACAAGCGTTCTGGCTATGGTGTCTATACCTTTGCCAGCGGTGCCTTCTATAAGGGCAGTTGGTTGAACGATAAGAAGAACGGCAAGGGCCTCTACGACTGGGGCGATGGCTCTGTGTATGATGGCGACTGGAAGGATAATGTGCGTTCGGGCAAGGGTACGTTCAAGTATGCTGGCGGCGACGTGTATATCGGTCCTTGGGTCGATGACGAGATGAATGGCCGTGGCATCTACCGGTTCCAGAATGGTGATATCTATGAGGGCGACTATGTGAAAGGCGAACGCACCGGCCAGGGTATCTTCAAGTATGCCAATGGCGATAAGTATACCGGTCAGTTCTTCAAGGGCGACAAACAGGGCCAGGGCACCTTTGTGTGGCAGAATGGCGATACCTATGTGGGCCAGTGGAAAGCCGACAAGCAGGACGGTCGTGGCAAGTTGACCAAGAAATGTGGCGATACCGTGGAGGGCAGTTTCAAAGCCGGTCAGCCTAACGGTGAGTGTGTGGTGCGTTTTGCTGACGGTTCCAAGTTCAAGGGTATCTTCAAGAATGGCAGGCGCAATGGGGCTGCTGTCGAGGAGGATAAGGATGGCAACCGTTTCGAAGGCACTTATCTCGATGATATGCGCGACGGCCGTTTCGTAGAGAAAGATCGTAATGGCAAGGTGACCGCTCAGGGCACCTATACCCGTGGACATAGACAATTAAAGTAACAAACAACTTAAATATTTCACTAATTATGATTATTGATACTATTGAGAATCTGGGCAAATACACAACGCTGAATCCGTTGTTTGCCGATGTCGTTGAGTTTTTGAAAAGCAACAACCTCCAGACCATGGAGACCGGTAAATATCCCATCAAGGATGGGTTGTTCATGAATCTTCAGGTGGCTAAGCAGCGCACCCAGGCTACGGCTGTGCTCGAAACCCATGTCGAGATGATCGATATCCAGATTCCGCTCACATGTGCTGAGACCTTTGGCTATACTCCCTTGTGCGACCTGCCCGATTTCGAGTATAATGCAGAGAAGGACATCACCAAGTATGGCGATACCAAGGCGCAGACCTATGTCACCGTTAACCCAGGCCAGTTCGCTATCTTCTTCCCTCAGGACGGTCATGCACCCTGTATCCTGGAGCAGGAGGAAGTGAAGAAGGCCATATTCAAAGTTAAAGCATAACCCCTAAAACATCAACTATGGAAAGGAAGAAACAATCTGTCAAGCAACCCGCACATATCGGATTGGTGCGTAATGATGCGTGGCTGGAACCCTTCGAGGCTGCCATCCAGGGACGTCATGACCATGCTGTGTGGAAGCTCAACCAATTGACAAGGAATGGCAAGAAGACTCTGAGCCAGTTTGCCTCGGGGCACCTCTATTTCGGACTTCATAAGATGGCCAAAGGCTGGGTGTTCCGTGAGTGGGCACCCAACGCTACCGATATCTATCTGATAGGCGATTTCAATAACTGGCAGGAGAACGAGAAATACCGCTGCAAGCGTATTGAAGGCACTGGCAACTGGGAGCTGAAACTCAGCGAGAAAGCCCTGAAGCATGGCCAGCTCTACAAGATGAAGGTCAAGTGGAATGGAGGAGAAGGCGAGCGCATTCCCGCCTGGTGCCGTCGCGTGGTGCAGGACGAGCAAACCAAGATCTTCTCGGCTCAGGTGTGGAACCCTGAGGAGAAATACGAGTTCAAGAAAAAAACGTTTAAACCCAAGAAGAATCCTCTCCTCATCTATGAGTGCCATGTGGGCATGAGCCAGGATGCCGAGAAGGTGGGCACCTACAAGGAGTTTAAGGATAATGTGCTGCCACGTGTCATCAAGGACGGCTACAACTGCATCCAGGTCATGGCTATCCAGGAGCATCCCTATTATGGCTCGTTTGGCTATCATGTATCCTCATTCTTCGCTCCCAGCAGCCGTTTCGGAACCCCTGAGGAGCTGAAGGAGCTGATCGATACGGCACATAAGAACGGCATCGCTGTCATCATGGATATCGTGCACTCGCATGCTGTGAAGAACGAGGTCGAAGGGCTGGGCAACCTGGCTGGCGACCCCAATCAGTTCTTCTATCCCGGCGAGCGACATGAGCATCCAGCCTGGGATTCGCTCTGCTTCGACTACGGCAAGGACGAGGTGCTGCACTTCCTGCTGTCCAACTGCCGCTACTGGCTCGAGGAGTTTAAGTTCGACGGTTTCCGTTTCGATGGTGTCACCTCTATGCTGTATTACTCCCACGGACTGGGTGAGGCTTTCGGTGGTTATGGCGACTATTTCAATGGTCATGAAGACGACAATGCCATCTGCTACCTCACCTTGGCCAACAAACTGATACACGAGGTTAACCCCAATGCCATCACGATTGCCGAGGAGGTGAGTGGCATGCCTGGCTTGGCAGCCAAGTTCGAGGATGGCGGCTATGGCTTCGACTACCGCATGGCCATGAATATCCCCGACTATTGGATCAAGACTATTAAAGAGGTACGCGATGAGGATATCAACGTGTGCTCTATCTTCTGGGAGGTTAAGAACCGTCGTCCCGACGAGAAGACCATCTCGTACTGCGAGAGCCATGACCAGGCACTGGTGGGCGACAAGACCATCATCTTCCGTCTCATCGATGCTGACATGTACTGGCATTTCGCCAAGAAGGATGTCAACGATATTGCCCAGCGCGGTATCGCACTCCATAAGATGATCCGTCTGGTAACGGCTGGTGCCATCAATGGTGGCTATTTGAACTTCATGGGTAATGAGTTCGGGCATCCTGAGTGGATCGACTTCCCACGCGAAGGCAATGGCTGGAGTTATAAGTACGCACGTCGCCAGTGGAACCTTGTCGACAATAAAGACCTGTGCTACCATTGGCTGGGCGACTTCGACCGGGCCATGCTCAGCACCATCAAGAGTGTGCGCAATTTCCAGAATACGCCTGTCACCGAGATCTGGCACAACGATGCCGACCAGGTGCTCTGCTTTATGCGTGGCGATCTGGTGTTCGTGTTCAACTTCTCGCCCACACGCAGCTATACCGACTATGGTTTCCTGGTTCCCACAGGGTCGTATGAGGTTGTGCTCAACACCGATGCCAAAGACTTCGGTGGAAATGGATTGGCTGACGATACGGTGACCCACTTCACCAATTATGATCCGCTCTACGTGCAGGATCATAAGGAGTGGCTCAAACTCTATATCCCGGCTCGCTCAGCTGTTGTGTTGAAGAAAATCTGAAATGAGTTATAGAAATTATCATCGTAAAAAACATCAGAATGATAGCGCAATGACCATCTGTGTCGTGTGCGCTATCGTTTTTGTACTCTTCTCGTGGTGCTGGCTCTTCTATTTCCAGAGCGACCTGCTCACCATGGCCCAGCATGTGCTTAGTGGTGGACTGACGCACTATCATCGTTTTTTCGGAGCCCTTGTCATCACCGTGGTCCTCTTGCTGCTCCAGCGCCTTGTTCATAGAATCACACGACTTGGTAAGAGCTTCTATGCTCTGACCTTTTTCCCTTCGCTGCTGTTTCTTGGCATGATTACTAATTTCACGCCCGATGGCGAGGGGGGCATCTGTCATGCTACTTCGGGGTGGATCGCTTTACTATTGCTCCTGGTGTGGAGTGGGGTGGCCTATGTCTCTAAGCAGTTGCAGGAGCTCGACGAGGAGCATAATCCCGGCATCCTTTCGCGCAGCATGTGGGTCAACCTGCTGTTCATGGTCCTGATGATGATGACCACTGCCGGCATTGGTAATACCGATGCGGTGTTCCATTATCGTATGCGGGCTGAGCGCTGTCTGCTCGAAGGCGATTTCGAGGGCGCCCTGGCTGTTGGCCGCAAATCGCTGGAGTGCGATGAGCATCTTGTCATGTTGCGCATGCATGCCCTGGCGCGTCAGGGGGAACTGGGCAACAAACTCTTCGAGTATAAGGTTTGTGGTACCAGCAAGAGCATTCTGCCCACCGATGGTCATGCCGCTCTGATGCTTTATCCCGCCGACAGCATCTATCAGTACCTCGGTGCTGTTCCTGCCCATCAGATGACACCCATGCATTATCTCCAGCTGGCGCAACGCCACCTTCAGCTCAAGGACTCGCTGCCCCATCAGGCAGTCAATGACTATCTGCTGTCGGGCTATCTTATCGACAAGGATATCGATGCCTTTGCGCGTGAGTTGGGCAAGCACTACTCATTAAACGACAGCCTGCCCAAACACTACCGCGAGGCCATGGTGCTCTATACCCACCTGCGTGCGCGCCCGGTGGCAGTCTATCAGAATGCTGTGCTCGATGAGGACTATGCGAACTTCCGCGAACTGCGCCGCCAGTATCCCGACAAGATGGAACAGAAAGGTAAGGTGGCCGATGAGTACTTTGGCACCTACTGGTACTATTATTGGTACGAATAATAGTCTAATCAAAATGATCGAGCCATGAGCTGAGCACCTTGCAATACGCTTCATGGGCATCCACGAAACACATGTGACGGGCATGGCGGAACAAGTGCCACTGGCTGTTGGGGATGTGCTCATAGAGCGAGGCTGCTACCACGGGTGTACAGATGTCGCGTGTGCCGCTACAGATAAGTGTGGGCTGCACGATCTGACAGAGCCGGTCGGTATATTCAAAATCCTTCAAACTGCCCAAGGGCTGATATTCATTGGGCCCCCAACCATAGAGATAGGCTTCTGTACCTGCCCGTTTCGGACGTCTTAGGCAGGCGGGTGAATGCTCATCGATGCTGGTCACGTAACGTTCAAAATAGTGCTCGTTGGCCTGCAGATAGTCAGGAGCATCCCATGTGCCAGTAGTTTCTGCCCGTTGAATAGCCTCCTGGTCTTCGGTTGACAGATACTTGATGAGCCGGTGCTGTTCGCTGGCCCAGAGCGAGCTCGAAGCATGTCCCGACGAGAGAATCAACGACTCAACCCCCTCAGGCTGTTGGTCTATCACGTAGGCGACGGCCTGCATGGCGCCCCACGACTGTCCAAGAATATGCACACGGTCCAGTTTCAGGTAGTCGCGTATGGCTATCAGTTCGTCTATCCACGTCTGTAGAGTCCATAGCTCCGGATGACCGTCGAGGTAGGAGAGTCCGCATCCTATCTGGTCGTAGGATATCACCTGTCGCCCGGTATCGGCGATGCAGTCGAGTACTTCAAAATAGTTGTGCGTACTTCCCGGTCCGCCGTGAAGCAGCAGCAATGGTGTCTTTTCTGATGGCTCGCCCACTATCCTGTAGTAGGTCTGATGGTCCATAAAAGGCATATAGCCCTCGGTAATGCGATGATTCTGTATCATGGTTGCAAAGATACGATTTAAAACGCATAATACAAAATAAAATGCTTATACTTTTTACTTAGCACTTTTTGTTTTTGTAGGTAAAGCGTAGGTAAAGGCAAGGTAAAGGCAAGGTAAAGGCAAGGTAAAGGCAAGATAAGGAGGTTCAGAGTATGTCCTTTGTAACTGTTAATCTTGTTAAATTCTACCATGATTATTTGGTAGATCAGAAATTAGTATGTATATTTGCCTTCAAATCAATAGCTATTTGCTTAAAAGGCAGAAATCAGACCAATGAATTTACTAACAATATTATCTATGAAAAGAAATCTATTGCTCTTGCTGCTGGCAGTAAGTCAGGTGCTCTGTGCACAAACTGTCGAGCCTAATCTGAAGTGGGGTAAGCCTACGGACGCAGAACTGAAGATGACGGAGTATGCCGCCGACAAGGATGCTGATGCCGTGGTGTTGTTTCACAAAACAGACGTGTTCTACAACTTTGTGAATGGCGATTTCAAAGTGTGTTATGATGTGAGGACTCGGTTGAAGGTGCTGAAGCCTGATGGGAAGCGGGTGGCTGACAAGTCGATCACTTATTATGAAAACGAGACCAATCGTGTGCGCAAGGAGCAGGTGACAGGCCTGAAAGCGGTGGCCTATAATCTGGAAAACGGTAAGGTGGTGAAAACCAAGATGGAACAGGCAATGGTGCACCACGAGCGCCTGGACAAGAATCAGAAGGTACTGAAATTCAGCGTGCCCCAGGTAAAGGTGGGTACGGTGATAGAATACGAATACCGATTGGAGAGCGATATCTATTATGATATCTATACTTGGTATGCTCAGGGCGAACTGCCAGTGCTCTATACCTACTATGATCTCTCTATCCCCGAATGGTTCAGCTTTAATATCGAGGAGACGGGGGCCTGTCCGGTGGAAAAGAAGATGGACGGCGGTTCCATGCAGCTGCATTTTAATGGAGGCAATGAGACTCTGAGCACCCAGCACTATCGTTTTACTGCTCGCAACCTGCCAGCGCTTAAAGCCGATGGCTATGTGTGGTGTGTGGAGAATTATGGCAACAAGGTGACTGCCGAGTTGGGTGGTATCTATATTCCTGGTGCTGTGCATAAGAACTATACCACCACCTGGACCGAGATTGACAAACAGCTGATGGAGGATAGTGATTTTGGTGGACGCCTGAAGAATAGTAGTCCGCTGAAGGCTGATATCGTGAGTGCCGGCATCCCTGGTATCGCTGACAAGAGCGAACGCTTTGCTGCCGTGTGGAAACTGCTGAAGAGCAAGGTGCGCTGGAATGGCAACTATGCTTTCTGGGGCAAATCGGCTTCTAAGATTCTGAAGGAAGGAACGGGCACCAATGCTGACATCAACTTCCTGCTCATCAATATGCTCCATGATGCTAATATCGAGGCGGTGCCGGTGGTGCTGCGAACCCGTAACAATGGCTTCCTGCCGCTGACACACGCCAGTATGAAATTTCTCACCACCTTTGTGGTGGGCATGCATCTGGCTGACGATAAGTGGACGTTTTTTGATGCCTCGTCGGAGGATGGCTATCTGAACGTGCTGCCAGCCAAGTTGTTAGTGGAGCGTGCCCGAATCATTAAAAAGGATGGTCAGGGCGACTGGGTTGACCTGATGGCTGTGGCACATGGCGGAGAGGTAACCTCTATTGAGGTTAGTCTGAATGCAAACGGTTTGCTGGAAGGCACACGAACACGCGTGTTGACTGACGAGACGGCTGCTATGCTACGTAAAAACTGGCGTGAGGCAAAAGATAGTGTGGAGCATATTCATAAACTACAAGAGAAGGGTGGCATGGAAATAAAAAGCTACCAGCTGGATGGACAACACGATTTCTCATCGCAGCTGACGGAGACTATGGGCTTTACCAAGCAATGTGATACCGCTGGTGAGCTCATCTTCCTCAATCCGCTAGTCTTCGCGCCAATGTCCGAGGCGCCCTTCACAGCTGCTGAACGCCATCTGCCCATCGAGTTTCCCTATAAGCAGGCTGAGGCGATTACTATTGTTATCAAACTGCCCGAGGGGTATATGGTTGAGGATATGCCACGTCCGGTGGTGCTGAAATTCGATGGTATGACAGCACGTATTGGTACAAGTATCGATGGACAAGTGTTGACAACGCAGTTTCTGTTTAAGATTGGTAAGACCTTCTATCCGGTTAGTAGCTATCAGGATGTCAAGGCCTTCCTCGACAAGCTGACGGAGTGCTGCAAGAATATGGTTACCATTAAGAAAGTGGGATGAGAAAGTTGGGCGTTTTGTGTGTTGCCTTGGTGTCGGCGTCGTCCCTTTGGGCTCAGAAAGCTGTAGTGGAGGAGTGGACCACCCAGGTGGAGTGCCATACACTCGTGCATGCCACACAGCATTTTAAAACGGTGACCACTATCCAAAATGAGCATGGTGCGTCGTTGGCGCTCTTTGTGTGTTCGTGTAGCAAGAACGACAAGTTGACCAGCTTTAAGGGGCAGGTGACTGACGCTTCGGGGCGAGTTATCCGTAAGATTAAGGAGAGCGAACTGAACAAAACAGAGTATTCGCCTTATCTGGCCATCGACGATTATAAGCTGTACTTCGACTATACGCCACCTGTCTATCCTGTCACAATCACCTACGAATGGACCATCGACAGTCGCAACAACTTGATTGAATTCCCTGGTTTCTGGCCCCAGACCGACTATGATGTGAGCGTGAAAAAGGCTTCCTACAAGCTGCAGGCACCAAAGGGAATGCAGGTGCGCTATGCCCTGCAGAATATGGATGCCAAGGTGGAACAGACCGATGGGACTAACGATACCGAGATATTCTCGGTACAGGTAGAGAATCTGCCTGCGCTGAAACAGGAGCCTTATAGCCGGCCATTGCGAGAGCGACTGCCCGTGGCACGCTTTGCTCCTACTGGTTTTGAGTATTATGACACTTATGGCAGTCTGGCCAGCTGGACTGACTATGGCAAGTGGGAATACAGTTTGATTCAGGGGCGTGATGTGCTCTCGGATGCAGAGCGACAGGTGTTGCATGAACTGACAGACGGACTGAAGACCGATCGTGAGAAGGTTGAGGCCATCTATCAACGGTTGGAAAAGACCACCCGCTATGTGGCGGTACTTCTGGGTATTGGTGGTCAACAGCCTGCTCCGGCAGCCCATGTGAGCAAGAATGGATTTGGCGACTGTAAAGGCTTGTCGAACTATATGCGTGCCATGCTCAAGGAGGTGGGCATAACCTCTCATTATACCACCATCAGTACCGACAATCCTAGGCTGCTGAGGGATTTTGCCAGTGTAGGGCAGATGAACCATGTTATCCTGCAGGTGCCTCTGCAGAACGATACACTCTGGCTGGAGTGTACCAATCCACAGTTGCCTATGGGCTATGTGCACGAGGATATTGCAGGGCATGATGCGATAGAGATTAGTGAGCAGGGTGGGCGACTGGTGCGCCTGCCTGTCTATGCTGATAGCACGAACCTGATGCAAAATGACATTAGCATTCAGCTCTCGGCTCTGGGTGATGCCGACATCGCCATTGAGCAGCATACAGCCAATCGTCAGTATGAAAGCCTTATTCCGCTCTTGAAAATGGATGAGAAAGACCGTAGGAAGGTGTTACTGCAGATGGTTCGTACACCACAGGCAGAGATCAGGCAATTGCACGTGAGTGAGGATGGTGTCAACATCAGGCTTGCTGCCGATATACATAGCCAGAAGTATGCCACTCTGGCTGGGCAGCGTCTTATGGTGCCCATCTGTCCTGTTCATCGTGGTTATACTGTGCCCAGCGCTACAACGGCACGTGTAGGTGATATCTTCCGTGAGATGGGGTATCTGGATGTGGATGATATAGAGCTAACTATACCGGATGGGTATGAACTCGAGG
>Ga0326511_10005047_pt1 | contig 10456 bp, 15 predicted proteins | sample 0_2496_0518_D_FD_203701 | JGI IMG/M metagenome (GOLD analysis project Ga0326511, IMG submission 203701) | Bovine rumen microbial communities from UC Davis, California, United States - 0_2496_0518 | ecosystem: Host-associated > Mammals > Digestive system > Stomach > Rumen | place: USA... | reverse complement strand
TCGCTGCGGCGGACTTGGTTTTGTAGTATCTCGCGTGGAGAATGGCAGACCTATTCCTATTCCTGTTGATGGCGGCGTCTGCTATAAGTGCAACGGAGCTAAGGTAGTAGCTAAGGTCGTCCGCGCTTATACAGAAAAAGAATATAATGTGCTTCAGAAAGCAAAAGAAAGAGCTGCTCAGAGAAAGAAAGAAGCGGCGGAGGCAAAAGAAAGGGATGCTATTGCCAACGCTGAGGCATATAAGCATCAGGTCGCACTGAAACTCGGATTCGGTGAAAATGAGAAAGTATATCTCGTTTATGGTGACGATACTTTTGCAATCAAAGACAAGCTGAAAGAGCTTGGTGCAAGATTTGACCCGACTCTTAAATGGTATTTTGCTCATGAGGTTAAACTTCCTGAGGGATATTCTCTTTGCGAAATGAGCTTTGACGAGCTTTATGACTACAACCCGCGAGCAAAATGGGCACAGTTTAAAGAGGATGCTAAAGAAACTGTAACTCGTCGAATTGCGGAGCTGAAGGGACCGTCCACATCTGTGTACTATCCTGGCGCAGAAAAAGAGCGCATCCGCAACATCACGGCAAAAGTAAAAAGCATCCGCGGTTTCCAGGGTATGTACGGTTACACATCTGTGTATACTTTTACATCTGAGGATTATGTTTTTGTATGGATGACATCTAAGGCTCTTGATATTGCAGTAGGAGAAACAGTAGACCTTACTGGAACCATCAAGAAATTTGATGAGTACATGGGGGTAAAAAATACTTATTTAACTAGATGCTTAATTAAACCAATTAAATAAAACTTCCACCCAGTCAAGGACAATTTTATATAATTGACTGGGTGTATTTTTAAATATTTATGAAGAATATTTAGGAGGTTTTATTTTATGCGAAAAGATTTAGTTGGAAAAAAATTTGGAAAATTAACTGCTTTAAATCCAACCGAAAAAAGAAAACGCGGAGTTGTTGTTTGGAATTGTGTTTGTGACTGTGGAAAAAAAATTGAAGCAACTACGACAGATCTTACATGTGGAAGAAAAAAATCTTGTGGTTGTTTAGAAAAAGAAAATCAAAAATCTTTTGGGCAAAGAACAAAGGAACTTAACTCTAAAGATAGAACGGGATTAAGATATGGCCGTTTAGTAGCATTATACCCAATTAATAAAAGAGCAGGCACAAATATAATTTGGCATTGTAAATGTGATTGCGGAAATGAAATTGATGTTGATGGTTCTCAATTGGGTACGCATGTTTTTTCCTGTGGATGTTTAAGACGTGATTTAGCAAAAGAAAAGGGATTAGCTCAAATAAAAGATTTAACTGGACAAAAATTTGGACATTTAACAGTTTTATCTTACATAAACATTGAAAATAAAACTGGTAGTCATTGGCTATGTCAATGCGACTGTAAAAAACAAATTGTAGTATCATATAAAAATTTAATCCAAGGAAAAACAACATCTTGTGGATGTTCACATATAAAATCTAAAGGTGAACAAAAAATTGCAGAATTGTTAAGACAAAATAATATTTCTTTTATACAAGAGAAAACATTTGAAGATTGTCGTTTTTTAGATACTAATTTTCCAGCTCGATTCGATTTTTATGTTAATAATAAATATATAATTGAATATGATGGAGAACAACATTTTATAAATAGTTTTTACGGTACATTAGAAAAAATTCAACAAAAAGATAAAATAAAAAACGAATATTGTAAAAAAAATAATATTCCATTAATTCGTATTCCTTATACTCATTTAAATAACATTTCAATAGAAGATTTACAATTAGAAACAACGAAGTTTAAAGTGGAGGAATAATTATGTTTAAAGCAAAAACAGCACGTAAAGCAGCAAATAAATATGAACAGAAACTCAATAGAATGGAATTAAAAGATATTTCCAAATTGATTAATGAAGCGGCGCATCAGGGCTATATGGGCTTAACCTGGTATGGAAATATTCGTAAAGATAATATCCATACATTAAGAAAGGATGGTTATAAAGTAACCCGTACCGCACATCGTGTCTTTGATATTGATTGGTAAAAAACGGGGGATAAATATCCCCCTTTGATTTTTTTAATAAATTATATTATAATATAATTAGAAAATTAGAAAAGGAAAAAATCAAATGACTTTTAATAATCAATTAGTAGATAAGTTTTTAGATGCGGTATTCCCTCTCCCTGTCCAGTTTGGAGTTAGTGAAGATGATATGCCTGATTGTATTTGTTTCTTTGAATCTGCTGTAAAAGAGGTAGACCCAGCCGCATATGTTAAATATGGCGTTAGTAAAATAGCTATTCTTTCACCTAATTTAAACGGAATTGTCATTAAAATTCCGTTTAATGGCTTCTATTATTATGAATATAATGAAGATGGGTATGAAGAAGAATTTTGGGAGCCTTTCTGTTGGGCAAATGGGTCTGATGAATCAGACTATTGTCTTGCAGAATATGAAAAATATAAAGAACTTAAAACTCGTAAATTAGATTGTTTTGTAGCAGAAGTTGCTTATTATAAAACAATCAATAATACCCGCGTTTTTCTTCAAGAGGAAATCAATCCTAATCGTGAATTAGACTCCAAATCTATTAAAAAACCTTCAAAAAAATCTCGAAAAATCGCGGATAAATGGTATAAAAAAAGAAAATTTGATATTAGTCCTGATTGGATTGCTGGCTGCATAGATAAATACGGAGAAGCAAAAGTAAAAAGGTTTTTAAAATATTGTAATAATATTGATATGGATATATTAGAGGATGCTCATCCTGGTAACTTTGGGTATCGTAAAAATAGTACTCCATGTATTTTAGATTATTCTAATTTTAATGATTAAAGGAGCTTATCATGAAAGATAGAGAGGTTCGTTGTATTTATTATGATTATGAAGGTAACTGCTTAAAAGGCAGAGAAGGCACTTTTTGGGATGCGTGCCAAACTTGTAATAAATACAAGCCCGTAAAAGGCGGCGCCCCCGCACGCAAGAATCTAAAAAGACAAAAGATGGAAAAGATTCAAAAGCGCGATATTAAAAGAATGTTAAACGATTATAAAAATTAATTGCCTTTTTAGAAAATTTTTGATATAATAATAATAGAAAAAAGGAGATAAAAAAAATGAGTAGAACACCAAGATTTTTTGTTGAAAATTATAATTCTGAGATTGGTAAATATGAACTTCAGCATCCTTATATCTGGAATTATGAACATACAAAACGAGAGGCGGCAGAACTGTACCCTTATAACGGGGATCATGAACTTTTTTCTATTGTAGAAAATGATAGATTTAATATTCCTGTTCCCGAACTGCGAGGTATTCATAAAGGACTTCCTAAGGATGTATCAAATGATATAAGGAACGAATTTTATAATTCTTGCTATGAAAATGATTATGGTGAAAAAAAATATCTCCATACTCCTAAGGTATATTGGTTTACATATGCAGATATGTATATTTATTGTCTTGAACATCCTGAAGTAATTGATGAAGAGACTATGGATGAAAAAGAAACAACAGAAAAAATCATGATGCCAAATCCACTTACAAGACTTAAAGCACGTGTAGATGCTTTTCTTGAAGTTACTTCTGAATGGGGCGGATGGAGAGATAATTATAGCCAGATTCGTATTGTCTATTGGATTGAATAAGGAGGCTATTATGAGTTGGTTTTGTATTCATCATCACGCATATTCTAGTAACTATTACAGCCCGCCTGAAGCTTATTGCGATTATGAAGATAAAATGGACATCGAAGTAACGAGCTGTGACGATTGTCCGTATTGTTATTCAGAAGAGGATTATGAAGCCGACCGAGCCGATTACTTATACGACACCTATAGAGACTTTCTTTGATTTTTAATAAAATTTTTGTTATAATATATACATAAGATAAAGAAAGAAAGGAAGTATAAATTATGGATATGAGTTACATCTTTTATATGGCAGAATGTGAGGGCCTGCTTGAAAATGATAATCAGGTAATTGATTATGAGGATATTCTTGATGAGTGCGGCGTTGAACAGGATGAGCTTTCAGACCCAGAGACTAGATATTGCCGCTTCTACCCATTTTAAAGACGGCGACAAAGAGACCGCCGCTTGAAAAGTTTAAAAATTTTTGTTATAATATATACATAAGATAAAGAAAAAACAGTTTCTAAAAAGAAAAGGAGAATGAAACTATGGAAAACACAGTTAAGATGACAAAGGCTATGTATTTCGCTGAGCTTCGTGAGATGGTTCTTAACACTGTAGAGGATGCAGAGAAGCAGGATGAGCTGATTGCTTTCATCGACAAGGAGACTGCAATCCTTGAGAAGCGTAAGGTTGCGGCTGCAAACCGCGCAGAGAAGAAGAGAGCTGAGTCGGATGCTCTGACAGATGCAATCTTCGCCTGCATCACTGATAAGCTTGCAACAGTCGATGAGATTGTTCTTGCTCTTGACGCTGAGGATGTGACTCGTAACAAGGTAACTGCTCGTCTTGGTAAGCTGGTTAAGGCTGGTCTTATCGAGAAGGACGCCGTTAAGGTCGAGGGTAAGAAGAGAATGGCTTACCGTCTGCCGGGTGCGGATGCCGCGGAGACAGTCGAGGAGTAAGTAACTATTAACCAACACTAAAAGAGGAGATAAGCAATTATCTCCTCTTGTTGGCGTGGAGGAATATATATGTTTTGTTTAAATTATTACCCTTCCTAGAAATATTTATAGGATGCGGATGAGCTTAAAATCCGCTACAGACCAGCTGACCGCACCTTAAAAGATTTCTTAGAAGCATATCAAAATAAGACTATTATAATTGATGTAACTGATTCTTTTGAAGAAGTAGATGCTCAATTATTAAAAGGTCTATATGATAAATATAAAAATATTAAAATTATTTTTGATTTTTATAATAAGGAATTTTTAGCAAGAGCGCAATAGATAGAAATACCATTTTTCTTTACCAATTTAATCACAACAATAGATCAATTGCATGGTTTATTAAAGTACAATCCTACTGATATGTATATCTGTGAAGAATTAGGATTTTCTCTTGATAAAATTAGTAAAATATTACATGATAATAATGTAAGAGTTAGGGTATTTCCAAATATTTGTCAATCAAGTTTTCCAGAAACCCCAAGTATAAAAACTTTTTTTATTAGACCTGATGATATTACAGTTTATGCTACTTTTGTTGATGTTTTTGAATTAATATCTGATAAAGAGCGGCAGCGGGTATTATATAAAGTTTATAAATAGGAGAAATGGTTTGGAAAAATAAGTGATATTATACCATCATTTAAAGGCGATCTTGATAGCAAATATTTGTTAAATAATTTTGGTATGATTAGGAGCCGATGCGGTAAACGCTGTCTTTATAGATAGGGTAGTTGTGCTATATGTGATCGTTTTCTAGAACTTGCAGATACTTTTGAAGATAATAAAATTGTAGTGCATAAACAAAAGAAAGAAAATTGATATATTTAAAAAATTTTGATATAATATATATATAATAAAAAAGGAGAGAAAATATGGCGGCAAAAGGTGCACAAGCAAAAATTGATGTAACGCAAAAGATACTAGAAACCTTTCCTGGGGCTTTTGTTTATAATAAGGAAATTCGTATTCCTTATACTGAAGATGGTACTCCTGGACAAATTAAAGTAGTTTTGACTGCGGCGAAAGTCTTAGTTGAAAGCGGGGAGGATGTTTCTTTGCCTGGAGAAAAGGCAGTAACTATTAAAAATGAAGTTTCCCCTGAACCGAATGAAAAAATCCCACAGGAGCCAACCGCAGAAGAAAAAGAAAGACTTCAAACACTTCTAAATAGATTAGGATTATAAGATATGGAAAAGGAAGCACATCTTTATAAAATGACATGTTGGGAAAATGCAGGAACGTGGCATGTTAATGACGTTCAAAATTTATGCGGGCGATCTGCAAAGTGGTACACGCCCATGCGAATTTTAAACCTTTCTGTTGAAGAGTATGTTAATTTATTATTAAATACTTTTCATGCAAAAGGGTTTCATTATCATGCCCCCGCAGATTATTTGGCTTTTCATTTTACAACAGAAAAAGATGCAAAGGCTTTCTGCTCATATGTAAATAAACAAGCAAAACGTAATAATTATTATTGCGTATGATTTATTGGAAGTTGAGTAGCGTCTTTCATTTAATTCGCGGCAAGAATGAAAGCCGGAAGGTGTCTCCAGATTTGAGGTGCTCAATATAATCTGTTTCAATACCGAACAAGAGACAAGAGTAGGGTCTGCCAAACCAGGGTCTCAAATATTTTCTGTTAGGGCAGACATCTTTACAAAGTTAATTAAAAAATCTCTTTTTGATTTTTTAAAAAAATTATTATATAATTATTATATGATAAAGATAAAAAATAATAAAGGAGTTAAGTATGGCAGAAGTTATGGTTAATGAAAATTCCAATGCAGTAATTGTTAATCCTGTAAAAGTATACTTAAGAGGAATTAGTCAATATACTCTTCTGACAAAAGAAGAGGAAGTTGAACTTGCAAAAGCCGCAGCTAAGGGAAACCAGGCCGCAAAAGAAAAGCTGATTAACCATAATTTGCGCCTTGTTGTTTCTATTGCTAAGCGTTATATGGGACATGGATTGCCGCTGCTTGACCTCATCCAGGAAGGAAATCTTGGTCTGATGAAAGCGGTTGAGAGATATGACGTAAGTAAGGGATTCAAGTTCTCAACTTATGCTACATATTGGATTAAGCAGGCAATTTCACGCGGTCTTGCGGACCAGGCTCGTAACATTCGTATTCCTGTTCATATGATTACTTTTATGAGTGAAATTCGAAAGTTCGAACATGATTTTCAGCAGGCTCATAATAGAAAACCGAAGGAAGCGGAAGTTGCTGCCGCACTTAAAGTCGATATTAAGAAGGTCAAGGAAGCATATTCCTGGATGAATGATACCACATCTCTTGACATTGTAGTCGGAGATGATGAGGATGTTACAATCGAATCTTTTATTGAAGATGAATCTGCTCCGACAGCTTTTACTTCTATTGAAGATGCTGATAGAAATGCCGCTATTCAGAATATTCTTAATACTCTGAGTGACCGTGAGAAGGTTGTTATTATGAGGCGTTTTGGTATTGGGTCTTCTCGTGCTGAGACTCTTGATGAAATTGGTAAGGATTTTGGATTGAGTAAAGAGCGTATTCGTCAGATTGAAGCTACTGCGCTTCGGAAACTGCGGAATCCGCGCCGTGCTAATGTACTCAAGAATTTTTTCTAAAATTTTTGGGTAAAGTTGTTTAAACTATTTCGAGCATTTTTTATAAAGATTAGACTTTTTAAGAACCTTTTGATTTTTTAAAAAAATTTTGTTATAATATATATATAAGATAAAGAAAAGGAAAATTTTAAAAAGTCCCCACGGGGGCCGAGCTATCGCGCCGTTCCTCGTGGGAAGAAAAAACAATTTGATTTTTATAAAAAATTATTATATAATATATATATAAGATAAAGAAAGACAGTAAAACAGCAAAAACATTGTAAATTATAAAAATTTGGCTGTTAACCAAAAATAAGCTGAAGTTTATTGGTTCTAATTTGCTAAGCTACCTTCGGGTTTATAAAAAAGAACCTACTGTCTTGAATTTTAATTAATTTCTTCTTTATAAGAAATAATAGTGAGGATTTAATATGAAAAGCAAAATAGATATTGGTATCATAATTAAAAAGCTGAATAAAGCAACTAAGGCATACAATAAGGGCAAGTCCATTATGTCTGATTATGAATGGGATAATCTCTATTCTGAACTGAAAGAATGGGAAGACTACACTGGTATCATTTTTGAAGATTCTCCTACTAAAAAATTTTCTTAATTAAAAAACTAAACATAATCGCTTGATTACGGCTCTTTAGCTCAGTCGGTAAAAAGTAAGCTGAAGTTTATTGGTTCTAATTTGCTAAGCTACCTTCGGGTTTATGAAAAGGAACTTGCTGTCTTGTAGTCCTTTATAGTTTGCTGCCATCCCAGTTAGGACTTTAAACTGAACTGTTGTAAGACCAGGTGGGGTTATCGCTCCCTTCTGTGAACAAAAGCGTTATGGGGCTGTCGTCCAACGGTTAGGACTTACGGCTGTTAACCGTACTACGAAGGTTCGAATCCTTCCAGTCCCGCGCCAGTTTTTAATGGTGGAGCTGAAAAAAACCATTCGTATCTTTAAAGCATATTTCTGACGTACGAGAAAAAAGCAATGACGGTTGATTCATTTCAGGGGCGGGGCCTGATCCCAATGGGGAGACGAGGAGAGGTCGATGGAATCAAAGTACGTACCCGTCACATCTAGTCCGCGCAAACTAGATGACTCGCGACATGGTCTAGGAGGAGGGCGCCGGCGTGGAGCCGGAGACATGGGTGCAAATCCCATTGTTGCAATTATATGCTCCAGTGGCGTAATGGCAGGCGCGCTGGTCTTAGGAACCAGTTCCTCGTGAGTGAGGGTTCAAATCCCTTCTGGAGTATTATACGGCCCTGTGGCGCAGAAGAGTAGCGCGAATGCCTGTCACGCATTAGGTCGAGGGTTCAAGTCCCTTCAGGGTCGCTAGAGGAAATGGCATCGCCTCTTTAAACATAGACTGCAGGGTTCGCTACTCGGATCAAAAAAACGAGCTTTAAGCAAAGCGTAATGACTACACGAGCCATAAAACGTGCATCCATCTTCGTGTGTGCTTATTATTTATAAGTAAGTGTGGGAGAAGTATGAGTGGAAGTCTCATAAAACTAAGTTCCCGAGGCTCAAACTATAAATCGGATTTGTCAGATAAGACGTTAAAATCGACGTTAGCATGGATTAGAGTTAAACTACCACTGGCATTTTTGATATGTGGCTTTGTGACAAACGTCTAACAAAGAGGCAAAGTAAACTCAATTAAAATATTATATTTGATTTTTTAAAAAAATTATAATATAATATATATGTAAGGTTGATAAAGAATCTTTTAAAAAAGGAGAGACGCTATGCTTTATATTGTGTATTATGTAGATGATGACAAGATGAGACATATGACTTTCGTAAAGACATATCAGGAAGTGCTCTTTATTCAGGAAAGATTCGGTGCTGTAACGGTGGAATCTTACAACGTTAAGGCATAATAATAATGCCCCGTTAGGCAAGCGGTCTAAGCCATCGCCCTTTCTTAGCGTTTTTATGAAAACTAAGCAATAATAAAATGAATATTAATAGTCAAAAAGGTCTTATAACAGAGATAAAATGTCAATATGATTTTTCAAAATACGGCATTATGTTATCTCAGCCTATTGCTCCAGATAGCAGATATGATTTTATTGCTGATATAAATAATAAGTTATATCGAATTCAATGTAAATCTTGTGCCATTTCTGAAGATTTAAGTTTTTTAAGAATGAAATGCACTATGAATAACATTAGAAATAATAGTTATACTTCATACACCTCAAATGATATAGATTATTTTTATACTTGTTATAAAGATAAATCTTATTTAATTCCTCCTAATGTTGGAGGACAAAAAGAAAAAATTCTTAGATTTTCTGCAAAACAAAATCATAACACAATTATTTGGGCTAAAGATTATGAATTTGAAAAAATTTTAAAAAATTTAGGATATGATTTAGAAGAAAATCTTTGGAAACAAACTATAACGAAAGGAAATGCTTAAGTAAAAACTAAAAGCCAAGAAACGGCGAAGACGGGAGTTCGACTCTCCCACGGGGTATGTAAAACAATCATTGATAGACAAGTATTAAAAGTCGAGAAGAAAATAAAGCTGAATCATTTAGGGACACTGAGGAGAGACACCTCTAAAGTATATAACTTTGAAACAATCTGTGCGACCCTAAATCAGATGCGTGTGATTGAAACTGCACACTCAATGATTGATTTTTATAAAAATTTTTGTTATAATATTTATATAAGATATGGCAATGGTGACTAGTTTTAATAGTGTACATAAAAGACTAGAGAGTCCACCCTTACTGGGGCGGTTGGTAGTGAGAGACCATAACATACTACCCAAGTTGTTGGAGTCATGACCGACGGAATTAGGCTATAGAATGGGGAGCCGGAAATGGACAAAGCTATATTTTTAAATATTAAAATATAATGGCGATTAGGATTGGTACTCTAGGCAAAATGATATTATAATCAAAAGTATGGCGGTAAGCTTTGTTTCCGCGCCGAGTCATTATATTTTTAAGGGAAGATAACTAAGATGGTCTAAGTGGCGGACTGAAAATCCGCAGATCCAGGTTCGATACCTGGTCTTCCCACTGTGGCTGTAGTGTAAATTGGTTAACACATCAGATTGTGGCTCTGAAGATTGTGGGTTCAATTCCCACCTGCCACCTACTCGGGATTATAGCTTAGTTGGTTAAAGCATTCGTCTGATAAGCGAAAGACCGGTGGTTCAAGTCCATCTAATCTCATTCACGCCCA
>Ga0326511_10005046_pt1 | contig 10456 bp, 9 predicted proteins | sample 0_2496_0518_D_FD_203701 | JGI IMG/M metagenome (GOLD analysis project Ga0326511, IMG submission 203701) | Bovine rumen microbial communities from UC Davis, California, United States - 0_2496_0518 | ecosystem: Host-associated > Mammals > Digestive system > Stomach > Rumen | place: USA: California... | reverse complement strand
TGAGGTGCATACCGGCCTTGGCACCGCCGTCGATGAAGTGGGCCGAGGGGCTTTCCCCCCAGGAATTGCCCACGGCCATGCCGTTTTCCATCTTGCCGTCACGGGCCATCTGGGTGGCGCCGATGCGTCCGCTCACGAATGAGTGCATCCTTCCTCGGTCGTATTTGTAGGTAGCCCAGAGGTTGGCCTTGTCCACGAGAATGTCGTAGTCATAGCCGAAGCGGTCGCCCACGCCTACATAGCCGTTGGGGTGGCGCACGTCGTACTGCACGCGGTGGTCGCTGGCGGCATAGGTGCCGAGGGCGTAGGTGTTGATGTTGTGGAAACTCAGGGCGCCGAGCAGGTCTTCCATCGTCTGGTAGTGCATGCCTTTGTTGGTGGCTATCTGTAGTCCGGCATTGAGTCCGGCAAACCGGTTGAGCTCTTTCTGCAGGTTGGTGGCGAAGGTGAAGTTGAGGTTGTTGTTGCGGCGTGCCTGTATGAAGTACATGGCATCCGCTCCCTGTGCCTGTGCCTGCTTGTTGGCAAAGTAGAGCTGGTCGAAGTTGATCTGGCGGTTGGCCTTGCTTCCGGCGAGGAATGCCCTTGCCCGTTCAAACTCCGCGATGGCCTGGTTGGTGCGGTTGGCGGCATCGGTCTCATCCCACACGTCGAAGTAGCTCGAAGGCATGTTCTTCCAGTAGTCGGGCTGTGGGTTGTCGGAGTTGTTGTAGTTCAGGCGCGTACTCTTGTACATAGAGTATCTGCCTGTCAGGGTGGTGGTCAGCTTGGTGCGCTGGTTGATTTGCCAGTCCCAGGTGAAGAGTGCCGTGGGTGCCCAGTCGTTGACCACGCGCGAGGAGCGCTTCTTGCCGTTCTGGTAGCCCCAGTAGGGGTTGTAGTAGCGGTCGTTGGCGAGCCAGTACATCTCATCGGTGGCTGCTCCCTGCGAGGCCCTCTCCGTGGGGTTGCCCCAGGTGACGAGCGAGATGCGGTGGCGGTCGTTGAGTATCTTCTCCGCGCCGAGGAAGTAGGAGAGTGAGTTGTAGAACGTGCCATCCACGTAGCCCTGGTTGGCCCAGCGGTAGGTGAGGTTGGCCGAGAAGGCCCATCCGCTGGCGGTGATGCCGGAATTGTAGGTGTACATCGCCCTGACGCGGTAGTTGCGGTTGACGCCGGTGAGGGTGATGCGCTGCCCTTGTGCCATGCTCGACGGGCGGAAGTTGTAGTTGTTGGAGCCGCCCATCGCCGACATGGCGAAGTTGTTGTTTTCAAAGGGGAGGGCATTCTCCACGCCGCGTGTCTGCTGGTTAAGGCCTCCCACGAGAGAGTAGCGGAACTGCCCTGTCTCCATGTCGTTCATCGGGGCTCCGTTGATGTAGATCTCATTGTACTTTTGGTTGAAAGCACGGTAGCGGAAGCGTACGGGGCTGAACAAGTAGCCTACCTGTGAGGCATAGATGTTGTTGTTGGAGTGGATGATGGTCACGTTCTGCGACATGTCATCGTCTTCGCCCAGCTGCGCTTCGGTGAAAGTGAACGCCTGTTCGTCCAGCACGCCAGTCTGCAAGGTGGAGTCGGTTGTCTCCTGTGCCAGCATCGGAAGGGTGACGATCAGGGCGGTTGCCAAGAGTTTTAGCCTTTTCATCATAAGCGAATGTTTATAGTTAATTTGGTAATATGGGGCAAAGATACAAAAAAATCTCCATTAATGGTGCGGAAAACAAAAAAAAATTGTAACTTTGCACACATAAAACCCTTTCTGTATGAAAAAAGTCTATTTATTGCTACTGTTGGCGCCGTTCCTCCTCATGGGGACAAGTGAAGCGAAGGCGCAGTCAAGGAAGTATGCCGTCTATGGCATCGGCTTCTATAACCTGGAGAATCTTTTCGACACCTGCCATGATGCAGGCAAGAACGACTATGAGTACCTGCCCGACGGGACCAATAAGTGGACGGGGCTGAAGTATAGCCACAAGCTGCGCAACCTGGCCCGCGTGCTTTCCGAGATGGGCACTGACAAGCTGCCCAGTGTGGGATGTGCCGCCATCGGCGTGGCAGAAGTGGAGAATGCCAAGTGCCTGCAGGACCTTTGTGACCAGGACCCCTTGAAGGCCCGCAACTTCCAGTTTGTCCACCTTGAAGGCCCCGACCAGCGCGGTGTAGACTGTGCCTTGCTCTACAACCCGTCGCTGTTCACGGTGCGCGACATCAAGCTCGTACCTTATATATATAGTCTGCCACAGGACTCCTTGCGGGCCACCCGTGGATTCTTTGTGGTAAGTGGTACGATGGCCGGTGAGCATGTCACCATCATCGTCAACCACCTGCCTTCACGCGGTGCCACCTCCTACTACCGTGAGGAGGGTGGACGGCAGTTGAAGGTGATCAGGGACTCCGTCATTGCCGACGACCCGCAGGTGAAGCTGATTGTCATGGGTGACATGAACGACGACCCGCAGGACGCATCGATGGCCAAGTACCTGAGTGCCAAGCGCAAGATAAAGGATGTGGGCGATGGCGACATGTATAATCCCTGGTGGGACGTGCTGGCTTCGGGCACGGGCACCCTTCAATACAATGGTGCCTGGAACCTCTTCGACCAGATTATTCTCTCGCCCTCCCTCCTCGATCGTGACGGCAGGAAGGACTACTCATCGCTCAAGCTCTTCTCCCACCAGATTTTCCGTCGTGACTATCTCTTCCAGAAGGAGGGCAAGTACAAGGGCAACACCCTCCGCACCCATGCCGGGGGCGTGTGGCTTGACGGTTACAGCGACCACCTGCCCACAGTGGTCTACCTGATAAAGGAGCAGAAAAAGAACAAGGAGTAACGGGTAAACTAACGACATCAACATGATTATCATAGGAATAGCCGGCGGTTCAGGTTCGGGCAAGACCACCGTCGTGAAGCGTATCGCCAAGGCCTTGCCGCCACATTGCTTTGCCATCATCCCCCTCGACTCGTACTATAACGACACCTCGGACCTCACGCCGGAGGAGCGCAAGCAGATTAATTTCGACCATCCCGACGCCTTCGATTGGAAACTGCTCTCAGAACAGATTAAGAAGCTGAAGAACGGCGAGGCCATCGAGCAGCCCACCTACTCGTATGTCATCTCCAACCGCCTGCCGGAGACTGTCCATGTGGAGCCCAAGCCCGTCATCATCCTGGAGGGCATCATGACGCTCCACTACAAGCGGCTGCGCGACATGATGGATTTGAAAATCTTCGTGGATACCGACAGTGACGTCCGTCTGATCCGTAATATCCGGCGTGACGTGGTGGAGCGCGGGCGTACGGTGGAAATGGTGCTCGGCCACTACGAGACCCATGTCAAGCCCATGCACGAGCAGTTTATCGAACCCACCAAGAAGTTTGCCGACCTCATCATACCCTGGGGACGCGAGAACAAGACGGGTATCAACATCCTCAAGACCTACATTGAGGGTTTCTCCCGTGAGGTGAAACAGGAAATGCTGAGGAATGAGGACTGAACCGCAGGGAAATGACGACTGAACTGCAGGAAATGATGACTGAATCCCATCCTTTTCAGCCTTTTCTTCCAAAGAATGCCCGGCTGCTGATGCTGGGCACCTTTCCGCCAGCGGCGAAACGCTGGTCGATGAAGTTCTACTACCCGAACTTCATCAACGACATGTGGCGTATCTTCGGTATTATCTTCTTTGACGACAAGGACTATTTCGTAGATGCTGGAAAAAAGACCTTCCGTCTCGATATGCTCGTGCCTTTTCTGGAAGAGAAGGGAATAGCCCTTTTTGATACCTGTACGAAGATACGGCGCACCACGGGTACTGCCTCCGACAAGGATCTTGAGGTGGTTGAAGAGACTGACCTGCAGACCATGTTGCGCCAACTGCCTTCTTGTAAGGCTGTCGTCACGGCAGGTCAACTGGCCACCGATATCGCCTGTCGGCAGTTGGGCGTCGTGAGTCCGAAGGTTGGGGGATATGCCGAGTTTGAACTTGATGGTCGGGTGCTTCGCCTCTACCGCATGCCCAGCAGCTCGCGTGCCTATCCTATGAAAGCGGAGCGCAAGGCCGAATACTATCGGCATGTACTCCTTGAGACGGACATTTAGACAGATTCTGGGAGCTGGCCACTATTCTGCTCTTTGTCCTTGTCATCCTCTACGATTTCCTCTGCCACGGGTATTTCCTGAGCCTTGGCAGATTTCCGCTTCTCGTTGTTGATCTTGATGGCATTGATCAGTTCCGTCACACCATAGAGCAGCGTACACCAGCCCAGCACCAGCATGGCCATCTCGGCGGGTGCCATCGGCTTGATGATGACGTAGAGACCTGTCAGCAGGATTAGCGAGGGGAATATCCAGTAGCCAAAGCCCACCACGCCAAAGCGACGGGCATTGAGCAGGTTGAGGTATTGGTTGATGGCCCCCAGGATCAGCATGCCGCCGATGATATACATCAGGGCTGTGATGAACACCGTGGGCGTGATGGCCAGAAGCAATCCGAGGATGGCGCTGCCCACGCCGACAATGGGGAATGTGGGCTTGGAACCAGCCACGATGTTGCCTTCGGCATCAGTGATGACGTATTCTGAACTATGATTCCGGGCATTGTAGTAAACGACAAGCGAGATGATACCCGACAGAAGGAAAAGCACGCCGATGGCAACTGTTATCCACGTGACGGTGTTGTCTGGGTACTTGATCAGCAGTATACCGATTGCGATGGCACTTATGGCACGGAAAACGGAGCTCTGTAATATCTTCATATCAATTTTGTTTTACTGAGTTTGGGTGCAAAGATATGAAAAAAAATCGAATAATCTTCAGAACTCCTGCGAAAATGTGTACTTTTCTCCGAGATTGGTCAAAAGCAGCCTCCATGAGGGCTAATTGCTGCGTATAATCTTCAGATACTCTTCGTACGGGATGAAGCGTCCGCCCATGGAGCGGAGGTGGGGGGTCTCAAACTGGCAGTCGATGAGTTTGCCTCCCATCAGGTCGAGCGTGACGGCGAGGTGGATCAGGGCCAATTTCGATGCGTTGGGCACTAATGAGAACATGCTTTCACCGAAGAAGGACGTGCCGATGTTCACCCCGTAGAGTCCTCCTACGAGGCTGTCGCCGTCCCAGACCTCCACGCTGCAGGCTATTCCCTGTCGGTGGAGTTTGGTGTAGGCCTTTATGATGTTAGGGCCGAGCCAGGCCCCCTCTTCCTCATTGCGGTTCTGGGCTGTGGCACAACCATGTATGACTCCCTTGAAATCCTTGTTGAATGTTGTCGTCAGGCGGTTTTGCCTGATCAGCTGCCGCATGGAGTGGCTGATATGGATTTCGTTGGGGAAGATGACGAATCTTTGGAGAGGACAGTACCACAAAGGCTCATCCTCGTGTTTGTAGGAGAACCAGGGGAAGAAACCATAGGAATAGGCCAACAGAAGACGATCAACCGAGAGGTCGCCGCCTATAGCCACCAGTCCATCTTTCTCGCCTAAGTGCGGGTCGGGAAACCACAGTTCGTTGTCTAATTGAAATACTGCCATCTTGCTCTCGTCTGTTGTCAGTACACCTATTTCTTCTAGGTTAGAAAAAGATATTTTCCTAGTTAGGAAGAAATGATTTCCCAACTAGGAAAATATCATGCCCTGAAAGAGCGGGTAATGATTGCTTATTTGGCAGGCTTTGCAGGAGCCTCCTTTGCAGGAGTCTCGGCAGCGGCGGGAGCAGCATCCTGCTTCTGCTGGCTGGCACCGAAGCCAGGCAGGTTGTTGGGATTGGTAGCCGGCACTTCTATATTCTCCATGACCGATCCTGTTCCTGTGGCCTGGGGAGCAACATAGGCGCAGAGCACGCTGATGACCACCATGGCTGCGGCAAGGCCCCATGTGGTCTTCTCGATGAAGTCGGTAGTCTTGCGGACACCGCCAATCTGGTTGTAACCTGAGAATTGGGAAGCCAAGCCCCCCCCCTTTGATTCCTGGATGAGCACGATGCCAATCATGAGCAGTGCTGCAATCACAATGCAAATTACTAATACTGTGTACATCTTTTTTACTTTTATTTTTTATTGCTATTTATAATCAACTTCTCCAAGAAGCGTATTTGGTCTGCAAAGTAAGCATTTTTTTTCGGATAAACCAAACTTAATTGCCGAATAATTTCAAGTGCCTTCGAATATCTGCCTTGTTTTATGTAAATTCGGGCCAAAGTTTCGGTAAAATACCCTTTGTCGCTTGCAGAATCCTCGTTTTCGAGTGGACTGGGAAGTTCGGGGGTGTATTCGGGCTTCTCGTTGAGCACGAAGCGTCCTTTGTCATTATTTATGAATGAGTCGATGAGGTCTTGCCCTTTCATCTCTGGAATTTCTTCAGAAGTCGCTTCGTCATCGCCTTCTGTCTCAAGCAGGTAGGCCACGTAGTCAACGGAGGCATCGGCAGGTGTAGGCTTGCGCTTCTTTTTCCTCACCGGCTTGTCGTCATTGGGAATGGAGCCGAGGAAGGAGTCGATGAGCGAGAGGGTGCGGCTTGAGCCTTGGGCTGCGTTGAACTTAGTGTCCTTGATGCTGTCAGTGCTCGGTGTACGGAGTCGGTAGTGGGCTGCCTCAATCATCTGGAAGAGCACCCTGCGGTCGGTGACGTAGACGGCTGCCCGGCGCAGCTCTTCATCGAAGGTAGGGTCGTGGAGCAGGTAGAGATTCTGAAGCATCAGCAGTCTTACCGTCTGGAAATAGGGATACAAGGCGAGCAGGGAGCGCAACTCGTAGAGCGTGTCGCGGTCCATTCTCTCTGGATGTTCTATCAGTTCGGTCAGTTCCATGCCTTTCGTTTCGCCTATTCCTACCAGTTGGCTACTGTAGCATTGAAAATCTGTTCGCAGATGTCCTTGATCATTGCCGTGACCAGTTGCTCCTGGACAGAGTTGAGCGACTGTGTGGAGTCAAAACTCTGTTGGGCTGTAAACTGTTGCTCGAAATCCTCGTTGTGGTTGACATTGTTGGTGAAGCGCACATTAACCGTCATCGACAGCTCCGTCTGGGCTGAGTAGCCCTCTGCCGACACTGCCTTGTTGCGCTGCTCGTAGCGCGTGATCTCACCTTCTATTTTCAGGTCGCCGTCACGTCTCACCTGTGAGAGCTTGGTGTGGCTGGAGAAGAGGTCTTTCAGCTGGTTGTTGAACATCGGCCCCATCGGTCCCCACACATAGCTGCTGCGGATGGGGAAATCGGATATCTGTATCGTCTTGGTTTTGCTGTAGTCTATGCTTGAGCCGTTGAATTTGTAGCTTATGGAACAGGCCGACAGCAGCAGGCAGCAGAGAATGGCGAGCCCATACTGCTTCAGGCGGCGGTAGAGGGTACGGTCGGAGATGCCCAGCTCCTGGGCTGCCTTCTTGCGGTTGCCGTTGTTGCGTTCGAGTGCCTTTTCCAGCATGGCCTTGCTGAGGTCGTTGAGGTTCAGGTTCTCCGGCTCACGCTCCGGCTCGATGTACTCCTCGGCAATGGCATCCTCTGCCGTGTCTATCTGGCGTATGGGCGTGATGGGCGAAATGGGGGCGAGCTGCGTGGAGGTGGCTTGTGGCAGGCTGCTGGTGGCTCCGTTCTGCACATCGTCAAGCTGTTTCTTCAGCTGGCTGATTTCGCGCCGCATGTCGCTGACGTTGCCCTTGAGGTCGAAGAGTATCTTGTAGAGTATCTCGCGTTCGTTCTCAAATGAGTGGTCGCTGCCTTCCTTGTGGATGGGAGCAAGCTGGGTGGTCTCCTGGTCCTGGGGGATAAACTTCGACAAGACCTCCGGCGTGATGCTTCGCTCAGTGGAAAGGATGGAGATTTGCTCGGTAATGTTCTTCAGCTGTCTGACGTTGCCCGGCCACTTGTAGCGCATCAGCATCTGCTTGGCTTCTTCAGTGAGCACCACTCGGTCCATCTTATACTTTTCAGCCATCTGCAGGGCAAACAGGCGGAAGAGCAGTACGATGTCGTCGCCACGGTCGCGCAGTGGGGGCATCTGTATGGGTATGGAGTTCAGACGGTAGTAGAGGTCTTCGCGGAAGCGTCCCTCACTGATGGCCTGACGGATGTTCACGTTGGTGGCAGCTACGATACGCACATCGGTCTTCTTGACCTCTGTGGCTCCCACTGGGATATATTCTCCAGTCTCGAGTACGCGCAGCAGTCGGGCTTGTGTGGCCATGGGCAGTTCGCCCACCTCGTCGAGGAAGAGGGTGCCCTTGTTGGCCACGCCGAAATAGCCTGGCGAGTCGTTGATGGCTCCTGTATACGACCCCTTGATATGGCCGAACAGCTCGGAGTCGATGGTGCCTTCAGGTATGGAGCCGCAGTTGATGGCAAAGTATTTCTCGCGCCGCCTTGGCGAACTGTCGTGGATGACGCGCGGTATGATCTCCTTACCCACGCCGCTTTCGCCGATGATGAGCACAGAGAGGTCGGTGGGTGCCACCTGCATGGCGATGTCGAGGGCATGGTTCAGGGCATCGCAGTTGCCCACGATGTTATAGCGTTGTTTGATGGCTTGAAGTTCGGAAGTCTTCATGTGTCAACTTTCTTTCTTGTCTAATTTGATGAGTAGCAGGCCGATGGCTGTCCAGATGAGTTCCCTCACCCTGGCGAGCAGGGCCACGAAGATGCCTGCCCTTGCCGTCATGCTGAGTCCTTCGGTCGACATGAGGAATCCGCCCTCTCGCCCTCCAAGCTGGAGTGGCATGAAGAAGAGCATGTTGGCGAAGAGCGAGGTGAATGAGTAGATGAGTATGCACTGCGGGATGGTGACCTCTGGCATGATGACCAGCAGGATGAAGTAGATCTCGAGCGTGGCGAAGAGCCGACATACGATTTCGAGCATGACGGTGGTGCCGTAGGTGATGGGATTCTGACCCTGGAGGGCGGATATCTGGCTGTCCACCTCGGCGAGCTTGTCACGGTTGCGCTCCACATAGGGCTGTGCCCACCGCTTGATCATGGGGAAATGGCTCAGCAGGTTCATCCCCGTCACGGCTATCCCCCTTCGGTATCCCCTTTGGAAGAACCAGATGACGGTGAGGCAGAACACTGCGATGATGGGCAGGATAATCCACGAGAGGGGTGTCATCTTCTGTGTGACGACATAGAGGGGTACGGAGAGAAACCATACCCATATATGGCTGTAGATATGGGTCATCACGTAGAGGATGACCGATGACGATGCCTTCTGTCCTCCTATCTTAGGCGAGAGCGACATGATGCGGTAGGGCTCGCCTCCCATCAGTCCGCCGGGGGTGGCATAGTTGAGGGCGAAGGCTGAGATGGTGATCTTGTAGAGCCACCAGAAGCCTATGCCGTTTTTCCGGCACACCTCTGTGTCGTTGCCGATGGTGTTGATAATCAGATACCAAGCCGCTGTGTTGAGCATGTAGAGGAAAGCCCACAGCACGAGTACGGCTGCGAACCAGTAGCCTGCACGGCAGATGCCTGCCCACACTTCCTGATAGTTGAGCTGCGATGCCATCAGGACGAGGATTATCACCCCAAAGGCAAAGAAGTAGTTCTGGTATTTCTTGTTCATTCAGTCTTGTTCTTCGGTACGGCAAAGCGCACTTTCTCCCCGTCCTCACGCTTCTCGTGATAGAGCTTGGGCAGTGGGTGGGCCAGGGGCTCGTCGTAGTCAATGCGGTTGCGGTGGATGTCGATGGCGGCATAGATGGCATGGCGCAGCGAGGCAGGGTCAGCCTCTCCCTTTCCGGCAATGTCGAAAGCCGGGCCGTGGTCGGGAGCCGTGATGACGAAGGGGAAGCCCGTCTTCATCTTTACGCCGTACTCCGTGGCGAGGGTCTTGAAGGCTACGTTGCCCTGGTCGTCATACATGGCCAGGATGCCGTCGAAGCTGTATTGCAGGTTCTGGCCGAAGAATTCTTCTGCCGTGAAGGGACCAAAGGCCTGGATGCCCTTTTGCTCAATCTCCTCGAGTGCAGGCTTGATGATCTCGGCCTCTTCCGTGCTCGGCTGCGGATTGAGGGCCAGCACCGCGATACGGGGATTGTTGATACGGAAGTCGCGCTTCAGGCTGGTGTGGAAGAGTGTGGCCTTCTCGACAATCTTCTCCTGGGTGATCTCCTGGGCCACCTCCTTGATGGGCAGACGGCTGGTGACGAGGGCGATGCGGATGTCATCGGCAAACATCACCAGCAGCGAGCGGTCCTCGCGGTCGGGCTGGGAGCTGGACACCGTGGGAGCCTGTACTAGCACATCGTAAAGGCCGTCCTTCAAGTCCTGCTTGGCCCGCAGCATCGCCTTGCGGGCGGCATCGGCCGATTCCGGGGTGGGGGTGCCGAACTCCACTTTCACCTCGTCTTCGAATGTCGTGAGCATGTTCAGCTTGCCATCGCGGGCCTCGTCGGCGGTGGCGATGATGCTGAAGGCTGTTTCCAGTTGCAGCGCATTACGGTGATAGGTGGCAACTTTAGGACTCCCATATATAATAGGTGTACACAGTTCG
>Ga0326511_10005045_pt1 | contig 10458 bp, 6 predicted proteins | sample 0_2496_0518_D_FD_203701 | JGI IMG/M metagenome (GOLD analysis project Ga0326511, IMG submission 203701) | Bovine rumen microbial communities from UC Davis, California, United States - 0_2496_0518 | ecosystem: Host-associated > Mammals > Digestive system > Stomach > Rumen | place: USA: California... | reverse complement strand
AAAAATTTGACAAGGAAATTGAAATTGGTAAAGAATAATGAAGTATCAGTTACTTTTCTTGCTAAAAATAGTAGTAAAATGGTAAAATGCACTCCATGGGTTCAAAATTTCATCTAAAAAGAAAAAATAGAGCTGTTGCACCATTCACTTTTGATGCAACAGCCTTTTTTGTTTTTATCTGCTCAATAGCATATGATGCCTGTTACAGCGTTCAGAATTGCTTATAAGGCTCTTTGAGATGTCCCACCAATAAACAACACCCCTTTGAATACAAAGCCTGTATGAGTACATAATATCAATCTTTATCGCTGTACTATTGCTTTGGAAAGAACTTCGGAACATTTTGTTTTTGCGTTCCATTTTTCAGAATACTTGCCACGAATGAAATAATTGTAACAGGCTACCAACAAATCAGCATCAAACATCGTGATTTCTGGAAGTGGGTTAATAGTTGATGCACTGAATTGCCAAAAATTACCTTGTGACAATGTGATATGAATTTCTTCTTCGGGGATTCCAGCAATCAGAAGAAATGCTACTGCAAATTTTAGCAGAGAGGTAACATCGTTTGTGCCTGTGTCTTTCATCATAACGGTGTAGCAAAGACGGTATTCGTCTACGTCTGCTCCACTCACATATCCGCTATCAATGGCGGTGAATTGTACCATCTTGTTCATGACTAACGTTCCTTTCTTGTTGCTCCTGAATGGTGGTGAAATTCTCTATCAGTTGTTGTTGCTGAAACAAGTCGAAACTGTTGCAACCGTTTGCCAAAGCTATCAATTCACTTCTTTTCTGAAGAATTGTGTTGTATTCGGCATTGACTGCAATTTCTTTCTGAACCCTGCTCATGATTTCTTGTTCAAGTTGCTGTTTGCGTTGCTCAACGGTTTGACCTGCTTCTATAACTAACTGTTTATGAGCGTTAAGGTCTTCGACAGCTTTCAATAACTGATTATAGATTTCCTGCAATTCCGCTTTTTCTTTTTCAATTGCCTTGTATTTCCTTTCAAGTTCCTGCCGTCCTTGCTCCATTGCTTGTCGTTCTTTTTCAAGCTGTTCATCTCTTGTTTGCAGAAATCCAAATTGTTTATTCTCTGCAAGTTCCTTTCCTCTCTCCCAGAGTTTCAGATTGGCTTTGGCTTCTTTGTACTCAGAACGTTTCTGAAGATAAACTTCTTCGGATGTAAAAATTCGCTTGCTTGGTCTCTTTGGTACTTCTGGCGGTTCTGGATTCGACAGATAATATCTTACTGCTCTAGCTTCCCATTCGAATTTTTCTTCGTGCTTTGTGTGTGCGGTATCGTGTGGAACAACTTCAATTTGGACTTTCTTTTTTTGTTCAGCGGTCAATTGAATCTTAGCAACCATGCTCTCGATATTGTCTCTAGTATCTTTCTCCCACTGAACCCATTTTCTTTCTGCGTAGATTTCGGTTTCGATTGCATTTCCTTCACTGTCTCTTAAAATATTTCCGCTTTCATCTTTCTTGAAACCTTTTTTCCTTCCGTATTTGGATAACGCACCATCACGGCTTACTCTTAGTCTCAGACCTTTTGAAGATTCCGAAACAGGCAAGTAATCCAGATGCAAGTGTGGTACTTCCTCATCACAATGAATGTACGCTCCGAAAATTCTTAGATTAGGATTTTCTTCTAACCAATAGGCGACAATGGATGTCAAAAACTGCTTGTGAATTTCTCTCGCTTGTTCAATGCCGACTGCTTTTGAAAGCTCCTCAAATTCTTCAGCATCACCCAACTGAAAAATTGATTCTCTCGCATGACTTTTGTATTTTTGATAGTATTCAGAAACGGATGTCACCCTGTCGGGGTGCTTCTTTCTATTCTTGGAATTAAAGTCTTCGATAGCAGAGAAAAAAGTTTCATCGAAAAAATCTTTTAAGGGTACATGAATGAGAATTACATTCTCGTCAATCAAATCTGGATTGATATGTCCGTCTTTGTTCCAATTGCCTGAAGCTCTTTCCACATTGTGCCGTTGGCTGAATTTGTTCCCCTCATGGAACGACACTTTACATGAAATTTTTGTTTGCATGACAACTCTCCTTTCTGTCGGTTCATTCAAAAATAGGGTTGCAAGGGGAAATGTGTTCCCCTGCCTCAATCACGTTTTGGGCAGTAACAGAATGTTACGATTTGCCCAAAATGTGTATTGAGTTGGGACTGCCCCCCCGAACCAAAAAATCCATCATGTTGAAAGGGGCAATCCCACTGGTGACAACATTCAGGAAAAAGAAATTCGATTTTGGAAAATTTTGATTGGGAAAAACAACGATGAGCGAGATTCAATTTGCGAAAATCAAAATTTTTTACACCGTCAAAAATGCCGTGTGAAATTTTTGAGAATTTTACATTTTTGAAATCGCATGAAACCAAATGAGCGTTCACAAATTCTGAAAATCTGAAATTTCCAAATACTCACAAAGAACTTAAATACATTGTATCATGTTATGTACTCTTTGTCAATGCTTTTTTATAAAAGTAAAAGTCTGCTCTTGACAAGCAGACCATTTTATGCTAAAATAAAAGGGTAAGAGATGTGGAAAGTTTTGCAGACACCCACACCTCTCAAAGAATACACGAGGAACAGACTCGCCTACTCAACCCTTTTTTGATAGTATAACATAATTCTAAAATTTTGTCAAGCTATCTGAATGGAAAAGTATAAATAATTATGACTGTTCCTCCAACAACTGGAGGATTTTTTATGCACGAAAAACTCACAGAGAGAAAGAGCGTCCCCATCGCTCAACTGAAAACAGGGAAAATCTGGACTAATTGGGTCTGGTATACCACCAAAGACGACAAAAAGACTAAAAAACCCCTTTCTAAAGTCAACGAACCGAACACATGGCTCTCTTACGAACAAGCCGTTAGTGGTACAGAATGGAACAATTTTGACGGAATCGGGCTGATGTTCGCAAAAAATAGCTCAGGGCTTGCTATCTGCGGAATTGACATTGATGCTCACCACGTTGACACCAACCCACTCGCAAAAGAAATTATGGAAATGTTCAGCGACACTTATATTGAAAAATCACCCTCTGGAAAGGGGTATCATATACTTTTCTTCGCAGAATTGGCGAAACTCCCCACGGCTCAAACCTACAAAGCCAAGTATCAGCAGAAAAATTCCACACTTGATGTGGAATGCTATATCAGCGGAATGACAAACCGCTATTTCACATTCACAGGGAATCAGGTATCAGAGGGCGACTGCCTGACCGACAAAACAGACACATTGCTTGAATTTCTCGACAAGTATATGAGAAAAGCCCCCTCTTCGCCTGTGAGTTCTCCCGAACAAATGAAACTCACAGTGGAGAGAGAGGCACACACCCACACCAATGACATTGATGTCACCAAGCGATTACAAGTCGCCATGAGGGCAAAGAACGGTAACTTGTTCACTGCTCTGTACAATGGCGACACAAAAGGCTATGAAAGCCCCTCAGAAGCCGTACAAGCCTTTGTAGATATGCTTGTATTCTACTTTGGGGAAGGCGGTCAGGAGCTTGTCAAGAGTGTTTATATGGGTTCTGGGCTTGCTGTCGGTAAGTGGGCGGAGCGTGAAACCATCATTGACACAACCATTGACAACGCTTTCCAGAGGGTCTCTGAACGCTACACACAGCCACCCCCACAACCACACGACAATAAGCCAAAGAAGAAACTCACAGAGGAGAGAGAGGGCAAATCCTCTAAGAAACCACCTCTTGAAAACTATTGGCAGTTTGAAAAGTTCATTGAAAGCCGTGGTTATTCCGTCAGATACAACGAAATTACCCATAATTTTGAATTTTACGGCTTTGACAAGGGAGAAAGTCAAGAGCATCTGGCTGAAAACGTTCCCCAAATATTGGTTGATGAATTGAAAGAGCAGTATAGCAGTGTCAATATTCATACAATTATGAACTATATCACCAGATATGCAACAAGACATAAGTTTAACCCCATCTTGAAAGCAATTCAATCAGTGAAATGGGACGGAATCGACCGTATTAACCAGATTTACGATATTTTCAGGATACCAGCGGACACGGAAGAGGGAATGTACAGCCGTATTTATATCTATAAATGGTTGATGCAGTGCGTTTGTGGCTTGTTCAATAATATTGAAAATCCCTATTCTTTGGATGTTATTCTCGTATTTCAGGGAAAACAAGGCATAGGCAAGACACGCTTTTTTGAGAAGCTCTCCCTTCATTCTGCGTTCTTTGGTGAGGGCATCTGCTTAGACCCTCGTGACAAAGACAGCGTGATACAGGCTACAAGCAAATGGATTTCTGAGCTTGGTGAGCTTGGCTCTACCATGAAGAAAGACATGGATAGCGTGAAAGCGTTCCTTACAAAGTCTACGGACGAATACAGAACCCCTTACGGCAAAGCGAGCCTGCACTATCCTCGCATGACTTCCTTTGTCGGAACGGTCAATGATGATGAGTTTTTGATAGACCAGACAGGAAACCGCCGTTTTGTGACAATTTCCTTGCCTTTGGACTTGGTAATTGACTATGAAACCCAAATCAAGCCATTTAATGCCTTACAACTCTGGGTACAGGTCTATGAACTGGTGAAAGATAAGGACAAGGCAAGCTGTTTCAGACTGACCGAAACTGAAAAAGTCAATCTTGAAAAGCGAAATTCTGCCTTTGTCAAGCCCATGAAGGGCGAATGTGAGGTACTTGACATTCTGGAAGAACAGCAAACTCCTGAGCAGGGCTATGTCTGCGAATTTAAGGAAATGACCGTGTTAGAGTTCATCCAGATTCACAATTTGAAGTATGATGCTCGCACGATTGGCAAGGTATTGAAAAAATATGGTTATGAATCTACAAGAAAAAAGGTGAATGGTGAGAAAATAAGGTTAATCAAGTTGCCATACAAGCATTATCAAAGTACCAACTAAAACATCAAGGGGGACATGAGTTATTTTTCATGTCCCCCCTAAAATGCCGAGGGGGAACATGAGTATTTTTCATGTCCCCCCCCTTTCATTTTTTTCATGTCCCCCTAAAATTTCGCTATTTTTAGGGATTTATTTTTCATGTCCCCCCTAAAATGCCGAGGGGGAACATGAGTATTTTTCATGTCCCCCCCTTTCATTTTTTCATGTCCCCCTAAAATTTCGCTATTTTTAGGGATTTATTTTTTTCCGTTTGTTCAAAATGACGAAAAAGGGGGACATGAGCATTTTTTCTCATGTCCCCCTAAAATTTCGCTATTCTTAGGGAAAAACATTGTTTTAGGGGGACATGAGCATTTTTTCTCATGTCCCCCCCCTTCCGTGGCTGTATTTAGCCATTTATATGCCCTAGGGGGACATGGGGGACATGACTTTCCTATTAAGAACTTTTTAAAAGTGAAAAAAGGGGCTAAAAGTTACAAAACGGTTACTATGAAAGGCGAAAAAACGCTTTTTTGAAAAGTTTCTAAGAATTACATGTCCCCTCATGTCCCCCCAAGAGGTATTTTTTCATGTTTTTATTGATATATAGCGAAATTTTATGGGGACATGAGGGGGGACATGAAATAAAATTACATGTCCCCCTTATTACAATTTGGATTTTTTTCATTTTTGTACAATTTGACGAATCTTTATGCTGTTCCCCCCTTCTCTCTGTGAGATTTTCTTTTCTGTGGTATTGACACGTAGCAAGTTACGTGCTATAATGTATACAGGGGTGAGGAAATGCCAAGTATATCATCACGAGAGATTATCAAAAAAATCAAACAAGACGGTTGGTACGAGGTCAATTGTGTTGGAGACCATCACCAATTTAAGCATCCAGTCAAGAAAGGGAGAGTTACTGTAACTCATCCAGTCAAGGATGTACCTTTACCAACGGTTAGAAATATTGAGAAACAGTCAGGTGTTAAGCTCATCTGACCTCTTCCCGAAAGGGAGAAAGGAGTAACCATGAAAGACACTTATATTTTTCCTGCCGTCTTTGAAATTTGTGATAATGGGGTTTCAATCTTGTTTCCAGATTTAGAGGGCTGTTTACCTTGTGCAGAAACGGTGGAATCTGCTATCAAAAATGCGAAAGAAGCTTTAAAGCTTCATCTCTACGGTATGGAAGAAGACAATGAAGAGATTCCAGAGCCGACACCATTCAGCAAGATTCAACTGCATGAAAACCAAACTATTGTATTGATTGATGTCTATATGCCTCCTTTTCGTGAGAAACAACACAAAAAATTCGTTAAGAAAACTCTTTCTATTCCTTCATGGATAAATGCACAAGCAGAATATGCTGGAATCAACTTTTCACAAACCTTGCAAGAAGCATTACTCGAAAAACTCAACATCCACTAAGTTTATGTGGAATTTTTTTCTAGTTCACAGAAGGGAACAACTTGTCTTTTGCCATTTTTCTAGGTAGTGCAATTTTCCCCTCTGTGAGCTAGGGATGTAATATGGAGAAAATTATCAGGAGGTGAGTGTGGTTGGCAAAAAAGTTCTTTAGTTTATTTATCATTCTTTGTTTGTTTTTGATGGTAGCTTCGTTTGGAACACGTTCATGTATGAAAGTAATTGGAGAAAATAGTACAAAGATTCTTGAACCTAATTATTTGTATGAAGCTGTTAGTTCTAAAAATGAAGAAGATTACTTAATTACAGACGAAAGTTTGGTTTCTAAAATGTCATTTGGAAGGAAAACGATTGGAAAACTAAAAATTTCTGGTGATATTAACAAAGAGTTTCCAGCAGATGATGAGTATTTCTATTTGGCAGGGGTAAAAGATGGACAACTTTCATTTTCTTATCAGTATAGTACTGATTTTTTTGACAATAAATCTGATTGTTGTGTAACCTTCAGTTTATTGATGATTCAAAAAGAAAGTGATGGTGAATGGGTAGATGTTGTTACTCCGGTAACTGGCTTTTTAGAAGATAATCATGGAAATGCAGAAAATTTTTATACAACCAATGGAAATGATTTATCTAATGGATGCTTATATTGTATCACTCTTATGTATGATACAAAAGAAAAAAGAGAATCTGACGGCTTTCTTTCAGGGCTTTTCCCTAAGTATGACTATTATCAGCATGAAGAAGATTATTATTTTTATGCTTGTATGAATAATGGTGCAATTTCGATTCATGACCTTTCTGCTAAGAAAAATGATTTTTCAGAGATAAATGGTTATTCTGTAGAGGCTGTTTCCAAAGCCGAAACATTACAGTCTGGAGATACTACGATAGGTGGATTTTCGATTGAGCAGATGAATTTATGTGATTTTGTGACAGTAAATAGCAAGGAAACAAAATCGGGAACAAAATTTACAAAAAATGGAAAATATGTAGTTCAGTTACACTATTTAGGGGGAATAGTGAATCATGTAATATATATTTTTGATGGTGGTGAAGACTGTGGAAAGTCTGAATATTTCGGAGATTATTTGGTTGATGGGCAACGAATGTATTGGGATGGAGAATATCCCATGTATACCGTTGGTGCAAAAGCAAGAATAAACCAAGTAGATAGCTCTGTTCCAGCTTTGACTGGAACGCTAAAAAACTTGACAACCAATGCAGTGGTGCTTGATTTGGATGGAAAAAGTCGTTCTGAAGTCATTTGTGAGCTTCAAGCGGGTGAATATTTAGGTGAATTTTACTCAGGACATACCGATTCAGGGTCTTATTATCATTACACATTTCATTTCTTTGTTTCTGAGGATAGCTCTATACCACATATCAATTATGACACACTTTTATCAGAGACAAGACTATCTGATTATATGTCAAAACATTATGAAGTTACAATTCCTACAACAAGAGGGGGAAATATATATGTCTGCTTTGCAGACTATGATGAAGCTTTTGCGTTTGCCTATGAAACAGAGAAACGATATGTTGAACAGAATGAGGATGGACTTTACTATAAGACTTCATTTAGCAACCCACAAAAGATAAAATATCTCTTTGAGACAGATGAAGATAAGATGCAATTGACGGAACTCCTCAGCTCAAATGCTGAAAAATCTGTCGAAATTGCCTATTTTAACCCAAAAGAAAAAATGTCTATTCAGGAAATGGATGAGAAGGAAATTCAACAAGAAATAGAATCTTTAACTCTTGCAGAGAGTAAACACGTTACATTGCCAGAATCAAGAGATAATTTGTTAAAAAGAGTTCCATACATCAATGATTTCCAATTTATGTATGTGGGTGATTATGAATCGCAAACGATAACGGCTCTTTGTCGAGAGAATGATAAAGTATATTCATTGGAGTTTGGAAAACCTGTTAATGAACAGCTTGATGTTTCTTCTAGGTATACAATCACGGAAAAAAATGAGTATGGTGTTGAAACAACCTATGATGTAAATTATATGTCCGAAAATCAAACGACTTCCATATTTCAAATCAAGCAAGGTGAGAACAGTCTTAGAAGGGAAATTCAACAGGTTGAGGAAGTTACAGCAGATTCGGTAAAAATTATAAAGTCTTATAATTTATTAGACGAATATGCAATTGTGACTATTAAAGCCCCCAGAATCTATAAAAAAGAGTTGACTTGTCTTGTTACTGAACTAAATAATTTACTTCTTTATAAAGCTGGAGACTATGAATTAGTATTTTCTGATAGAGTTGGAAACAGTTATACAGTAAAGCTCCATTTGAATGGCGATACATCTGCAAAATTTTCATCTGCTTCAGATAAAAGCTATTCTGATATTTATAATTCTATCCATTTAAATGATACAATCACGGAGGAATGATATGGATTATTTAAAAAGATTGATTGCCCTTTTGGTTTGCTCTACGCAAATTACGACATTTGCAGAAGATAGTTCAATTACAACAGACCATTTTTCGACAGAAGAATCTGTAAATTCAAGTGTAACAAGAGAAATCTCTGTTACTCCTAATACCAGTAACTTCTTAGACTTTACAACCAATTTAAAAAATATGGAAAATGTAATTGATGAGGATATTCAGGCACTTGTTTATAGTTCTGTCGCTAGTCAATTACAGCAAGCTGGATTTGAGACAGGTAAAGGATTAGCATTTTCCGATGGGGAAGAAAATAATACAGCATCGGGATTATACTATTACGATTCAGATTTTGAATTTTTTGAAGATGATAATTACCAATCTGTGGGATTTTTAGAAATTGTTGAAGACTCTCAAGTGCATCATGAATTTCAGGATGGAGATGTTATCGCTGTAAAGGCATCTGAAACATCCGAACAGGAAGAAGAAATTTTAAAAATATGTACTTACCAGTATGATAGTATTGGTTCTTCCCACTTTGTGTATAAAAATCAATACATCACCTATTATCAACAGACAGATATGGAGATTATTTATTCCGTACAAGAAAATGATGTGAAAAATTATGATTTGTCCCTTGGAAGTTTGTACGATTATGACAATAAAAAATATATTTACGATGAAACTATTTTTTCAGGGGAATATCAAAATCATTCGGCAACTGGCTTGTTCAGCACTACAGATTACATACGGTTGGAAGAAACTATGCAAAAGATTTCTGCTGAACAAGAAAAAAACGGATATAGTGTAACAGAATATTCTATTGTATATGTTTCACCTGAAAATATTCAGGCATATATTAACAGTCAAGAGGAAGACATGTTTTTTGACTATAGTGTTCAAGAATTGACAGAAACATTTGGAATTGGAACAACACTTCGATATACCGAAGGTGGCTTTGAAGAGCTTGCTTCACAAACTTCTGATTGGAAAACGTTCTTAAGTGATTCGGCATCTGAAACAGGAGCTTATATTACAAGTATGTCAGTTTACTCTAAGAAAGAGAATTTAACATTTTCCTACAATATGCTTTCACTGATGAAAGAAAAAACAATAGAGGGATTATTAAAAGTGGCAGTACAAGTGTTAAGTAATGCCATAAAAGATGGCTTTCAACAATCATTGAAAAACAAGGCAAAAGAAGTCATTCTGAAAGATGTACTGACTAAAGCATTACAAACAGTAGTTTTAGAAAAAGCAGTGCCTTCTATTGGTGGAATGTTAATTGCTGGAGTTGCGATTACAGTTGCTGGAAGTGCTATCAAGATGATAAAAAATTCTAAACAAGCTGAAACCATTTGTACTATGAAAAGCGATTTTTTAAATAATCATTCAAATATAAAATCATTATCCGAAACATTTACCAGTTCACTAGGTTATCAATATCTTAACTCTTTGATTGATGGAATAGAAAAAAGAGATATAGATTCTCTTGAAACATTCAGTGATGGTATAGCAAATTATTTGAAAGAACCAAAAAATTTGACAAGGAAATTGAAATTGGTAAAGAATAATGAAGTATCAGTTACTTTTCTTGCTAAAAATAGTAGTAAAATGGTAAAATGCACTCCATGGGTTCAAAATTTCATCTAAAAAGAAAAATAGAGCTGTTGCACCATTCACTTTTGATGCAACAGCCTTTTTTGTTTT
>Ga0326511_10005043_pt1 | contig 10461 bp, 8 predicted proteins | sample 0_2496_0518_D_FD_203701 | JGI IMG/M metagenome (GOLD analysis project Ga0326511, IMG submission 203701) | Bovine rumen microbial communities from UC Davis, California, United States - 0_2496_0518 | ecosystem: Host-associated > Mammals > Digestive system > Stomach > Rumen | place: USA: California... | reverse complement strand
TTATAATCCGCTTCAGCCTGAGTTTCATTAACCGGAGGGTCCAAAGCGTATTTAGTCATTAAGGAAATCAACTCATCAGTAGACAAAGATGTAGCACCCTTAGATGCCATATATGAAAGAACGTTGCCAAGCTGTGTGTTACCTTTCTTGTAAGCATCAGCTGCCTGAGCCTGTAATTGTCTGCTGAAGCTAAGACTTCTGTTAGCCTTTTCATTCTCAAGTCCCTTACCAGTGAGATTAGCTTCTTGCTGTCTTCGCTCAATAGCCTTATCAGAATTAGCGATAGTTCCTGCCTCAGCGGATGTCCTCTGCTTGAAGAGCTCATCATTACGCTTGTTCCAATCAGCCTCTTCGTAGTTGTTATTGATAGCACCACCAGTATACTGAGCGCCAACATTACCAATATCACGACCAGTGTTTCTTGCAAACTTGGCAATGGCATCAGCCATCATATAATCACGAGTGCCTTTGTCAATGTTGCCATCATAATAAGCCTGCTGAATGCTCCTTACCTTACCGGTGCTGTTTCCTGGGGTTACACCTTTCTGAGCCAAAGCATTCTTATAAGCGTCATTATCATCAGCAAACTGTTCCCTTGTCTGAGCTTTAATTAACTGCTCGGCTTCTGGGTCTCTAGCTTCTAGAGTATCTTTTACGATTTCTTCTTGTGTCTTGGGACTACCAGTATTGACTATTTTCTCATTATCTGGTAATTGAGCAATTTCTGTAGCCATTTGTTTTCCTCTTATTTACGCTTAGGCAAAGAATCTTTTGTTTTCTCAAGCTCCTTAGTAAAGCTGTCAAGAGGGTCTTCTTCCTCTTCCTTATCTTCTTCCTCTGGCTTTGTTTCTTCAGTAACTTCTACTTCCTTATTTCCTTCATCATCAAGGGTTTCCTCAGTTGTAGTAGTAGTTTCTGTATCCTCAGGAGCCTTTTCTTCCGGAGTTTCTGTTGCAGCTTCTTTAACTTCCTCAGTAGCCTGCTCAATCTGCTCTGGCTCAGCGTCTGGCCATATTCTCTGCAATGTAGCCTTAATGTTGTTCTCAAGAGCATTACAATATTCGTCATCGGTCAAATCTGAATACTGGCTTTCGTACTCGTTTCGAGATTCCTCCATTAAGTCAAAATCATCACCATTAAGCTTCTTGATTTTGTCTTCATAAGGCTTAAACCTTTCACCATATTTAGCTTTCCAATTTTCTCTTCGCTGATTAGTCTGATACTCGTTGTCGGCATCCTCATATGATTTAATAAAGCTCTCTACCTTATCAAGCAAGGCATTGATTTCTTCTGGACTTCTTTCCATTATTGTTGTTCTCCTATATAATTAGAATTATCCCAAGCACCTTCAAGACCAGCTTGTTGCATTGCTTGGTTCATTGCACCATTTATCTGACCATTTGGATTCTGTAAGTCAGCCATAATGTCATTGCTAATCTGTTGTGTAGCGGCCATTTCTGCCGATGTCTGTGCCTCATTATTCTTCATAGCACAAACTTTATACAACTGCATAAGCTTATCAATATCACCTTGGTTATCATTATTCGCAGCATATAAAGAAAGACAAGTATTAAGGATTTCGCTCATTAACATATCCGTAGGAATGTAATCTGGAACTTCATAAATGTCATCAAACAAGCACTTATCAATAGCCGTCTGAGCCGCTTCAAGCGAAAGGTTAGCCAAACTGAAACCTGATGTAACATCCGGTAATTCCATCAAAGTAGCAATTCTGTTCTGAGGGATAACACCCATTTGAACAAGCATCAATACCTGCTGGCTTCGTGTTTGTGGGTCTTTTGACAAACTTTCAGCAGCACTGAACTGCAAGTCTAACTGATTGATAACTTCCTGTAAGTCAGCCCAAGTAAAATTCTTTCGTTTAGGGTCTGAAGGAAGAATGGAATCAGCGTCATTGAATATACTGATACAAATCTTGGCAATATCAACATATGATTTTATTACTGAATTAAGTTGAGTGCTGAATCTGCTGTCACCAATGTCTTCCATAGTCTGGATTGCAACACCAGAATCAAGTCCTTGCTGTTTCTTACCAGTAATATCCTGCATTGGAACGCCAATTACCTCAAACATTTCATTCTTGAGTGTCTGCAATAGCTGCAACCACTGAGGGTCCATAAAAGGCTCAGTTGCCGTAACAATTGGGGCAGAAGTCTGGTTAGGTAACGCAGAATACGTAATAATCTCACCAGTTCTGTTAGATAGTTTGTGAACTTTAATATTTGATTGTTCAGGAACAAAGTATTTTAAAGGAGTGCTTAACTGTGAAGCATCCTTAATCTTTACTAAAAGGGAATCAACTTCATTCTGCATACCCCATAACAAATCTACGACGGAGTTGCTGCTGAAACCTTTAACTGGTTCATCATAGTTGACGAATACAAAAGGCAATACGTCTTCCCAAGCTTCTTCCTTATAGAAATCGAATTCTGGAATATAATAAATAAGCTTCTGCTCATTCAAGTTCCAGTAGCGGTAGAATGTGCAGTCTTGTCTTGTGTTGATAATCTGTTTCTTGAGTTTCTTGTCTGTAAATGGAATAAGGGTAACAGGAAAGTTTTCAGCTTTCCATACCAATCTTGTCAAACAGTTATAGGCAGCTTCTCTGTTGTCAACTGAAATCTGCCAAGGCATAACTCTTTCGATAGTTCTGAAGTCTCTGTCAATATAGACAATACCAACATCGAAAATACATGCGTCCTTAAAAGCCCTTGTAATAGTTCTGTTAACATTCTGACTGTCATATAACTGGTCAAAGAATTGCTGAGCTTGCTTTGCAATACGCATTTCTCTGTATGTACCGTTAATCGTATTGAAGTACGGCCGAACTTTCTGGTCTTCAATGTTACTTACCAAAGAGTCGATTACAGACTTTATAAGGTTTTCCTGAATTCCCGATGACGTATCATCTTCAGTATCAGAAGCGTTTGCTGTGTAATATCCTGGAACAGACGTATCATCAAGATTAGTCATTCCAAGTCCATATGTGTGGTAATAACATCTCAAATTACGACGATATTTACCTCGTCTGCTACCATTCTTATCTACAATAGCTTCTATATCCTGAATAATTTCTTGCTTATCCATTCTGTTTCATTCCTTGACTATTAGCATTGTTAGCATTAAGTTGTTGTTGCTGTTGAAGAGCAATAACTTGAAGCCCACTGTTTAGCTGGTCTTGCATTAAGTTGTATAAATGCTTAGGATTATTTTGAAAATCCTCGTAAGACGGCATCTGCTCTCTTGTTAGCTCTATATTTCCAATCTTCATAATTTATTAGAAATTAAAACCCCCATTAACTAAAACACCTTTTCATACGAACTAATTCTCTGAATAAGTCATCAACAAATTTATAAACTAAAGCTTTGAAGTCATCAGTCATAAAGAATGGATTGTCAACTCTCTTCATTATGTTTTGATAAACCAATTCTTGTTTAGCACGAATGTAAAATTCATCTTCACTTAGATTATTGAAAATTATAGCGTGTTCAAGTACATCTTCAACTCTAGCGATTACATACTTAGTTCTGTATTGGTCCAAATCTTTTGGCAATTTGGGGATTATACCTTCACATTTAGCCTTCATATAATCTAGTTGAGCCTGTATCAAGTTTCGTGTATCTGTCTCAGATAAGCCAACAGTTACGCCTTTACCTTTAAAACTTAACATTCCTTTCTTTACCATGTAGAAAAGAAGTCCAAATATCCCTACTACCAAAGCTACGGCTGCTGGTGTCTTAGCAAGCGTTACAATTGCTCCCCACATATTATTTATTCTCCTCCAAGAATTCCTCAACCTGATTGATTAAGTCTTGTAAAGTATATCCGTCTAATCTGATAAGAGCTTTTCCATTCCACTGATTTAATGCAGGCGAGAATCCTAACTTTCTCTTTTCCTCATCAGTAAGCTGAGTAAGTAACTGTTTAAGTCTTTCTATAAGAATCTGTTTTCCGTCTTCTATGTTAACATCATTTGGCATACCCTTACCAGCTCCAGCAGTCATAGGGGTTCCAGTATGCTCAGCACCACCTGATACAGGAGCCTTACTTGGGATAGATTTCAAGTTAGATTTAGCCTTACTCATTAGACCGAACGAACCGCTTCTGAATGCTCCGTTATTGTTGCTGCTTGGAGCCGTTGTAGCCTTGCCGTTAACAGATACAACTCTTCCCTGGTTGTCTTCCAATGCGTGTGGCAACGGAGCTTTTGACGCAATACTGTTATGACTGTCACCACTCATTCTAGTTGGTCTTGTAGAAGCCATACTTCCGTGTCCTGCCGCTCCGCCACCAATATTTCCAATACCAGCCCTTGGAGAGGCTCTTCCACCAGTAGTTTGTGTTCCATTATCCGTAGTTGGTCCGGCCGATGGAACATTACTTCCGTGTCCGGTTGCTGTCTGGACTTCTTTCAGCTTCAATCTTAAAGCCCTTAATTTATTTTGTTTCTCTTTAGCTTCCTCAGCATTGGTAACTGGCAAAGCTTCAGCTTCTTTTATTTGGTCTTGTAATTCAGCGGCTTCATAGTCCAAGTTTACGTTTCCGGACTCTGAATATTCCCCTTCGCCACCTTCATCGCCTTCATACCATTTCTTATCTAATGCCCCAGTATTACCATTTGCAAGCTCGGAATAATCGTGTATATTTCCTTCTTCGTCTGTCCATTCATCCGGACCTAAGAAGTCTTCATCTCTTTCTGCTAGTACGCCATCATCTGTATCAATAGGTTCATAATCAGGAATTTCATTGCCATACTCGTCAAGTAATTTATCGCCTTCCCTTTTATAGCCAGAAACTAATGGTAATGGCTCTGTATCTTTAGGAACGTTTATAAAAGAAGAACCGGCGGCTTTCTTCTTGTCTTGATTTATGCCATTAGCTTTATCAAACTTTGCCCAGGCTTCTTCACGCCGTTTCCTCTCTTCCTCTTTCCTTCTCTTTTCTTCCTCTTCCTTAGCCTTAAGGGTTTCTTCATCTATACCAAGAGCTTTCTTTTCCTTGGCAATTGATTCACGAAGACGGTTCCGTACCTCAACTGGGTTGCTTGTATAGTTGGTATGTCTTAATACATTCTCACGGAGTGAATCGTTCATCCACTCCTCTGGTGTCATTATCTCGGCAAGAATAGATTTTCCTACTTCATTTTCAAAGCCTTTTCGTATGCTCCCTCGTGTATTAAGCTTACTCTTTTCAAGTGCATAGTCTTTCCAGGCTTGCTGATTATTGTGTCTAAGCTTTTCCTCAAAAGCCTTTGCATGCTCCTCTTCAAGCTGTTTCCTATCCCCTGCTTCATCACCAGCTTGTTTTGCATAGGCTTCAAACTCATCGTCTTCATCTTTTGGAATGTCTGTGCCAGTTTCTGTTGTCTCCTCATCTTTTGGAGGCTCAAGTTCTATACCCCAAGCTTCAAGCTGCTTGTCTACTTCTTCTTTACCATAATCGTTTACAGCAGAATTATAGGCATTAATAAATTGTTCCGAGCCAGGCTCAGAATTAACCCAATCATCATAATATGGCTTATTTTCTATGTCTTTGAAGTGTTCGTCTTTTACAAAGTCTTCTACGACTTCGTTGTTTACCTCATCATTCTGTGGCTTATCATCTTCCGTAATCTGTTCAGCTTCTTCCTGAATAGGTGTATCTTCTGGGAGAACTTCTTGAGATTCCTCTGGGTGCTCTTCGATTATGTTCTCTACTTTCTCTGTGTCACCTTCATCTACAGCTTCTTTAAGACCGTTTCTTACCCATTCCATAGTTTCATTATAGTAATCCTCACGGTCTCTTATAATGGCCCTTGCACCCTTGTATCCCATATATGGCTCACCAAACTTTGTTACCATTGCACGGATTCCCGAAGTCTCATCATCACGTGGAATTGTAGGCTCAGTTTGCTGTTGGTTAAAGCTGATGCTACCATCATCACCGACTTTAATCGGGTGTGAGTCAAATACCAAGTCCTCGTTCAGAAACTCTGGCTGCTTGTTCTTTCTTGCCCTTGGATTATAATCAGGATTAGGAACTTTATGTGTTACACCCGTATATAAGCCATTCTCTGAATCGTATTTATTTTCTGTAGTCCCATAACCATCCCAACCATATTTAGATTTATCTGGTATAGTTATAGGTTGTAAGTCTTTATCATCTGAAGCTTGTTCATTGTCTAACTTATCAAGTATTTCCTGCTTTTCTTTTACAGGAGTTTGTTCAACTGCTTCATCAGCAACTTCATCATTATTAGGATTAGAATCATTTAATTGCTCAGCTTCAGTCTCTATAGGACTATCCTCACCAGAGACATCTTCTGTAACTTGTTCTGCAGTTGTTGGATTACTCTCTATAGCCTCTTCTACCTGTTTGTCTATATCATTCTCAGGAACACTTAAAGGAGCAATGCTTTCAGGAGCTGTTGTATTCCCTGATATTGAAGCACTTTCCTGAGGTAGTGTACTATCTTGAGTACTTTCTTGAGGCAGTGTACTATCTTGAGTACTTTCTTGACTAACAGTTTCAGGCTCACTGTCAGTATTAGGAATTACAGATGAGTCATTACTATCAACAGTGATAGGAGTAGCACTATCATCTAAAGGTTGCTCATAATCTTGTTGCGATTTAAGATTTTGTTTAAACATATCCCAATCACCCCAAGTGTTATAAAAGTCTTCCAAATTGTTTCTTTTATCTTCTAGGTCTTCTATAGGTTCAAGTTCATAATTTTCAAGTTCTACAATTCCAGGGTCATTTTCATCTGCATCCGAAACTGTAGGCTCATATACATCTTCCATTGATATAAGGTCTGATACATCTACAGGAATATCCTCCTGAGCAGTTTCTTTGGTTGGTGTATCTTTAGCTTTTCCTACGTCCAGAATATCAGCCGCTTTATTTGCAAGGAACTCTTTTCCTACTGATTTAAGTGCATTTGTTACTAATCCCATAATATCTCCTTACCTTAATATCCAGGGTATCTGTGTGTCTGGCGCCATTCTTGAGTAATTCTTCCCTTAGACGGTGCGTTAACCCATTCTTCCAAACCGTCACTACCATCTGCCTTAAACTTGTATTCTTTACTTCCACCTTTATACGTTATGTTAAGGCTGTCATCAGATGGCTCATATCTTGCTGACTGGATAGCAGTAGAATCAACAGGAATAGATTCTTCCGATACTTCACCAGGTATAGAATACCCCTGCCCAATGTTCTGATAGTCTGCGTTTACTTCATTTCTGAAAGATGTAGGTCTGTTTATGACCATTCCATTTAGCATTCCGTATTTCATTCTGATTTCATATTCCTATACAAGTCTGCCATACCACCCGCAGTGTTTGCAATAGCTTGCTGTGTCTGGTTAGCAACACCGTAGTCAATACCAGCTTGTTTAAGTGCGGCTTGAGACTGCGCTGTTTCTGCATTAAACTTAGCATTATTAAGCTGAGACTGTTGCTGTTGTCCCAAGTTCATACCCTCAGCAAATCTGTTAGAGTTATCCATATGGAATGGGTCAGTACCAGTAGCAGCAGCTTTATTCCAATCTTGAATACCCATCTGGTTGGCTTCTCTCATTCCAGCATTCCAGTTTGCTCTTTCAGCATTCTTTCCACTGTATTTCTCAGTAGCTTCCGCATACTGTTGAGCCGCTTTCTTATAAGCATTTGCAAGTTTCTTGTTATTTGCGTATGTAGCAATACCGTTAGCCGCAGCTCCGGCAATTGCTCCGATAATCATTGCTGTTCCAATCATTATTTACTTCCTCCGCCGATAGTTGCTCCGAGGCTAGCCCCTTGCCCCGCTCCAATAAATCCAGCACTGATAGCATTCAATAAGCCACCTCTCTGCATATTGTTAGCGCAGTTGCAAAGAGCACAAGCCTGACCCATTTTCATTAAGTAATCAGCCTGAGTGCTTCCTTGGTTCTGGATAGATGAGCCATATGCGTTATTTCCTGTAGAAATTGCATTAGTAGCAGAAGAAGCATCTCCTAAAAGTCCGCTTCTTGCCTTTCCTATACCAGCGTTAATTCCTGCCCGTCTTGCAGCAATAGCGTCATTTATCATTGACTGCTCAGTAGCAGAAGCACAATCAGCGTTAGCCTGAGCGTCTGTTACCAAAGGGCAAATCATATTGTTGTAGCAACCTAAAGCTTTCTTCTCCCAAGCTGCTATACACTTATTTCTGTAGCTGTTCGCATCACCTATATGATAAATACAGTCCTTTACACTGTTTATGCAATTATTTATATAGTCGTTGATGTATTGGCTACCTGTATTTGAAGTCTCTCCAGTGTAACCACCATATGTATAATCTTTCCAAGGAGCAGCAGTAGGAGCTGTGTACTTATCGTGAGACTCGTGCTTACCTACTGAATTTCCACTTGAGCCATAATTTGTACCTGTGACATTATCTACTACGTCTGCCATTATTAAACCATTCCTTTCTTGTTGCTTAATGTTCCAGTTCCATTGTCCATAACGTGTGCCGTAATTGACTGAATAATAAACGGACTGTTAACATAAAGCCTTAAACCTTGTGCCTTTATCAGCTTCGGGTTATAAGTTATTAGAATTGAATTGCTCCATTTGTCCCACATATCAGGAGTAATCTTTAACTTCTTTTCCTCTGACTTTACGGCTATGTCTGTCAAGCTTCTTACACCTACTAAGACTTCACCAGAAGGATGATTTCCCTCCAAATCATAAAGCGTAATGTTCCATCTGTCAATAGAAGTGCTTTCAGTAGCTCCTATACCGAAGAATGAGCTTTCCAAGTCAACATTATTTACTTCATAGCCGTCCGTGTTGTAATAGACTAATGAGTAGTCCTTGTTTCCGTCTTCGATATGAGTAACATTGTCAGAAGTAAACTGAACCAAAGAAACATTCTTGAATTGCTCCAAGATATAAGTGTTCTTCGGACCGAAACATAAAAGTCCTTCACCTGTCGGAACATAAATTGTCTGAGTTGACTTATCGTAATAATGCTTTCCAGTTAAATTACTGAACTTGTTTGCGTTATATATGTGTTCGAGATTCGCATCGCCAGTAAAACTGTAGAATGCCTTATATCTTTCTGACCAGAAGAATGCAATCATCGGGTTGTTTCCTACAAACTTCATTCCGTTTATGTCAATAATTGGGTCTTTGCTTGCCAAAGCTGAATTAGAGTAACTTACCGAGCAAATCTTGTCATCCATAATTGCATAGAACTGACCTTGGATTACGAAGAACGCATCTGCACCGTTTACCTCACTGCTTATCAGGTAGATAAATGTAGGGACATTGTTGTAATAAGAAACAGTGTAAGCTTCCTTCAAGTCATATACCAAGTCATTGTTACCAGCTCCGTCAAGATAAGTGGCAAACAATGAAGGGTTCAAGAATGATGATGTAGCTGTTGTTATGGTATAAGTTTGTCCTGAAATAGTCGTATTGAAAGACTTCACGCCACTGTAATAGGTATACTGGTAATAAGCATCTCCAATACCAGAAGTAGAGGTATTAGGCGTTCTTGTATAGTAAACATCAACGCCCAGTGGAATGCTCAATGTAAATGCTGGCTCATTTGCTCCATATAAACTTTCATCACCTACTAGAATTCTTGCTTTAGAATAAAGAGGTGTCTGCCAAGAAGCAACAGGATAAATGTTCGGGTTGGAATATAAAGTTCTTGAAGCAGTTCTTGCGATAACCTGGTTCTGAGAAGCAGCTAAATATCTGAACATAAATGAATAGACTGAATTGTAATAACAGCTCATTTCAGAAACGTTCGTATTTCCGCCTAAGCATCTAAAGTTCCAGTCTGAGGCATAATGGAACCATTTGTTTCTTGCCGAATCATAAAGGTTCCAGTAATTGTCAGTATTCAAAAGAATGTATTTGTTGTCAAAGATTGCGGTAAACTCTGGCGTAGCTTCAACTCTCTGAATCAATACAAGCTCATCATATTTATTCTTGTAAATAACCTTGTCACCATAAGAAGCTGGATAGAAATCTTCAGAAACTTCCTGCCAAGGAGTCAATAATGTTCCTATATAATCTTCTGAATTAGCCCAAGAAATACCTTGGATATAGCAAGAGTTGTCTGTTGTAGTGTTGAAGAGCAATTTAAATCCGGCATTGCCATCTGAAACAGGATTTACTTTAACCCTGTGTCCGATAGTGCAGTAAACTAATCTGTCTTCCTCAGCTCCGGAAGTGCTTCCTTCAAGGATATAATCAGAATAGTAATTGAAGCCAGTGTATCTTGAAGTTCCTGGCATATATTTCAAGTCAGTGCAGTTGCTGTTGTAAACTTCCATTGCATAAGCTTTATCGCTTTCTTTAGTTCCTGCGGTCAGCTCAGCAGGGGTAATGCTGTTTCTTGTATACTTGATTGTCTGTGCGAAGAGGTTCTGGTTTACTATAACAGAATTGCTTCGTATCTCATATTTACTGTTGTTTGTATGA
>Ga0326511_10005040_pt1 | contig 10465 bp, 10 predicted proteins | sample 0_2496_0518_D_FD_203701 | JGI IMG/M metagenome (GOLD analysis project Ga0326511, IMG submission 203701) | Bovine rumen microbial communities from UC Davis, California, United States - 0_2496_0518 | ecosystem: Host-associated > Mammals > Digestive system > Stomach > Rumen | place: USA... | reverse complement strand
TATCCTCAGGCTCATCAATATCATCTACTGGCTCATCCGAATCTACAGGTTCATCGGCATCATCTATCGGCTCATCTGTATCCTCAGGCTCATCAATATCATCTACCAGTTCATCTGTATCCTCAGGCTCATCAATATCGTCTGACGGCTCATCCGAATCTACAGGTTCATCGGCATCATCTATCGGCTCATCTGTATCCTCAAGCTCATCAATATCATCTGACGGCTCATCTGTATCCTCAGGTTCATCAATATCATCTACCAGTTCATCTGAATCCTCGGGCTCATCAATATCATCTGACGGCTCATCTGAATCTTCAGGTTCATCGGTATCATTTGACGGCTCATTTATATCCTCAGGTTCATCAATATCATCTACCAGTTCATCTGAATCTTCAGGCTCATCAATATCATCTACCAGTTCATCTGAATCCACAGGTTCATCGGTATCATCTATTGACTCATCATCGCCAAAGACATCTGTGTCATCTGCCTCTGGAATATAGTCATCCGGTATCTTAGTATCCATTGAATCGGAGCGAAGAACAGGCGAATCAGACTCGCTTCTCGTCTCTTCCGCATCATCGAACTTACGAAGATTATGAACAGGCTCTGGTGGCTCACCTGTATCCGTAGATTCATTTGCATTTGTAACTTTAACAGGAAATTTATAACCTAATTCTTGAGCTGCAACGATTCTGTGTCGACCATCATCAACAAAGGCATAACTTCCATCTTCTTGAAGCTCGACATTAATTATATTATTCGGATCGAAGTAGGCAGATGCGGCATCCTTTAGCTCTGGGTCTTGTTTGATTTCTTCAAGAGATTTACCACTATCCAAGGCTTTTTGAACATCGGGAATTCGTTCAGCCACATTAATATAATCTTCTTTTGTATTACCGTGGTGATTCCAAAAATGGTCGCTATCCATACCATGCGCATATGTCATGTCAATGTCAGATGCATTAATCATTACACAATCTTTAGGAAGTTCCGAAGCCGTTATATCCCCAGTCCTTTCTGAAGATAGATTAGATACCTTCATTGTCGTATCCATACTAGAAGGTTTCTGTAGCTCTGTGTTATGATTCTCAGCAGGCTTTTCAACATAGCTTTCATTGAGACGAGCCCGCAACATATCAAGTTTATCTGCATCAGCAGGAGCGTCTATGCGATCAGTAACGTTCTTGATTAATTTTTCTATAACATCAGACTTTTGCGCTTCGACACAGGTTATTTCGGGAGTAATCTCCCCATTGTATATATCTTCAGCAATTTTTTTCAAAGCATCTGGTTCTAATAGCACCTGATCATAGTTGCCGTAAAGTTGCTCCGAATCTACAGGTTCATCAACAGCATCTGTCGGCTCATCATCACCAAAGATATCCGTGTCATCTGTCTCTGGAATATAGTCATTCGGTATCTCGTTTTTTTTCGTGCTTTCGTCATATTGTGAGGCTACCTTGCCAAGAAGAAACTCATATCCTGCAGGAAGAGTTAGCTTTATGCTGGCAGATGCATCATTTCCCCATTCACCTTTCAATGCTAAGCCTTGAATTGCCTCATCATTGCGATTACGATTAGTTTCATCATCCGCTACCTGGTCTTTTCCCTTGCCTTTTCCCAAGTTTTTAAGTTCAGATGTTGTATAGTACTCTCCCAACGGATTGCTATTTTCACTATTGGGATTAAAATAGCGGGTAAGCTCTATAGGTGCAGTATTTCTCACCACTTGAGCGGACTCGCTCCATTTACCTTCAGACTCATCATATGTTGACTGAAAGCCCTTCTCCATGCCCCTGCGTTCACCTACAACCTCTACTTTATCGTGAAGAAAAGTATCTCTGTGATCAGTTTCTCTTAACTGATCAGAGATTTTGTTAAACTCCTCCATTTCACTTTCGGAGATGTCTTGGTTGCTGTTATCGAACTCACTGTCATCATCTTCCGGTGTATCATCCAGCTCAGGGATATAGCCATCCGGTACATCGTTCGAATCGCTTTCCAATGTATTATCAGCAAAAATATCTGTGTCATCTGCCTCGGGAATATAGTCATTCCACTCATCGCCATTCGGATTGGCATTTATTGAATCGGGGAGAGAATCAGTTGAAACAAACTCGCTTTTCGACTCTGTCTCATCATCGAAATCACGAAGATGATGCGGATCCAGATCATCTGCACGTTCTCGTTCATATCCACCCTGTGGGCGCGGAGCAGAACCACCGATATGATTTCCATGTTCATCTAAATTATGTTCTTGACGCCATTCTTTTGCAATCTCTTTAGAACGTGCATTAACTCTTTCTTTCTCCTCAGGAGAAAGTTCTCCAAACGCCCTATCTGTTTTTGTATGATCAGCAGGGTCTGGCTGTGAAGAATCATTATTGTCAGAATCCTTTTTTTTCATAAACCCAAATAATTTATCCAGAATCATTTACTTCCCCACTCCTTTTCACACAAATTCAAGTTCTATGCAGAAAGTCAATATAAGGTTTGACTAATAAAATCCCATTTTCAACCTTTTAGCCGATTTGCAGGCACGTAAAATAGGGGCTTTTAGATGCTTTTTTTCCCAAAAAAGTACTTTTGTCGGTATAACCATATATTTCAGCAAACTCTCTATCTTCTAAGATCAGTTTTGCAAGCAGTGGATATATCGTTCTGTTAAAAGCACAACTAATTGGGACAACACCCTCAATACATCTTTTTTGATATTGTACAATGGCTATGCATCCGCTGCGGCAATAATACCCCCAAGGGCATTCTGAGCATTAAGGTATCTGCTTTTCATTTAAATACTTTGTTGTGGCTTCAAGTGATTTTCGTATCTTTTGGAAAAAGATTTCCGTGTAGTCGTATCTGCCGACTTTTTATCCGAATCTTTTTGTCTTACGAGATTGCCTCTATCTGTACATTCTGTCAGAGCCTTTCTGGCAATTTGATATGCCTGCGGAAACCAAGATGTAAACAGCTCTGGAGAATGTAATAGTAGTTGTTCAATCTCTTCAAGTGTCATCCATTGAATTGCTGCAATTTCGTCAGGATTTGGTGTGATTAATGCAATTTGCGCTGGATCCGCCAGAAATAGGAATACATAATCCATCTCATGCTCGGATAACTCTCCATAGCTAGAATAGTACTGAAATTTCGCAATAAAACGAACAGGCGTACCTGATGCAGCAAGTGCTAGGGAAAGTCCCAATTCATTCTGTAGTCCGCGCTGAATCGCTTGCCCCCAGTTTTCATCCTTGTAAGGATGCGAACAGCAGGCATTGCTCCAAAGGCCACCTGAATGATACTTGCCATCTGCCCGTTTTTGCAGTAACATCTTTTGTTCTTCGTTGTCATACAGAAAAATAGAATAAGCTCTATGTAGCTGTTCAAGACGATGGGTTTCTAGCTTTGTTCCATAGCCAATGATTGTATCCTGCTCATCTACCCATATCAATTGATTCTGATTCATACAATACTCCTATAAGTTATTCATGACCCATTCATACAATGTATGCTTTCTACGATATCGAATGTTTTCTCACACTTTACAAGTTCCATGACAAAGTTCTTGTTACTATAGACGGTTTGGAAATTTTGTACCGAATTTGCCGGTGCTACTCGAAAAATTCGGCAGAACAGGTACGAAGGCATCCTCAACGATGGTACATATGAGCATTGCCGTAGTATCCTTCAAACTTTCTGGGCAAAGGATTTTTTTCAAACTCATTTATTTTCTCCATTAATGCTGCACACGACATGAATGCTGGTGTAATGCCTTCACCAGTTTCCCAATGATTAAATCCACCAACATCTCCACAGCCATTTCCCGAAAGAAAAGCAGCGATATTGCTATTGCCACAGAATGCCCCCCGTGGATTGCGGACTGTTTCCACTTCGTTCAGGAACGGAAATACATACTGGGCTTTTTGAAGGCGAAAACGCTCCATGAGCGTATTATTTTTCTGATTTGTCCAGTATCCGATATTCCAAAGATTCTTTCCAATCGGAATAACCCAGAAATAACCGTGCCTGTCATCGTCATACCAAAAGCGGATTGTATCCGGCGAAAGCTGAGGGGAGACAGTCCGTCCTCGGATAATCTCAGATATCCCAATGGTTTGTTTTTCGAGAGCCTTCTGAATATTGACATCATGTTTATAATCCGTCAGATGTGTGATACCTCTTGCACCAATCGCCCAGATAATGTTTCTTGCCTGAACGCCTGCTGCTTCTATAATTTGACCGGAGTGCAGAACAGACTGCACAGTGCAATTCATGCGAACATCAGCACCGGAATTCCTGGCTTGCTGTAGCAAGAAGCTATCCAGAAGCTGCCGCCGGATTCCTAAGCCATAGTAACCTTCCGAGCAATGATACTTTTTTTCGCTGCCAGCATGAACCTGAATAGTTCGGCGTATTATGGCACAATCCTGCTGAAGAAGCTCCTGTATCCGAATTCCGGCATTTTCCAACAACATTCTTCCCTGATTCGGCAGAAATCCACCGCATGTCTTTTCGTCAATAGCTATCCGGCGTTCTAATAGAATACTTTTATATCCGTTCTGCTGCAATAAATATGCCATAAAACTTCCAGCAGGTCCTGCACCAATCACAGCATAATCATAAATCATAATTTCGATACTCCTTTTGTTGGATAACCTCTTTATCCGATTCCAAAAATTTAAAGGTATATTATAGATTTTCTTCTGCCAGTTATTCCCTGCCTGTAAAACAGGTAAAAGCACTCCCTCCATCAAGACCAAATGCAAACAAGCGAACAATTTTCATTTCCCAATATTGCCCCAAAGATTATCGGAGAAAGCTTCCATCCAGTCATTTAGCTTTTCATGGTAGATATCAAATACAGCCTGAAGTGTATTTTCTTCTTCAACACTTACATAAGTTTCACCGCCATCTTCAGATGACAAAATTTTTAAGATTACAGCCAAGTGGTCATCATTTTCTTCATCTAAAGGATAAACTATAGCATACTCTTCTGAATTGTATTTTACGATGTCAATTACTTCAAATCTGACTTTATTTCCGTTCTCATCGTTTAATACAATAATATTGTTAAGCTCTTCATAGTTATCATTTATGCCATTTCCAGTCATAGTCTTTAAGCTCCCTTTCAAAATTCTTAAGATTATATACTTCACAATAGTGTTATGATAAAACGCCACCACAGCCTGATGTCCACATCAAGAGCAATATTATTTCCGATGCTTTCAGATTAACCGTGACACAGAAATCTCAATCAAGAAATAATTTCTCATCATATTGAAAATAAAAATTTATAATAAATTCATCCTGTACATCTACACCAATTGCAACACCAACACATATAAATTCAGAGTGTTCCTTATTCCATTCTTCAACACACTTAATTTTTTGAATAATACCAGAAATCTCATCGAATCCTTTTAATAAAAACGTATCCGTTAACGCTTCATAAATATCTGGAATATTTTTAATATATATTTTGTATTTCAGATAATCATTATCGTCTGTATAATCAACTCCAGTCATCCAAAGATTTCCACCGTGATTATTAATCAATAAATTAACTGTGTTTAAAATCTTGTCAAAATTAGGTAAATTACACATTGATAAATATTTCAAATAATATCTATCGTTATATCGAATGTTTGCATTGATTGTGTTAGGCTCTTGGCACATTCTGTTTAAAAAATGAAATTTAATCACCTTTATCTTTTCATTCTGCGCAACAAAGCTCACATGATATAAAGAAGAATAATCAAAATCCTTTAACTCAGTTATTTTCATCTGGGCAAGTCTTTTTACCTCTGCTTGAATCCTTGCAAACATAGATGTGTTTACGGTCAGCCATTCAAACATTGACAAGATATTTTGATTATTCCTGTTTTTTAAAGCTATATCTATTCTTTTCATTCCGTTTTTCGCATTGTTCACCTTTTCACGATAACATAGCATCTCTTTTTCAAGCAAAAAATCTATAAAAGGATGTTCAATGTCCAGACTGTACTCCTCTGCATAGTAAACTTTAAACTCGTAAAGTGAGCTGTTTTCAGCAATATTGATGCCGACATAGTCAATAACGCCCATATCTAACGATAAATCTAACCCGTTTTTAAAATTTTTAAAGGCATTTTCTATTTCATTCATCTATATCAAAATTCTCCTTTACTTTTTCTAAAGCACGGCGAAAATCTGTAGCAGATGCAAACCTTTTTTGAGGGTCAGGTGAGATTTCCTTTTGTGCGATTTTACCTATTGCAATTGCAGCAGGCAAACTTTGCAAATCAAGTTTAGCACCACACTCCGAAAACAACATTAAATCTTCTTCGTTAAACTTCATATTTTCAAAAATTGAAATATTCGGTGCATCAATTTCACATCTGTTCAATCTCTTAGCAAGTGCTGCATCTCGGTCTCTTATAGAGTAAGGCAGTGGATAAGGCGGCAAAAGAGGGATTCGATTTTGATTTAAAAACCGATAAATAATTATACCTAGAGCATATTGATCAGAACCACAAGTAAATATCCTGTTTTGATAAACTTCCGGTGGCATATGGGTAAACATTCCAGGTATTCCCTTCAACTCTGTCGGTTCGGTAATAAACCTCGAAATACCGAAATCTCCCAGTTTATATGTATCAGTTTTTGAATCATAAAATAAATTAGCATGTTTCACATCTCGATGGACTATTTGATGCGTTTCACATACCTCAAGAGCTTTACAAATATCAATGCCAAATTTCAATATTTCCGGAACTGTCAGACCTTTTGCCGCTTTGGCTTCAAAGCATTCAAGCAATTCTAAACGAATGAATATCACCCATCCCCATTCGCCAAACTCTTTTAAAGACTTTATTTCGTAATCTTTATAATCAACAATGTTTTTGCAGCCAGAAATAAGTTTCATCAAGTTGATTTCCTGAACAGCCTCATCATACAGCCCTTGTACATAATAGTCCATACCATCTTTTGAGATTCCTTCCGAAAAAGCAGCAATATCAACATTGCCCACATTGGGAATTACAACTTCTTTCACTGCAGCATATTCTATACCATTCTTTGTCTTACGGTATATTTTCCAGACCCTTCCATAAGTACCGCACCCAAGAAATTCATCAATGTACCATTCGCCCCATAAAGGTTCATATCTGTGAATTGTTTCAGACATAACGTCAGCATTCCTCCTTTGATATTAAGCAATATCGCACAAAGGCTATGTGTCAGAACACGCTCCAATATTAAAACGCAATTTCTTGTAAAGCCCTGATATTTTGCAGGAATCTTAATTCTTCACTTTCTGTCAGATTAAGTAAACCTGCTTCATATCTCCTGTACTGAAACTTTGCATTGCATAAAAATCTTACTTTTGCTATTACACATGCCTTGTCCGATATGGTAAAAATATTTCCTGATTCACTGAAATTGATAGCATAGCAAGTAGGACATTGACCTACAATTGGACATTCTTTGCATTTATCGTCCAGCATATCCCTGCTTAAAGGACGTGAAAAATCTATATTCTTTGCAGCTTCCGCTTTTTCTTTACCAATAGCTAAAGGTGCAAACGCATGACAAGGATAATCTTTCCCATCCACATCATAGGAACGCATCATTGAACTTATACCACAAAAATGTTTTGGGGTTTCGGTATAAGGATCCATATCCATAATACTCTCAAGATTAAGTATAGTAGCTGGAGTTAATTCTGGATGTGCCATATAATATTCTGACAATTTATCCATCTGTTCAGCTAAAATATCAGCATCATCTTCTTTCCAGTCAATTCCATGACCTGTTGTAGAATTAACCGTAAATCCAAGCTCATGTAAATGAATAATACCTTCAGCCAAACCGGGTAAAGTTTCGGAAGAAATCGTCATCTTTGCAGTAGGATATTCTCTTACAAAGAATTCAATGTCGATATCATCGTAAGAATTGCAGCGATTTTTGTTATGCATATCCCGTGTGCCATCTATGCTGAGATATAGTTCTATTTTGTCGCTATGCTCGAGTATCCAGTCCTGCACCTCGCCATGAACCAATGTACCGTTTGTAGTCATAAAGCCGCACCATTCTTTTTTCCAAGTGCCGGTTTCCAGAAAATCATAAATTTTCTTTAACTGTTCAAAGGCAATAAACGGTTCTCCTCCAAAAAACTGGAAAGCAACAAAATTCACATCATCATCTTTACATAACTCTTTTTCAATGATATCTAATGCCGTTTCATCATCCATAAACAAAATTGCCTTGTTGTGTTCATAACAATATGTACATTGCAAATTACAGCTGTTAGTCAACGTAATAACAACAAGTTTTGTATTCGGACTTTCAACATACTCATGAAGAACTTTATTTCTCATATATACTCTCCTTTTTACTATTTATCAGCTATAGTAAGACTTTTTAAGGCAGAAGCTTCATAAAAACTTTTTAACAACGTTTTTTCGGTTCTGTTTTTCTGAAATTCAGCTTTGTGCGTCGTTGCCATAATTATTGAAATTATGCATATGCCATGCAGTTTCCGCTACTACTGCAATGCCCGGCACCTGCATTTGCTTTGCTATGAGTTGCCTTAACCTTTGCATTCTCCAGTGTCTTTATTCTTGATTCAACACCTGAAACAGTCTGCTTTTCAAGATACAAACTCTTATTTGAAGTCGGTTTCATAAGCAATACCTCCTTTCTCGTTTACTTTTTTACAGATAAATGTATTAAGCTTCCGAAGCTTCTGCCTTAAAAAATCTCATAAAGCTGAGGCTCTCATGCGTTTTTGTTTGTTTTTTATACTTGTAGTTTATGCGAACAACTCGTATGTACATTCCAAATTGCAGCGATTAGTCAGCATACTCATGAAGAGCTTTATTTCTCGTATATACTTTCCTTTTCACTATTTATCAGCTATATAAGACTTTTTAAGACAGAAGCTTCATAAGAAACTTTAACAACGTTTCCACATTCCTGTTTTTCCGGAATTCAGCTTTGTGCGTTGTTGTCGCAATTATTGAAATTATGCATATGCCATACAGTTTCCACTTTTACTGCAATTTCCTGCACCAGTGTTTGCTTCGATATGAGCTGCCTTAACTTTTGCATTCTCCAGTGCCTTTATTCTTGATTCAACATCTGAAACATTCTGCTTTTCAAGATACAAACCCTTATTTGAAGTCGATTTCACAAGCCATACCCCCTTTCTTATTTACCTTTTTGCAGATAAATGTATTAGGTTTTCGAAGCTTCTGTCTTAAAAAATCTTATAAAGCTGAGATATTCATACACTTTTCCGTAATTATAATAACTTTCTTACGGTATGATAGAATCTCTGTTATTTCTTGAGTGCCATTATCACTCTCTCTACATACATATCCATATACTTTTCCAAGTACTGAATAAGTGCAATTGCATTGACTAATGCTTTGGATGTATCGCCATATAGCTGGTGCGTTCTACTGAATGCGAGTTCCTGGCTTCCATCGTCTTCATCAATATAAGCCTTGAAAGAGGGAATTTCGCAATTCAACTGATTTATAGCTCTAAGCAATTCAGTCTGATGCTCAGGACGAATGTTGATAGGCAGTGTTCCGTAGAACGACAATTCGTTATGGTCATCAAGTTCAAGCATCACCATATTCTGTTTCACATATTTGGACGGGAACATTATCATGTATGTGTTTTCCGTTGCTTCATCATCGGTTTTCTTGTAAGAGATGTGAAGTTCCTGAAACAGAAACTCCATAGTAATTGAATACTTTGATTCCATTCTTATCAACTCACTTTCTAAATGCATCCGTCAGGCTCTTCGTGAAAACATAATATTTCTTCAAAATTTGATCTGCCGCTTCCTTTTCAGAGCCATAAAGGGAAAAATAATATGATGCACAGAAAACGGAAGGATTACTTGGAAGAATATAGAACCCAACATAATTGTATTCTTTATTCAGCCGATTGGCAACCTTAAGCATCTCATCTATTTTATTGGCAGGAACAACAGTTATTGCTCTCGTAAACTTACATGCAGAATCATCAATTTCAATAGCATCACCATTAGTAATGATTCTTTCACAGTCGTCCGTATGCTCCATTTGGAAAGGCAGACCTCCTTCCTTCAAATATGAAGCAAGCATTGTTGCATATCTATTCATAAATACACCTATTTCTCCTTAATCTCCGGCTTTTGAAATTTTTAGATTAATGTAATGCTCTCACAATTCAACACTTCCGGCATCGTTGAAAATATCAAAAAAATTGTTTCGATACAACGAATATCCTTCCATATTTTCATCGCTTCTGAAAATAAAAGAATGTCTGGTATCAGCTTCTCCTTTAATGAGATACAAATCTACTTTCGCAATAGAAGAGCTCCTTTTCTTTTTTATAATCATCAAAGAATATGAAATAGGATAGACTGTCGTTTTAATTCTGATTTGCTCAGGATATTTAGCTTTCAGCTTTTTTGCAAATGAGATAC
>Ga0326511_10005039_pt1 | contig 10466 bp, 3 predicted proteins | sample 0_2496_0518_D_FD_203701 | JGI IMG/M metagenome (GOLD analysis project Ga0326511, IMG submission 203701) | Bovine rumen microbial communities from UC Davis, California, United States - 0_2496_0518 | ecosystem: Host-associated > Mammals > Digestive system > Stomach > Rumen | place: USA: California... | reverse complement strand
GCGTTACAGTCAAGTTCAGCATCGAGTTCTCCAGACGGTTCTTATTCTCGGCTTCACTATACTCGTTGATAGCAACGGGATTACCTAATTTCCAGTTGTAGTTTCTGTAGTTAGCCAAGGCCTCCGTTAGGTATGACTCTTCCTCGATGTCATAATGGGCTGTAGAGATCTTTCCAAGACCATAGCTATATGGGCTGAGGAAAGGGGCTTTGACATATGCCAAGAATCCTGGTGACGTTGGCGTGCCTTCGTCATAGCTGGCAGGGGCACCGTCGTTACGAATATCGCGGGTAATGTTACCGAACGAGGCATCGAAGCGGACAGTAAAGCGTTCGCTCAGTGAAATGTCTGTATTGAAACGAATGTTCAGACGGTCCATGTCGTTGAACTTCAATGTACTCTTTTGGTTGACATAACCGACAGAGAGATTATAGTTTGCTACGGCATCACCACCTTCTACATTAATACCATAGTTCTGAGTCATGGCATTCCGGTAGATATAATCCTTCCAGTCAGTATTCTGGTGGTACTGGGTGTAATAGTAGTAGTCAGGATCCTCTTTCAGGAACTTGAACGTACGGTTACGGGTGTTGGTGGTCTTCAGCATCTCAGAAGCATAGCTGCGATACTGCTCGGCATCCATCACTGAGAGGAATTTTGGCTTAAGGGTAACACCAGCAGAAATGTTGGCCGTAATACGGGTGGCCATCGACTTATTACGCTTGGTCTGGACGATGATGACACCATTGGCACCTTTGGCACCATACAGAGCCGTACCATTACGCATGACGGTTACTTTCTCGATGTCCGACGGGTTGATGGTCGACAGAATGTCGTTGAAGAAACCTTCATGGAGCATGGTACGACCATACTGCTGGTCGATGATTACATCGTCTACCACAACCAATGGCTGAGCATTGACATTAAGAGAGTTCAGACCTTGTATGAACATCACATTTCCTACACCAGGTGTACCGTTGCGGGAGATGGTGTACACCTGACCGCCCAGATTCTTTTGAACTTCGTCCTTAATATTGACCTCATTGGTGTATGCGAAGTTCTTGGTGGTATAGTCACTGAGAACGTTAATCTGCTTGTCATATTCTGCAGAGAACGTGGTGGGGTACAGTTTGATGTCTCGCTGTTGTTCGCCGTCTTGCAGACCCATGCGGACTGGGTTGAAGTCTGGCATGTTAATGTAGACAGATGTGGTAAACTCCGGCACCTTTAATTTGTAGGTTCCGTCCTCCTCAGTGAGCGTACTGTAACCTTCAATGTTGTCAGCACTGATAATGGTACCAGCAATAGGATTGCCAGTCGTAGCATTAACAATGCGACCACGTATCACTCTGGTTGGATACTGCTTTTGTTTGGGCATTAGCTTGCGGGCCAAGGTCTCTAACTGGTCCTGACCCGATTCCTCGTCTTGAGCAACTGCGCTAAAGGGGAAAGCCATCAGCAGTGTAAGTCCTAATATAATATATTTTTTCATATCCTTACAGTTATAAATTCATACTCAAACATTATTTCTTCAACCAGAAGAAGGTGTCACCGTCGCCATGAGGCGCTACTTCAAATCGTTCCTCACTGACATTCGAGATGCCATGTGGTACCAACATGATACAGTCAATACGCAATGTACGTACAAATTGCTTCCTACTCTGTTCCTTACTTGACACAGCGGTTTGTACCTCAAGTGTGACCTGTGGCTCACTTTCTCTCAGACCGAACGTGGCAGTCGGGAATTTAAAGTCTTCTGCCAACAGGATATAATCTACAATCTGTGGATTGTTTGCTTTTCCTGTCACAAGTGTCTTTCTCTCAGTCTCGCCCTGCTGATTGTGGTAATTGATATAACAATTCACTTTGGTAGGCAAAAGTTCTGTTTCTGTTGCGTTACTATCATTAGCCAAGGCCGGCGCAGTGACTAGATAAATGTCATAGCCAATGTTGGAGAGTACATTTTCGATGTTGAACGTGACTTTGTGCTGGACAGTTGAATATACTTGTTCAAACTCAATGAACATATTATTCCAAACCTTATTATGGAACTTATTGTCGTTCATAACCTCGCGTTCTATTGTTCTGACTGTTGGTTTCATCTCCTTGTTCTCTTCTATTTTACTGACCTCTTTAATGGAAGTTCTACCCTCTGCCTCGACGATGATCCATTGATAGAAGGTGTTTAGCTTGTTAATCTTCCAGTTGTCAGATTTCTTAACTATACCATTAGAACAAATTACATCCTGTGTGTCAGAGAAGATGCCAGTAGGAGCGTAGGGCTTTTGCGTGTTCTCGTCAGATTTGCCGCCAAACTGGTAGTAGTGGAGATTCTTGTTTCCCCAATAGCTTTCGCGGTAGATGTATGCCTCTGCAGCACTGGTCGACAAGGCAGAGTCCTGCAGATGGGCGTCAGAGTTCATGGTGCGACTGAAGGTAGTACCATCCACGATAGCCAAACGAGGCATGGTGTAAAGCATTGAGTCGCGGAACCTGACCTGATCATCGTAATTGAAGTAGGGTTCATATTCTTCAATCAGTTTCTTCCACTCCTTATTGGTAGGTACAACCATCCAGTAGGTACTGTCCTCTTCATTGGTATAAGCCCACAGGTAGTCCCACAGGTCATTCTGCTGAACGAAAACAGAATCGAGATAAACGGTTTTACCATTCTCAATTCCACCTGCAACACTCCGGCCAGGAATAAATTCCTTGCGGTAGAAGCGGGAATTGTAGAAGAAACTGGCAAGACTGTCAAGGTCAGCATCCTTACGCAGGTATTCAAATACCGTGGGGAAATACTTGGCCTTTCCTTGTATCGTGAAAAGGATACCATTTGCAAAATGCTGGTTGGTCGTCAGGATGGTGTTGTCACCGAATGCTTTGGCTGTCAGTGTCGTCTTCTTACCATTCATTAAGACCAGTGAGTCATTGCTTGTAGGCGCAATCGAGTGATTGTACATGGCGATATGGTTCTGGATAAACTCCTTGATAACAGTGTTGTCATCCTCTATAACCTTGCCTTTTTCTGCTTGATAGGCTGCAATGAGTTCTTGAGCTTCTTGGGCAGAGAACTGGTCGTTGGTAGGCGCAAAGACCGTAAACACCTGACTGCTACCTAAAGCCTTGTCATAACCGCAGGCCTTGACAACGCTGGCAAAGTTGCTGAGGTTACTATTCTCGTTGATGGCCTGCCAAAGTGATGCGTCATTCATCCCTTCACCTTTGCTGTCATAGTGGTCATCCCATTTGTCAGCACAGGCCGTGAAGGTAAGGGCTGCGAGTGCGAGCCCTACGACCTTACCATATATTTTATATTTTTTCATCATTGTCAATTTTCAATTATCAATTGTCAATTATCAATTATTTAGAGGTCATCCTCCGTCTCACCGTCGCTGCCAACGCCATAGACGCTCTTGGGTACCAGTTCGAGGAAGTCGAGTGCAAACTCGTTATTGTTACCTTGCTTACCATCAGAGGCCACACGTATTCTCAAATAATGGTCCTTAGTAGAATCCAGATACGACTGACTGATGATTTTACGGAAACCGATATCGTATACACAGGGATAGCCCAAGTTGCCGGAACCGCCATTGTCACAGAATACAGAACGCGGATAGGTGTAGACACCAAGGTTCTTCATGGTCTTGATGTACTCAGCCTTCTCTTCTTCGCTCAAATTGTCGTAATCCTCGATTTCGCTGATAAAGTCATCACCCATGTAGAATTCCGTGTTCATATTCTTGGTCATATCCAAAGGAATACCCTGTGGTACATTGTCAACGTAAATTTGGGCAACACCACGAGATTCCTGTGATGTAAAGCCAAGACGAATCTGCCATTCACCATCGAATGGTACAGGTGGCAGACGGAATGTGAAGTCATAGTTGCCTTTGAGGGCAAATTCGTCCCACATGTAGATATTATACATGGCAACAGGTCGTCTCCAGGTAAACTGGCAGTTGCTGAATGTAACACCATCAAGATAACCCTCCGGGAACAATACACTACGACCGTATTTCTCTTCACCGCTATCTGATTGCCAAGGGTCACCTAAGATGCGCAGACCATTAGTGATAAACTCTGGGAAGACTGAATTGAAGTCCATGCGGATACGAACATTGTGAATAACGTTCTCTACATCCTTGTTAAATGCCACGATGTCGTCAACATAGAAATAATGTCCATTGATGCCATCGTGATCTAACCCTTTTGCTTTGTCTTTATCGTCTTGATCCGCTAGAATATGCTGACCTATGAATTTGTACTTTTCATCGCAACGACGGTTGACATAGCGTTCTCCTCTTTTGCAACCTTCACGATATTTTGAGACAGTGACCTTATCCACCTTAATCATCTTGTGGGGCAAAAGGGTGTAATGCCAGTCACTGGGATTAACCAAACTTTCGATAATACCGATGGCACCTTCAAAGTTTGGCTTATTAGTAACCTCCTGAGGAGTCAGGTCGTCGGCTGCAGCAGCAATCTTGTTAAGAATATGATACTGAATGAAGCGGCGTAGAGGGTTGACGTCGTCCGTCAGATTCTCGAAACTGTGTCCAGGTGCATTCACATCATCAGGATATACCTCATCATAAATACTACAAGCCAAGTCATAGAGACCTTGGATGTTTGTGATACCATATTTTTCTTTTAATATGGAGTCTGGTTCAATAAAGAAAGTATAGCCATATTTCTTGGTCTCAGGCAAATAATAGGGCTTGCCCTGTTGTTCGTAGTCGCCTGATTTAAGATAGACGGGATTATTTCCGAGTTTCTTATAATCATAGTCAGCGTCCTCAACCAGCAATACGTCATTGATGACACCGGTTCTTACGAGAGCTTCGTAGAAAAGACTGATTTTAGGATTGTCACGCATCAAGTCTGTGATATAGCTGTTTGACTTCTCAATGACTCTGTCGATGGGCTGCATGATACCATTCTCTACGGAGTCATCTTTCAGCTCAAACTTAATCTTAGCCAAGCCTTCCAGTACTATGACGGCGTTACTGTCGCTGTCGAAACCGGGCTCAGTAGCCAAATAGCGGCTTAACATGTTCACTGATGGCAGTTTGTGGCCAATCATGTCAAAAGTGGTATACATGTAAGACACCAAGTGCGTACGGGCAATCGTGTCACAGTCTTCTTGGCTTAACTGTGAAACACTGGTGAAACCACGTCCTTTCAAATATTCGTCCACAGCGTCGTTGTTGGGCGCAAAGCAGGTATAGTGACCGTATGCGGCAAGGAGGTCCATCAGACCAGCTCTTTCAACAATCTCTGCAAATTCACTGTATTCAGGACGATTCTTCAGATAATCGCTCATCATCTCACCCGTGAAGGTGTAGAAATATTCGCTGTCAGGCTCATCAGAGCAGCTGGTCAACATCAGCGGGCTGAGGGGAGTCAACATGGCGAAAAGCATAACTCCCACAATTTTATTGAATATATTCTTATGTTTCATAGCGTTCATTATTATTTAGTCGTCTTCTTGTAACTCTCGTCTTCACCACTGCCGAAAGCAGGATTCTGTACTAGCTTCTTGTTGACCTTCAATTCTTCAAGATTGTATGGCCAATAGATGGCATCCATCTTTGACAGGTGATTGCTAATCAGACCGGAGCCAGTCGTTGCTTTCTGCAAGGCAGCATTTTTCAGTACTGAAGTGTTGCCATTGCGTTGTGAGAGACGGACGAGGTCGAACCATCGCTTACCCTCGAACATCAGTTCGCGTTGGCGCTCCTGAAGAACCAAGTTTTCCATATCACCTTTGTTGCCATAATTAGCTCTCACAAGGGTGTCCTGAAGCAGGGTCTGGCAGATAGAGCGCTTGTTAACGGCATTGACCAGCGTAAAGGCTCTGTCCATCAGGGATTTGTTGTAGTCGACGGTTGCAGCATCATCGCCTTCACGAATCATCTGGGTGAGAGCCTCGGCCTTCAGCAGCATGATATCCGTCAGACGGTAGATAATCCAGTTAGAACCGTTCTGATTCTCGGTATATTTATCGTAATATGAAGCTTCTGGAGTCGTGCCGCCCGTTGCGCTGATTTCAATATCTCTTGTCGTGTACTTGTTAATAGACTTGTTGCTATTGTTGCCACCTTTTCTATAGATATGATTGATATAGATACGGGCATCCCACATCTTGTTCTTATCGGCATAGACTTTTCGGTCCTGTCCTGTTGCCTCAACCTGGGCGTAGATGTAGTCTGACGGTGCAACCAGACCCACGCTTGACCGATCATTGCCGTAGAAAGAGTTAACAGCGCCATTGGCCATCATACCGTTTCCTTGTGGGTCATCACTGAATACCAGCTGGAATATGATTTCCTGATTGACTTCGTCTGTATAGTTTCTGTCTCTACCAAACAAAATGGTATAGGCATCACCATAGTAATTGGTCTGTCTTGAATTGCTGACCAATGGGAAACCATTGTAACGGTCAATGTCGTTATCATTGGAGCTGGTTGTAGTACGCTTCTGTCGGTTCTCCTCATAAATGAGTTTCTTTGAATCAATGACCAAGTCAGCATAGTAAACGCATTTCTCATAATCCTTTTTCCAAAGGTAGAGCTCACAGAGTAAAGAATGAATGAAATCCTGTGTGACACGCCCTGTCTGGTAAAGTTCCTTAGTTTCAGGATAGCGCTTCACAGCTTGGTTTTTCACACTTTCCAAATCGAAAATCAGCGAGTCGAGCACTGCGTCAAACTTGGTAGCAGGCAGGTCCATGGTCTGATCGTCATCGGTGTAAGCTTCTCTGGAGAAAGGTACATCGCGGAAGGCGCGGATCAGATAAAAGTAGCAAAGACTGCGTATAGCCACCATTTCAGCGATGTTGGCCTGCAACTCACTCTCCGTATAGGCAGCATCGTTGGCAGAAACATCTGGAGCATATTTGATGACCGTGTTACAACGGTTGATGACAGCATAGAAATCTTTCCACTCGGTGTAACTATTTTTGGCATCGATATTCTCCTTGAGGATTTTTTCAAGATTTCCGTCACTCTGAACATTGTTGCCTGGTCCGATGTTATCGCTACGGAATTCGCCCCAGACCATCATACGCTTGATGACGGCTTCTTCCTGCAGACCAGAATAGCATCCGGCAATAATAGCTTCGACATCGGCTTTCTCATTCCAGAACTTATCAAAGATAATCTCGTTCTGGGGTTCTATGACTAAGAAGTCAGAGCAGGAAGAGAACCCGGCTATTACGCAAATAGCGTAAATAATATTATAATATAGTCTTTTCATAATCATAATCTCTTTAGAACTCAACAGTGATACCTAATGTGTAAGAGCGTGAACGCGGTGTCTGGGCATTGTCGATGGCAGGATCTTCACCACCAAACGAAATGTCGGGGTCTACACCAGAGTACTTGGTGATAACGAATGGATTGTTGACACTGGCGTATAAGCTGACGCGGTTGACACCAGCCCATTTCAGATATTTTTTCCGAATAGTGTAGTTCAGCTGTGCATAATTCATTCGCAGATAAGAGCCGTCTTCTACAAAGCGGTCGCTCACCAGGGTGTTGTAGTTCGAGTTATTACCGTACATGGCGCGTGGAATAGAGGTGACGTCACCTTCCTTACGCCAGCGGTAGTTCACGGCCTGGCTCTGATTGTCGTTACCAATCATGGCTTCGGCATGCAGACGGGCCTTGTTCAGAATCTTGTTACCAACGCGGTAGTTGAACTGGGTGGTCAGACGCCAGTCACCGTAGTTGAAGGAGAATCCGAAACCACCGGTGAGCTTAGGCAGTGAAGAACCCAGGTAAACGATATCAAGGGCATTGATCTGACCGTCGTGGTTGATATCCTCGTAGATAGCGTCACCACCGTTGAAGTGATAGTTACGGCCTGTAGCATCATTAGTGTAGTTGAACATCATGCGCAGGGGATCACCCTTGGCATCCAAGATGACTTCACCCTTCTCGTTCAAGGCTACAGGGGCTGTCTTGCCCTCTGCCAGGAACTGCTTCTGTTCCTCGGGCGTCATGCGCTTGAAGGTTGAATAGTTATACTGGTAGACACCCTTGTAGCGGAAGCCGTAGATAGCGCCCATTGGATTGTGCAATTGTACGCGGCGCAGGTGCTCGTCGTTTGAAAAACCATAGACGGAGTTCTTGTTGTCCAGCAGGTTCTCGTCGAGTTCAAGCAGTTCGTTACGATTGTTACCGAAGTTGGCATTCATGTCCATCCAGAACTTCTTGCCAATGGTAATCATGCGGTTGGTGCTGATATGGAACTCCCAACCGGTATTGCGCATCTTACCGTTGTTGCGATAGGGGACGGTAGCAAAACCAGAGTTGGAGGGAATACGGAAGTTCGCCATCAACATATCTGTCGTAGTCTGTACATAGCCTTCGATGGTGAGATTGATACGGTCGTTAAAGAGACCGATATCGATACCGCCGTTCCAACTCTCCTTAATCTCCCACATCATGTCAGAAAGTCGAATGTTATCCGGTTTCATGGCCATCATGTCAATATAGCGGTTGGTGGAAACATATTTTGAAGTGTATAGATAGTCCTGACCAGGCTGGTTACCTACACGACCCCAGCTGGGACGAATGGCAAACATGGACAACCACTTACGGGTAGGTTTCATCCAAGGCTCGTCGCTGATAATCCATTTCAGCGAAACAGAGGGGAAGTAACCCCAACGGTGACCAGGACCGAACTTGGTGGTACCGTCGGCACGTAGTGAGGCGTCGATGATGTAGCGCTCCTTATAAGCATAGTGCGCATTGGCTGTGAAGTACATGGAACGCCACTCATTGTAGCTGGATTGCATGTTGGTAATCTGGCCACCGCCCTGTGTACTGGTGATGCCTGAAGCTACACCCTGCTTTTCTTCCAACTGTCCAGTAGATGAACCGCTGGTAAGTTCGAAACGGCCCAGAATCATGAGCGAATGGTCTTTGTTCTTGAAGGCAGGTCTGAGAATCAGCTGCTGCTTGGTGTTGAAAGATACGCTCTTCGAAGAACTGTCATGAGTCGTGTTGACACCACTGTTCCAAGAGACGCTCTTCAACTCCTGCGGATAGTATTTATTCTCATACCTGTTGTTGATATTCATCAGGACAGAACCACGGTAGTCCAGTTTCCAATGGTCTTCGTCCATGCCTAACAGCTGGTACTGAATGATGAGCTCAGGCTGCATGTCGTAGGTGGTCTGCTGGTTCTTAGCCAAACGGGCAGAAGCTACGGGGTTAACCAAATCCTTCTGGTTGCGGTCGAATACTGAGCTGGCACTCTGCAGCATCGTGTAGTAGGATGGCGTGTCTTCTCCGGTTACAGGATTCTGCTCATAAATGCTCATATTTGGCATCTTGCGCATGGCGATGGACAGCAGGTCGTCAGAGTTGCGGTCGTTCTTGGTGTAAGTCATCGAGAAGTTCGTGCTGACACGAATACGCTCACTGACATTATAGTCAAGGTTCACACGGGTAGAGAAACGCTGCAGCTTCTGCTCTATCATAGTACCTGTCTCATGGTCGTAACCAGCACCGATACGGAAGAGGGCTTTCTCACCACCACCAGTGATAGTCACATAGTGGTTCTGGCGAAGACCCCACTGGGTAACAGCATCACGCCAGTCGGTGTTGTTGTTATACTGCTCGTATTCCGAGAACGTGGGGTCGTAGTTCAACTCAGGAATGTTTGAAGCACTACTGCTCTGTTCTGGATTGAAGTAAGACTCCTTCAACAGCATCGTGTAGTCATCACCGCTCAACAGGTCATAGCCCTTAGGCTGGTAGGTACCTGTCAACTTCAGTGAGTACTGCAAACGGGGTTTACCACGGACACCACGCTTGGTGGTAAGCTCAATGACACCGTTACCACCTTGTGAACCGTAGATGGCTGTAGCGGCGGCATCTTTCAGCACGCGGATGTCGGAAATGTCTTCAGGGTTGATGTTAAGCAGTTCGGCGAATTGCTCGTTGTTAGCACCAGCCATATCGAAGTTGCTGAGGTTTACCTCGCGTACGTTACCGTCGACAACGATAAGTGGGTTAGAGTCTGTCAGGGTTGAAAGTGACGAGGCACCACGCAAGCGCATCGTAGAACCAGAACCCAGGTCACCAGAGTTACCGATGATGTCAAGACCGGCAATACGACCCTGGATAGCTTCGTCAATCGTCGTGAAGGCCATACCTTCCACATCCTTCATGGAGAAGGTCTGGGTAGCGTTGGCAACTTCTCGCTCAGGGATGGGCAGACCGATATTCTGGACACGGCGCTTACCCTTGACAGTAACATCCTGCAGCTGGGTGGCTGAAGCCAGGACGATTTTGTAGTTCGTACGGTTGATGGGGTGGGTAACAGTCTTCGAACCGACATAGCTGAAGCGAATTCTGTCCTTCTGGTTCTTTACTCTCATGGTAAAGTTACCGTTCAGGTCAGTGACGGTTGACTCGATAATACGCCCGTTGCCGTCAATCTCGCAAACA
>Ga0326511_10005038_pt1 | contig 10467 bp, 11 predicted proteins | sample 0_2496_0518_D_FD_203701 | JGI IMG/M metagenome (GOLD analysis project Ga0326511, IMG submission 203701) | Bovine rumen microbial communities from UC Davis, California, United States - 0_2496_0518 | ecosystem: Host-associated > Mammals > Digestive system > Stomach > Rumen | place: USA... | reverse complement strand
TTCATGGTTAGCGGGAATTTATAAATTCAAGAATGATGATGTGTTTTTCCGGCAAGCTCGAAAACCCTTATACGCTCGCATATTTGATTGCATAGAATTCAGATGCAGTTATCTGCAAACAAATATGAGCCTTGCTCATTTTATTAAACAAATGGGAGTAGAAGAGGAGAAGCTAAGCGGGAAAGAATTTGATTATGATAAGATCCGTTTTCCATGGACTCCCCTATCTGATTACGAAACCGAATATTGTGTGCGTGATGTGCGCTCGCTGGTTAAGGCGATGAGAGTTAGACTGGAGAAAGAAGGTGATACTCTGCAAACAATTCCACTTACAAGTACTGGTTATGTCCGGAGGAAATGCAAAGAAGCAATCAAACCGAACTTTCTACAGATTAAAGAAATGAAGCCAGATGTCAAAGTGTATAAAATGTTGAGGGAAGCTTTCCGGGGTGGAAATACTCATGCAAACAGAAAGTATGCAAATAAGATTCTGGAAGGCGTTTCTTCTTATGACATGACTAGTTGTTATCCTGCTCAGCAACTGACAAAGCGCTTTCCAATGGGGCGGTTTCGATTTCTGGACAGTAACTTATCATTGGAAAGAGTATTTAAATATATTGGGTTGGGTTATGCTGTTGTTGTTCGGTTGGGGTTTGTCGATTTAAAACTACGGCATGATGTAACAATCCCTTATTTATCATTATCCAGAACAAAAAGTAGGGGATTTATTGATGGAATAGATAACGGAAGAATCCTACAGGCCGAATATTGTATAACCACAGTGACCGAAATTGATTTGAAAATAATAATGGATCAATACGATTTCAAGTATATCAAAGTCTTTTCGGCTATGGTGGCGAAAAAAGACTATCTGCCGGAAAATTATAGAAATGTTATTCGGGAATTTTATGAAGCAAAAACAAGATTGAAACATGCTCAAGATAAGGAAGAGGAATATCAATATGCCAGAAGCAAAGAGCTATTGAATGCTGTTTTTGGTATGTCCTGTCAAGATCCCATCCATTCAGAAATATTATTTGATGGCGGGAAGTACACAGAGCGGAATTTATATGATTTTCCGGCAGAAGCAGAAAAGGCGCTTGAAAAAGCCCCGTTTCCTTATCAATGGGGCGTTTATATCACATGCTATGCAAGAGAAGCTCTGCAAGAGGCTATTAATATTGCAGGTGATTGTATGGTTTATTGTGATACTGACAGTGTGAAAGTTATTGGAAAATTAAATCTTGATGAAATCAATAAAAAGCGGGAGAAGCTGGCCAGAAAAAATGGGGCATTGGCAAAGGATCGGAAAGGGAATAGCTATTATATGGGGGTGTTTGAATATGAAGGAACTTATGACAAGTTCATCACTCAGGGCGCTAAAAAATATGCTTTTATCAAAGGCTCCTGCAAATATGCAGATACTTGTCCGAACTTTCCAAAATGCAAAATGAAAGTGACTGCTTCCGGGGTGAGTACTGCTATCAATGAAAAGACTGGGCTTCCGATTGCAGTTGAAGAAATGGGATGTTTGGAGAACTTCAAAGAGGGGATGATATGGAAAGCGGCAGGAGGAACTATGTCTATATATAATGATGATGATTGGTTTGAATATACAGATACGGAGAGCGGAAAGAGCGTATATATAACACCTAATATTGCAATTTTACCGACAACTTACAGGATGGGTTATTCAGCAGATTACAGGGACTTGTTGACTGATGTTTTATTATATGGTGACTATATAGAGAAGAGGGAATAAAAATGAAATTGTACACAAAGCAAGGGTGGGTTGATTGGAGTTATATTGATAACTTAGGTAGTATTTTTAATATGGTGATTGGCGCTCGTGGTGTTGGTAAAACCTACGGTCTTTTCAAATACCTGATTGAAAAAGGGAAGCCTTTTGTATATCTCCGGAGACTACAAACACAGTTAGACATGTGCGGGACAGAATCAGGAAATCCTTTCCGCAAGATTGCGTCTGATTTAAAAATAGAAATTAAGCCTGACAGGGTTGGGCGTTTGATAGAATTTAAGAGGGATGATACCATTATCGCACTGGGCTGTTCTCTGTCAACACTGGCAACGGTGAGGGGGTTTGATTTTTCGGGATATGACTATATTGTTTTTGATGAATGCGTTCAGATGATAGGAGAAAAACCCATCAAAGATGAATTTAATGGATTTTTAAATTTTTATGAGACTGTAAACCGAAACAGGGAACTTTCCGGCGATGTTGCTGTTAAGTGTTTCATGTTGGGGAATGCAAATCAGTTAGTGAATCCTTATTTTGTCGGTTGGGGCTTTATGCGGAAAGCAATTAAAATGATAAGATCCGGGGAAATGATATATAGATCAATGGATAAAACCAGAAGTATTATATTACTTTTGCAATCTCCTATTAGCGAAAAGAAAAAAGAGACTGCCTTGTATCAAAATGCGGGAAATGATTTTATACAGATGGCAATAGATAATGCTTTCAGAACAGACGAAACAAAGATTGCAAGTAAACCATTGAAAGAATATAAACATATCGTTTCCGTTGGTGAAATCGGGATATATAAACATAAATCGACCGGAGAATATTATATTTCAAGTGTTACACAGCTCCCCCATTATGATGGTTATGGTATGCCTTTAAAACTTTTTCAGAACGATTTCGGTTTTCTTAAATCGGTTTATTTGATAAAACAAAATTTTGTTTTCGAATCATATGAAAATGAGATAATGTTTCGGGAATATTTTAAATTGAATTAAATTGAAAAAAGTGTTGCAATCAGAAAACGGTTAGTATATATTTTAATCACCGGGGAACCGGAAAAAAATAATTGGAGGGTTTAAACATGGAACTGACAAGAGTAGAAATTTTCAAAGCAATGAATTCTCGCGATGTTGCTAATGTGAAAGAGTGTGAAGGGGAGATTCTGCATCCGGTCGCGTTTCATACTCATGAGTATGAAGGGACGGATGAAAAGACTCATGCGGTTCTGGTTATCAAGGATGGGAAGAGCGGGAATCTGTATAAGAGTGAAACAAAGAACTTTATTCAGAAGTTCCTTGCTTATGATGAAGCTTTTGGGACTCTTCCGGATGAAGAGAAGCCGAAAATCATTATCAAGCTCAACACAAGCAAAAAAGGAAACAAGTATTCTGATTTTGATGTTGTTGACAATTAAAAACGGTTAACATATTATAATAGAGGGCGGTAAAAGTTCCCCAACGCAAGCCTCAGAAGGGCGGGGAAGAACTGGCGAGTTCACGAGACTTTTACCGTCCTTTATTTTTTATGCGAGGTGATATGATGCAGGATATTATTACTGTTGTGCAGAATCTTGGGATTCCCATGGCGTGTCTGATTGCTACTTTCTGGCTATGGAATAAAGAGCGTGACGAGCACAAAGCATCTGAAGATAAAATGTCAGAAGCAATCCAGAATAATACCCTTGTCATGCAAAAATTGATTGATAAGTTAGGGGATTTGGAAAATGATAACCGGAGAGAGACTGGCGGAGCAAGCTATTAAGGGCGGATATCTCGGAAAGCCTTATTCCGAAATGGACTGTCAAGGATTCGTTGAAAAAGTCATTTATGACTTGGGAATCCGTAAACCCAACGGAACCGCTTATAATTGGAAGGGTTCAAATAGTATGTATAGAAATTACTTCCAATGGCGGGGGACAAAAAGCGAGTGCGAAAAGGCTTTTGGACTTATCCCACAAGGTGCTCTCGTTTTCAAATGTCGCAATGATGGCGGCGAAAAGGAAAAAGGATATACAGATGGACTTGGGAATTTTTATCATGTCGGAATCTATGTTGGATCGGAACAGGGAAACATTATAAACAGCACGGCAGGAGGGGTGCAATTTGCGAAAACATTGAATGGGTGGAGTCATGTTAGCTTGTTATCCTTTATCGACTACACCGGGGCAACCGTCCCCGGAACAGGAACAAAAAACCGAATCTTGTCTCTTATAAATGATATGAAGAAATTGATTTCAGAATTGGAGGCTGTCACGAATGAGATTTGAAGAAATTCAGAGCCTGATGAACTACGGTTTTACGCCTGATCAAATAATGGCTCTGGCGAGGGATGAACCCATTTCTACGCCAGAGCCAACGCCGGATCCGGAGCCAACCCCTCCCCCGGATCCGGAACCCTCCCCCGCTCCGGAGTCGGAAGCTCCCCCTTCTCCGGCTCCGGAGCCTTCCGGGCTGGATGAGTTGCGAGAGGAAATCAGGAAACTTACTGCAAGTATCCAGAGTCAGAATATAAAAACTGCATCCATTGATAAAATTACTGATCCGGATGCAGAAACCGATAAAATTATGGCGGGCTTTATTCGCCCGGCATTTGAAAAAAAAGGAGAATGAGAAATGAGTGTAAACAATACTACTTTTCAGCAGATTGCAACAGTTTTAAATAGCATCGTCCATCAGGCCACCGGGGCTGATGTGCTCACGCCCACCAATACGGCAGAATTCATCTCCGTTGGTCAGCTTGCGCTGAATGCAAGCCGGGACGCTGTGATGAACGCAATCAGCAACGTTATAAGCAGAACCATTTTTGCTATTCGTCCCTACTCCGCAAAGTTTGCTGGACTGGAAAAGGATCTTGACAGATGGGGCGGGTATATGCGTAAACTGTCTATCGCTGATTCCGACTGGGCAGAGGATGAAGCCTATAAGTACCCCGTCACTTTTGATGCAAGTGAAAATCCCCCGGACGGCCTCGGGAAAATGGTTGACCAGTGGAAAATAAAGAAGCCGAATGTCCTGCAGACTAACTTCTACGGTCAGTCGGTCTATCAGGATCACGTCACTATCACGGAAACTCAGCTTGAAACCGCTTTCACCGGCCCGGAACAGCTTGGTTCTTTCCTTAATCTGATTATGACTAATCTGTCAAACCGTCTGGAAATGTCCAGAGATGCTATCAGCCGGGGCTTGATTGCTAACATGGTGGGCGCTCTGGTGACGGAAAACAAGCCGGAGCGGGTTGTCCATATTCTGACTGAATACAATGCTCAGACTGGACTTTCTCTGACTGCTCAAAGCGTATATGCTCCTGATAATTTCCCCGCTTTCATGAAATGGGTTTATGCCAGAATTGCGAATATTTCCGACCTAATGACCGAAAACAGTCTTATGTTCCAAACGGTGATCACCGGAAAGCCAGTTCTCCGCCATACTCCCTACCAGAATCAGAAGGTTTATCTCTATTCTCCCGCCCGGCACCAAATCACTTCTCGTGTTCTGGCTGACACTTTCCATGATAATTTCCTGACCTATGCGGACGTGGAAAGCGTCAATTTCTGGCAGTCTATCAATACTCCGGATACTGTCAACGTTACGCCCGTATATACCAACGCTTCCGGCGTGGCGGTGACCGGGGAGGCGGTTTCTCAGGGTAATATTTTCGGCCTGATCTTTGATGAGGATGCAACCGGATACGCCATTCTCGACCGGCGCCTTGTGCCTACTCAGGAAAACGCCTCGGGACTCTATCGAAATTTGTTCCTGCATGCCCGTCAGAAGGTATTTCAGGATCTGACGGAAAAAGCCGCTGTTCTTCTTCTTGACTGATGAATCAGAAGGGGCGGGAAATGCTCCCGCCCCTTTTCTTTTTGAGGTGTGGATATGATCGTTACTTTTTATTCCGGATTCAGAAAACAGAATAACAGCACGAAACAGCCGACCGGGGGAACCGATTATAACTGCCAGCTAAAAGACAATACATCAATCATTTCTCCCCGAATCAGTCTTGGAGGGGCTTTCAATCCATCAAATATGATGTATTGTTATATTCCCGCTTTTAATCGGTACTATTTTGTACAGGATTGGGACTGGATCGGGGGATCGTGGGTAGCTTCTCTGACAGTGGACGCTCTTGCAAGTTTTAAATCTGAAATAGGTGCCACGAGCGCTTATATAACCAGAGCCACAAGCGGATACAATGGAAAAATCCTTGACGGGATGTATCCAGCTACAACAGATATTAGCATTGTGGAAACCGCCGGAAGCCGGGTTTATTGGGGGGATACCCTTGCAAATGGTACTTATATAGTCGGCATTATCTCCGGTGCTGATGATACTGTAGGCAGTGTTACCTATTATACAATGAGTCCGGGGCAGTTTTCTGCTTTAAAAGCTTTTCTGTTTGATGAAGATTTCTTTCAGAATTCGATGGGATTTCCTGATGTAGATGATGCGGCACAACTTTTAACAAGTATTTCTCCCGAACTGCTGAAAACTATCTATAATCCGTCACAATATATCGTTTCTGCTTTATGGCTTCCGGTGAGCGTGAGCGGGAGCGGGGAAGCGGTCAAGGTTGGATGGTGGACAACTACGGCAACGGGAGGGAGGCTTTCCTCCGGAGCGGTCAGAATTGATATGTCAAGCAGTTCTGTCACAATTCCTTCTCACCCTCAGGCCGCAAGCCGTGGAGAGTATCTTAACTATGCCCCATACTCTGAACATGTTCTACATTTCCCGCCATTTGGCGCTATTCCTCTTGATCCCTCTTTTTTCACAAGTGAATCTCGCTTTGTTAATATCCGGGTTGTGCTGGATATTATCACCGGGAAAGCATCTTGCATAGTTTCTTCAAACAGCGGAAGGATTGCAGAAATGCATGCTCAGGTTGGAGTTCCTATAAATCTTTCACAGGTTACACCTGATGTTAACGCCATGAAGGAATCCGTTATCATGCATGGGGCTGGAGGGCTTATTTCCGGCATTGCTTCCGGGTCTGCTGATGGAATCATGGGAAGTGTCCGGGGGATGATCGGCGGTGCAAAAGATGGAATCATGAATGCTATCTCTCAGCCTGTCGGACAGGTTATTTCTTCCGGGATGAATGGCTCTTTTGCAGGAATCACCGATACTCTTCCTCGGCTGGTTAGCAAATTTTATAACATCGCTCCGGCTGATGATACTCACAAGGGAAGGCCAGTTTGCCGAAACGCTACAATTTCCTCTTTCTCCGGCTTTGTCCAGTGTGCGGAAGGTGATATTTCCATCTCCGGGACGGAGGAAGAAAGAAGCATGATCTCCGCTCACATGGTTAACGGCTTTTTCTATGAGTGAGGTGGAATTATGTCTTATAGGCTGTCAGATAAGTTCTGGACAACTTCCCCGGGTCAATCACAATTCGGTCTCACTCAGGATGAGAAGGACGAAAACGCTAATCGGATTTATACCTTCTTCAATAAGGCCGGATGGACGAAAACCGCCATTTGTGCAATGCTAGGTAACATGGATGTTGAAAGCCGCATGAATCCCAGAGCGGAAAATCAAGGAAATGATACATACGGGCTTGTGCAATGGCACCCAGCAAGCAAATTGCAATTATGGGCGGTTTCTGAAAATCTGGATTGGGAATTAGGAACTACACAATGTAGAAGAATCGCCTATGAGGAAGAAAATAATTTGCAATGGGCTTCGTGGTCTTCTTATCCCTTCTCATATTGGGCAAGGGAAATGACAGAAGAAACTGTGGAAGAAATGACAGAAATTTTCATGAGACGCTATGAAGTTGCGGATCCGGAAACACTGGCAGAGCGTCAGAGATGGGCGGCATATTATTATGAGAATGTAAAATTGATAGAAGAGTTTCCCATTTGGCTAGTGGCCATCATTGGACGATATAAGAAAAAATGGAGGTGATACCGTGGGAATTCCTGCAATGTATGAACATATTAACTTATATAATGCTTCATTTTCGCCATCAACTATCCATGTTCGAAACACCGCCCTGACTGGATTCTATAGGCGATATTTGCTTGAAAAGGCAATATCCGTTTTCAAATGGAACGGCCTGCCGGAAGAATGGGCGAAAAACTATTTCCTGTATGTGCTTTACTGCTACGGGTTTATAGGAATCATTCAGACTGACAGATTCGGCATTATTCCTCAAGAGGGAGTGCTTAGCGGATATGATGTTTTCTACCAACCTACACATATCACCGTAGCTAATCCCCTCTTGCCTACTCTTAAAAGACAGCGGATCGGCACGGAGTGCGGGATTATTCGCCTTCAACCTGATTATGGCGGGATTATGGATATCATCGGATATTATGCGGATATGATGGCGCTTTGCTCAGAGTCAGCAGGCGTCAATCTGGTTAACTCTAAAATCAGTTTCGTGTTTCCTGCATCCGGAAAGACTCAAGCGGAGAGCTACAAAAAATTGTTTGATAATATTGCATCTGGACAACCTGCAGTATTCACAGATAAAACCCTTTTCGATGATACGGGGAAACCGACATGGGCGCCGTTTTCACAGGATGTTAAACAGAGTTATATTGCGGATCAGGTTCTTTCAGATATGCGGAAAATTGAAGCTATGTTTGATACGGATATCGGCATTCCCTCCGCAAATACTGACAAGCGGGAAAGACTTATCACAGATGAAGTAAACGCTAACAATGTAGAAACCGCTTCAAAATGTGAATTGTGGCTCGAAACAATCAAAGAAGATATGGAAAAGGTGAACAGTCTTTTCGGTTTGAATCTGTCTGTTGATTGGAGAGTTAAGCCCGCAGAAGTAACAGATAATTGGTCGGGAGAAGGTGGAGTGAATGAGTAAAGCTTGGCTTTCTATTCTCGGTTTGTATCAATATGACAATACTCTGTTTGATGAAATGAGACTGCCGGATGGAGTGGATAAAGAACTTATCATAGATGGGATTATTCAAGATTGCATGGAACTGGAGCTTCTCTTTCCGGATCTGGAAGCCATGCGCTATATGATCAAAATATGGTCAAGGCGTGAAATGCCAGTCTGGCAAAGGGTTTACAATGCCGAACAGTTAGAATATAATCCTATTGAAAACTATGATAGGTTTCAAACAGATAACCGAAAAGTTAAACATTCCGGAACAGATGTTTCTACAAGCTCCGGGGAATCGACAACGGATAGTCTGCATAAGTATGCTTCTTTTGATTCTAATACATTAAATAATCAGTCTCAAGATATTGATAATTCGGAAGCAACAAACACTAACAGCCTTGAACACGGGGAAAATATCGCTGATGATTTCACAAGCCGAATCCATGGCAATATAGGCGTAACCACTTCTCAACAGATGCTAGAAAGTGAGATGGAATTAGCGCCGAAACTGAATACAGTTAATTATATTGTTAACTCGTTTAAAATGCATTTCTGCATTTTAATATATTAAAGGAGGTGGGATGATGTTTGAAAACTTACCTTATACCAATTTCCATGAATTGAATCTTGATTGGATCATTAAAAAATTAAAAGAGGTGGTTAACAATCAGGGAGATATAGACAAGGCTTTTGAGGATATCAAAAAACAGGTAGAAGAGAATACAGAATGGATTGAAAATTATGATCCTGATTTTATCAGGAAAACCGTTCTTTCTTTCCTCGAATCAAGCCTTGCAAGAATGATATTTGTTGAAATCACGGATGCGGGATATATCGTTTATAACATCCCCGAAAATTGGGACACTATCACATTTAATACTACAGGGCTTGATATAGAATTGACTCTTCAACCGGAATATGGCCATCTGGTATTATCTTATTAAATATTAACGGAGGTATTAAAAATGGAAAGACAGTATATTGGTGCCCGTTATGTTCCGAAATTCTTTGAAAACCCTAATACAGGAGATTCTGCATGGTTGCAGGGTGTTGCCTATGAACCGCTTACAATCGTCACTTTTGCAGGAAATTCCTATACAAGCAAAAAGCCAGTTCCCGCTGGCATTGGAAGCCCTAACAGCGCTCCGGAGTATTGGGTGGCAACTGGTATTTTTAATCAGCAGTTGGAATCCGTCAGACAGCAGGGCGCAAAGAATGCGGAAGATATTTCCTCTCTGGCCGATGAAGTGACGGAAGTTTCCGGGTCTGTAGATGATCTGGGCGATAAAATGTCAGAGATGGCAACCGCTCCCCGGCAGTTTATCCTTCTCGGAGATAGCTTTGCCGGAGGAATTGATGGGGATAATAATAGTCAAATCGTCACCGGTGGCGGGTGGGTGAATCGTTTTATTGAATCCGTGAGGGGCTGGGCTACTGTTTATTATTCCAACGTTCCGCTTGGTGGTGTTTATGGATTTGCGTCTTCTCGTACCTTCTTGAGCGTATTGCAGAACGTAGAACAGAACATTCCGGATAAAAGCAAAATCACCGATATTGTAGTTCTTGCCGGAACTAATGATCTTGGAATTGATAATGCTCAGGTTATTGCTAAAATCAAAGAATTTATTACATATGTGAGAACAAATTATCCTCAAGCAAGGCTCGCTATAGGATGTATTGGGTCTCATATTTATGATATGATTCAGCTTGGGAAAAATGCATATTCAAAATGTCGTGATTATGGAGCGGAATATATTTCTGATCTTAGAGGGCTTTACTGCTTAAAACAGTATATCGGGGCAGATGGAACACACCTGACACAAGCGGGTTATGCTTTCTATACTCCCTTT
>Ga0326511_10005037_pt1 | contig 10469 bp, 18 predicted proteins | sample 0_2496_0518_D_FD_203701 | JGI IMG/M metagenome (GOLD analysis project Ga0326511, IMG submission 203701) | Bovine rumen microbial communities from UC Davis, California, United States - 0_2496_0518 | ecosystem: Host-associated > Mammals > Digestive system > Stomach > Rumen | place: USA... | reverse complement strand
TGGCGAAGCGGTTGATATGATAAAAGATTTAGCTGAGGCTATTTATTATTGTACCATTACAGAATCTATGGAAAAAAGTGATGAAGTTAAAAAACAGGGTGAAACAAATATAAATTATTATACGACTCCTTATAATAGTAGAATACAACCTGATTACCGCGCTACTGAGCGGATGAGCGGCTATATGTATTATCCAACCAGCGGTAATAGTTAGGGAAATGGCGGGCATATGGGTGGTAACAACGTAAGTTATTATACTGAAATGCCTAATATGATGGGACGCGACCCTCGTGAAGGAAGAAGTCCGATGCGCCGCCGCATGTATATGGAAGGCAAGGAGATGCACAATGATCCTAGTTCACAACTTCATGAATTAGAAGCATATCTTCAAGAACTTTCAACTGATATAACTGAAATGGTAAAAGATGCGTCTCCAGAAGAAAGAGCTACGTTACGTCAGAAAATGACAACACTAGCTAGTAAAATTAATTAATGTTTCTTATAAATAACGTATATTGGAAACTTGCTTTTGTATCCCCAGACTTCCCTCTTCTTAGACGGATGTCTGGGGATTATTCTATAGGTGCATGTGATAACTTGACAAGAACTATATATATAAATGAGACGCTGAGTGGTGACCTTTTAAAGAAGGTACTTTGTCATGAAATAGTGCACGCCGCAATGTTTTCGTATAATGTATCTCTTTCTATTGAACAAGAAGAGATTTTAGCAGATATTATTTCTACTTATGGTGAGTAGATTATTTATATAACTAATAAAGTTTTTAATAAATTAAGTAATTTATGAAATTGAAAATAATATAAGATTTTCTTATTTAAAAATAAAAATAAAAAGGAGATTAATTATAAATGGATAAAATAATCTCTATAAGGATTAAACAAAATAATGGAACATATTCTGATGAAATACCTGTTAGTGTTTTAGCGGAAAATGTTAAGTGGAATAGTAATTATAATTTAATAGACATTCTTGGTAATGTAAATATTAGCGAGTCTGGGAATATTCAATATCAAATAAATCAACTTATTAATCAAAAAGTTAGTTATAATGATTTATCTAATTATGTAAATAATCAATTAAATACAACTGTTGAAAATTGGTTAGATACAAACGTAGATCCTGTTGGTAGTGCAGTTGTCGTTGATTAGAGCTTAAGTATTAGCGGTGCCGCTGCTGATGCGAGGGCGGTAGGAGAAAGGTTTAATAATATTAATTCTTCTTTATCTAATATATAGAATATATGTTATAAAGAGTAGATAACAGATGTTACGAGTGACCTTCAATGGCAACAAGGATTAATTGATCGGAATGGCGATCGAAGCGGAAATACTAAACGAATTCGAACATGGAATGATCCATTGCTTGTTCAAGGCGGCGATACAGTGCGTATCAATGTCCCATCAGGATTCAAAATTCAGGGTTATTTATGGGTAGCCGATAATTCTGGTACATTTATTACAATGATGTTCCCGGATGCAATGCAGCCCGGTTTGCTGAATTATCCCATAGTGTCTACATCTATTGTCCGATTCATGATGGCAAAAGAAGATCATAATCAGACAATGTCTGTCGCAGAACTTCCTAGCGGATTTACGGTATCTATTGTTCACACCGAATCGTTGAGGGAATCATCGGAGAACGGAATCAATACTATCGATTCTTTCCTAACGGAAAATCCTGTAGACATAGTAAATGGTCTGGTCTGGAGTCAGGGCTTAATGCATACGGATTCTGGGTTAGAAATACCAATTGATAACAATTGGGCTAAAAGAATCTATACCCCTTCATATTACGAAGTAAGCCCGTACAGTGATGCAACTCTCAATATTTACGTTCCCTCTACGCATAAACTTCAGATCTATGAATATCGTAATGATAAATCGTATGTAAGATATTTCTGGTCTACAATGCAAACTGGAAATCTTAAAGCGAATATAATAAAAGGTTATAAATACCGCTTCATGTTAGCGTTTATCGACCATACTCAGGCGATGACCTTAGAGGATTACCCGGAATCGATGACCATGTCACTGAAGAGTATTAGTGGTCGCATCGCAGATTTGTATGCGGACGCGGCGGCCAAAAGAGTATACAATCTCCCAATTCCTTCAGATTTTTGGTCAAGTCCAGTGATCAGCACATATTCAACTGACTTCCCGACTCCGTCAAGTACATCGTTTACGTCTGCTATGTACCATGCAAAGCTTCAGGCACTCTTCGATGTCACAGGACGAAATACAGTGTCTGGATATACGGAGTTAGGGCAGGATTCTGCCGGGAACAGTCTGTATAAGTATGTGATAAACTACCCGCCGATGCGATATGCATCGTCTCAGATGGCATATATATCCGATGACGCTTTATACCAGAAGAAGCCGAAAATCGTTATGATTACAGGCATTCACGGTTTTGAACGTCCGTCATCACTGGGATTCTATTACTTCGTGAAGAACATTTTTGAAAGCACGGATCCGATTTATGAATTTATCAGGAATAATATAAATCTGATAGCTGTCCCGCTCATGTGTCCGTCAGGTTGGAATGGTGCAACATATGGCAACGGCAATGGTCGGAATCTTAATCGTGACTTTCCGGGGACGGAAGAGGGGGCTGCGTGGTCAGAAATCGAATCGAATTTGCTTAAGGGTGTAATCGAAGATAATCTGGACATGGATTTCTTCCTCGATTGGCATAACTGTTATTATCGCACTACCTATCCAGCATGTATCTCTTACGGACTTACAGATGATCCCGATATGTACAATCCGTACCTTAGGGTCGTACAGACAGTTGGAAATCGATGGCAGAAAGCATACCCGGCTATTAATCAGACACTTGGGACGTTATGGGGACATAATGCACATCCGAATAAAGGCACTGTCGGGCTGTGGTTGACTAATGAATACGGAATTAAGAATATTCTTTTTGAATCTGGAATGAGGCATCAAGTTCTTGGCGGGTATAGCAATACTTCAACTAGCGATCAGCAGACGGATCACGGAGACGAATACTGTGTGCGTCAGGGTGTGGAAATCGCTACAAATCTTATAATTGCACTTATGCGAATGATTTCTGCGTAATACACGAAAACACTATATGACAATCATAAATACTAATCCTGACCGTATCATATAATTCGGCTATAAGGATGAGGACTGTATAACGATTGAAATGAGGTATTTTTAAATTTTTAACAATATAAAAGGAGAATATTTTTATGAATAAAATAACCTCTATAAAAATTAGATATAATGATGAAACATTTTCTGATTAGATACCAATTAGTGTACTTGCAGAAAATATAAATTGGGATGATACTCATTCCATTATAGATGCTATTGGTGCTGTTGATATTAATACTACTGGATCATTGCAAGACCAAATTAATAATAAAATTAATACTACTGATTTAAGTGATTATGTAAATAATAGAATGGCGGAAGATGTTGCTGATTGGTTAAGTACAAATGTAAGTCCACTTAAAACAGTTGTTGCTGATAAAACGCTTAGCATATCTGGAGCCGCCGCAGAGGCAGTCACTGTAAAAAATGAACTTGATTTAAAACTTAATAAAGACGAAATTGAAAAAATAGAATCATTATCTACAGGAGAAGTAAAATTTAATAGACCTTAGGCAAGTAATGTTAAATATCCAGTTAGTATGCAAAATGGGAATATTATTGTGAATGGGCAGTCAAATGTTACCCGTTTAAGAGTCATGATTTATGGTGATAATAATTTATGGTGTACAACTGATGCGCCCTCTTATAAAGAATCAAGAGCATATATTTATCATGATCCAATTGAGTCTTTTATTATTGGACATACTATTCAAATAAATATTCAATTAATCAGTGGAGAATATCAATCAAGTCAAGGTAGTCCTTCAATTGCTTTTTGGAACAAGGCAAATGATAATGCATTATTTTCTGGTCTTGATGGAACAACGTGGGTAGTCACTGATAAGCCTGAATTAATTGCTTTGTGTATATATAAAGGTACTTATAATGATGCAGTATTTAAAGTAACTATTAAAGATTTAACTATTTTAGAATAGCATCCAATAACATCTTTTATTAAATCTTCTATAGATAAAGTAGATGATAAGATTGTAAATTTAAAAAATGAATTAAAAGGAAAAGATATAGAATTCGAGTCTGGAGATGGACAATCTTCAACTTTACCAATTGTAAAAAACGATAAATATATTACTATAAATGGAGAACTTACTTCAACAAATAATAGAGTAACTCTTTATGGAGATTTTGATATTGCTATAAATACTCCTTCTTATGCAAATCATCCAGATTGGTATGGGACTCCAGTAAATGCTTTTATTATTAATCATGATATAAAAGTTTAGGCAAAATTAATAAGTGGTAGCTATGATCTTTCCGTTAACGGAGATACGTATTTTGATTTTAGAAATGTTAATGATGGAATTATTGAACAACCTGTTACAGGAACCATTTTTAAAATTAAAGCTATTCCTGAAATGATTTGTGTAGGTTTTAAAGCAGGTGTTTATGAAAATGCAGTTTTTGAAATTACAATAAAGGATATTTTAAAAGATACTGTTATAGAGAATATATAGCAATTAAAAAAATTAATAACTAATAAAATAGATTATGAAGTGCCAGAAATTTTCCAATAGCAATTAGATCGAGCAATTACAAAAATAAATAGTGAAACTAATGTTGCAGATTATGATGCTTTTATTTTTATTACAGACCCGCATTGGTATAGAAATAAAAAACAGTCTCCAGCTTTGATAAAAGCTTTATTAGAAAAAACTGCTGTTCAAACAGTTATTTGCGGAGGAGATATTATTCATTCCCATTTTGCTACTAAACAAGGTGCAGTTAATCAAATAAAACAATGGGAAAATGCAATAAAGGGAACTGGTGTTAATGAATATTATTGTGTATTTGGTAATCATGATGATAATAGTAATGGAAGCCCGCCTGTAGAAATTAGATTAGGGAAAAAAGAAATGTTTAATCTTTTATATGGAACATTTGCTTATCAAACTAATGTACATTGGGCGCCATATACTGATTGGGCAGATTATTACGTTGATCATGATTTTTCAAAAACTCGATATATCTGTCTTGATTGGACGGGAACTCAAGTAGGAGAAAGAGAACAGTGGTTAAAAAACATTTTAGACATAGATGATGATTATAGAGTTTTAATTTTTCATCATGGAGTTTTTCAATATAATAGTGCAAATCAACAAATTGTAAAAAATGTTGCAAGATTTAATGCCTTAACTGCAATAACTAATTTATATCCAAATAAAATTAAAGCAGTTATACAAGGTCATGTACATTTAGATGGATTATTCCAAGGTAATGATATTACACAAGCAGAAACCGTGCCATATACTAATGGAATTCCTTATATTATTACTTCTTGTGACACATGGCAAGAAAATTTAAGTTCATATGTAATGACATAGGACACTCTTGATTAGCAATGTTTTGATGTTATGGTTGTTGATTACACAAATTTAAAAATTCATACTACAAGAATCGGGCGTTGGGGATGGGGATCATCTGCTACACCTATTATGGATAGAGAAATTTCTATACCAACAGATTAACAAAGGAGGTATTTAATTATTAAATGAATGATAAATTAACCGCCATAAAAATAAGACAAAACGATGGAACATATTCTAATTAGATACCAATTACTGCATTAGCAAAATATATTGAATGGGATAATGATAATAGTTTAATTGATATTCTGGGAAATATTGATATATAGGGAAAAGGTAATGTTCAATATCAACTTAATCAATTATTTAATACAAAAATTAATGTTTCTGAATTAAATAATTATGTTTATAATACTTTAGAGTAGACTATTACTAATTGGCTAGAAAGTAATATTGAACCAATAGGAGATACTGCAATCATAGATAAAAGCCTTAGTGTATAGGGGGCGGCTGCAGACGCTAAAGCGGTATCAGATACTTTTTATACTAAAACTAAAATGAATTAGGTAATTGCCGCAACAACTGGAGAAATATTATGGCAATTCTCTCAGGGGACTAATTAGAATTATCATTATAACATATTAGGAAATAAAATTACTATTAATGGTTCTATTACTAACCACATACTTCGTATTTTTTTATATGGCCCTCTTTTAATTGCAACTGGAAATCCAAAATATAGTAATTCTGCGTATCAAAAAGTGTATTTAGATCCTATTACTTCTTTTACTCCAGGACATAGAATTAAAGCTGAAATTAAATTAATTAGTGGAACATATTCTACAACAGAAAAATATTATGAGGAAGAATATCCACCTTATTTAGATTTAAGAGATATTTAGCATGGAGAAAACGCCTGGACATTACATATAAGCAATAATTATGAAAATATTATTACTTTTCAACCTCAAATGATTTGTTGCGGTTTTAGACAAGGAACATATGAAAATGCAGTTTTTGAATTTTCAATAAAAGATATGGATAGTATTAGTGGGAAATTAGACCAATTAATAAATAATTTAAATAATGAAACATAAATTTATAAAAATAAAAATGGGTAATAGAATTTAATTCTATTACCCATTTTTTTAATATTCATAATCAATAAACCATCTATCATCAGTATCATTTCCAAAAATAATAGATGTAATCTAGCAGTCTTCTAATTCTAACATTCTAGTTTTACCTATTTGAAAATTTATATTATTAATTAATATATACTATTCTGAAATATATTTTCCATATATATCTAAATCAAAATCCCCCGCATATTGAATTCCTATTTTACAAAGAGAAGTGATTTCAGTTTCTTCTTGCTATTGTATTTTTAATAAAATATTTTCATTTGCTTTAAAAGGGCCACTAATATGACCAAAATTTTTTGCCGCCATTTAAGCCTCCTTAAGTGGTTAAATCAAAAGGAATTATGAGATCTAATCTAAGTGTTGCTTTATCTTTTTCATCTGTTGTGCTTCCGGCCCCCCATGTAAATCCTACATCATGATAATAAATACGATTATTAGCTTTATTAACCATTATATTTCTACCTGCTAACTGTCTTGTTAAAAGAGTTCTTGTATTATTAGTATCGTCAAAATGATGAGGCAAGTTAGCTGTTGAAAGATTTAAAATATCAACATCTTCATTTTGAGCAATGTTTCTTGTTGGTGCAATGTCACCTTGTACAATTAATACAAAATCGTTATAATAAATATTAATAACTCCGCCTTTTAAACTAAAACGATTAGAATTGAAAAAGCTAGAACTAGAATTTATTGTCATCATTTTAAAACCTAAATTAGTTTTTAATTGCTATAAATCTATTGTATTTTTTCCAACTGAAGTATTTAAGCTACTAATATTACGATTAATATTTGTAATATTTGTATTTGCAGTTCCTAAAGAAGTATTTAATCTACTAATATTTGTAGTGTTAGTATTTATTTGAGTCATTTGATCAGATAAATTAGTAACTGCATCAGCAACATTTGTTCTTGTAATATTAATAATAACATTTTTTAACTATACATCAACTAAATCTGGAGAATTGGTAACCGGATATGCGGAATTATCTAATTCAATTTTGAAATTTAAGGTAGACAATCCAGATGAATTACTTGTAATTTCCACTCCGCTTAATGAAATAGCGTTTGTTCCGACTTGAGTGCCATTTAAATACATTGTGGCAGTCCCGCCTGAAATAATTGCCGTATCACCTGATCTTAATAACCCAACATTTTCTACATAAAACTCTAAATAATTTTTATTATCTTCTATAAAATGTTTCCCTCTTAATATCCTAGAAATAGTCATATTAGTATTATTGCCATATGGAGCAATTTTACCGAGCCATGTCCATCCCACTTCACCATTTACTGTTGTTTCTCCATATTTGCTAGAATATTGAACTAATAAATTTCCATTATTATCAATTACTAAATCTTTAATAAAATTAACAGAACCTAATTCAGAAATTGAATTATTATCATTATTCCATTGGGCGGTGACAAGTCCATTTTCATTCATTTCTATTCCAGTTAATAAATCTAAATTTATAATATCTGGATTTCCATTATTATAATTAATAGATAGCTATCCATTATAGCCATGTGTAGGATTTGCATTTTCATTTACTGAGTGAGTTATAGATTGAATTGTTTTAATTGCATTTGGAAAACTTTCTTGTTCTGAAGTATTATAAGTTACTGTTAAAGTGCCTTCATTATTAAGACTAATATTATCAATCCATTTTATTTGTTGACTAAAAATCTATTCTTTAGGCTGATTATTTTCATCTTTTGTGTTATAAATTATTGTTAAAGTGCCATCTGCAGCAAGAGCAACTTCATCAATCCATTGAATTGGTTCCTAAAGCTAAGTAGAGCTTTCATCGTTCCAATTAAATGTAATAACGCCCTAATTATTAATATTTACACCATTACACCATTTAATTTTATTATCAGCAGAAACACGAGTTCCATTATTATGGATAAAAGTAACGGTTCCATCCTATGCAATATCAATGCCTTTGATCCAATCAAGAGATGTAGAATATTTATCATTAACTCCATTAATTTTTGTATTATAAACAATAGTAAAAGTTCCATTATCAAGCAAGCTAATAGAATCAATCCATCTTACTTTTTCTGAAAAAGTTACATCATTATTATGAGTATATTGAACAGTAATAGCTCCATCATTACTCATAGATATACCTTCAATCATATTATAATCACCCAGATAAAGAGTTTTTGGATCACCGCTCTCTTTTTTATCATAATTGTAATAATCATAAACTAAAATTTCGCGGCTGCCGCTTCTATCGTCTGATTGACCATCATATTGTTGAACGCCATCATTACTTGATGCGGTTATTACTCTAAAATTTTTAAAAGCATCCCCTTTTATGCCTTTTGGAATTTGAATATTCCATTTTTCATAAAAAGGATGATCCATTTCATCATCTCTAAAAATTGAAAGTGTATCCGCATATGATCCTCCAAGATAAGGCTCTACAGATTCAGTTGAAAATTCAATCACAGGATATGGAAATGTAAAACCTAAATAAGCAGTTGCTTCTTCATTATTTTCATTTACTATAGAACAACTTGCCCATTTAATTGAATCATTATATACATCATTACCATTTACATCTTTTGTTTTTCCAGGAATAAGCGCGCCATTAAAAACACTATATACCCCTTCTTCTTCTTCTTGATTAGGATGTTCTTGATATTCTCCTGAATAACCACTTCTAGGACTATTTGCTTTTACTTCATCTATTGTTCCTATCTTTAATTGAGGAGCACTACCACTTGGACCAACAATAGTTCCAATATATTCAGCCCCACCCATATCATTATTGAACTAATATCCGCGTCTATATAATCTTCCATTTTCTAAATTATTTTTATTATCAGTATTTATCATTACGTATTCATCGTAATGAACTGTTTTATATTCTGGACCTTGTTTAAAAGCATTTATCATATCTCTAACGCTTTTAAATGTAGTTATAATCACAAAAGAATTACCAGGTCTTCCGCCATAAAAAGAATACATATATTATTCCTCCTTAATTTAATATTCATAATCCATAATAAAATAATCTGAATCACCTTTTGGGACAAAACTTATAGAAGTAATTCTGATATTCTAATTATTAAGTTCATATATTCCTGTTCTACCAATTCTAATTTGTTCTCTATTAATACACATAAGTAATGAAGGCGGACCTTGTACTCCAATTTTTGTTAAATATCCATTATTTGTTATAATAATTGATGATGCTAATAAATCAATTAATCTTGTATATGTAAAATCTCCTATAACAGTCATTACCCTACCTTGTGTCCCGTCTGGATTAGGACTGCTATAATCCATAGGAATTCTTCTTAATTCCCAAATAATTTGATTATAAACTGAATTTGGAGAAATAATAGTTTCAAAATATACAATTCCATCTTCTTCTCCTGCTTTTAAAGCATCTACTTTAAATTCATCAATTAGTTGTTCATTATCTTCTGTTTCTGTGGAGTTACGTAATTTTAAATAAAAATTTTGAACTGATGGTAATTTTTTAACTCCAAATCTTAAATAATAACAATTTTGATTATTTAAAATATTATTACCCTATAGTATTCCATAAGGATTTTTAAAATCAAGCCCTCCGCCAACAGTATCCTCTGATATTTGATAATCAAGTGTCATTGATAAGGCAGTTGAAAAAGAAGTATTTGATGAATATCTAAATTGACCAATGTTATAAGCCATTCTCCTTTTACCTCCTATTAAATTCTTTCAAGTGCTTTCGTACAAGATAAACTCATTGTTCCATTAATATCTAATGGTAAAGTAATTGATTTAATCATATAATCTCCATATATTCCGCTCTACATATCTCGTATTGTAATTCGAACATTAGGTTCAAGATAATAAATTGGTA
>Ga0326511_10005036_pt1 | contig 10470 bp, 9 predicted proteins | sample 0_2496_0518_D_FD_203701 | JGI IMG/M metagenome (GOLD analysis project Ga0326511, IMG submission 203701) | Bovine rumen microbial communities from UC Davis, California, United States - 0_2496_0518 | ecosystem: Host-associated > Mammals > Digestive system > Stomach > Rumen | place: USA: California... | reverse complement strand
AGGACAGCATTAGAGCAAGATGGAGAGGCTTTAGAGTTTGCGTCCGACAAATTAAAAGATAATAAAGAAATTGTTCTACTTGGAATAGAAAAAGCTCCATGGACAGCTTGTTATGCATCTGAAAGATTAAAAGCTGATAGAGATGTTATTAAGAAAAGTGTTGAAACATATGGACAAACTCTTTATTTTGCAAGTGAAGAATTAAGAGATGATGATGAGATTGTTAAGCTTGCAGTATCAAATAAAGGGCTTATTATAAAATATGCAAGTTATAGAATAAGAGATAATAAAGATATTGCAACTATAGCAGTACAGCAGAATAAAGAATCATATCATTTCTTGAGTCAAAGACTTAAACAAGATGAAGACATAAAAAAATTAATATCATAATTTAAAATGGAAATTTATTTTTGCTTTTATACGGATATTTATTTTTATATACTTGAAAAAAATAGATTTGTATGATACACTTAAAATGTAAAAATATATTTAAAGGAAATCAAATGAGAAAAATTTTTATTAAATTATTAATTTTAGTATTAATAATACAAGCAAGTTTTAATTTAATAGATATAATGTCAAAATCTACAAATGCTGTTACGAATGTATATTTGCAGGTTGGCGAAAATTATACCTTTACAAGTGATACTTCACAATACACATTAAGCGATTCAAGTATTGTAAATGTTCAAACAAATTCGAATTCTTATGCTATAGGAAAAAAAGGAACAAGTAATGCGTATAATGGAGAAGAAGTAGACTTGGAAGAGTGCTTATACACATTTAATGCAAATAGAAACAATTATAGAATAGTATCAGGAACTACATATTTATATCTTAGAAGAAGTGGATTTTTTTTAAATTATGAATATTCTGTTAACTATACTAGTTCGGCAAATATAACAGTTACAAACAGTAATGGGAGTTTTAGATTTAAAAAAACATCAGGGCTTACAACATATAATTTATATTTTAATACATCTAATGATTACTTTACATCAAATACAGGAACTAATAATACAGGAACAGAATATACATTTAAGTTATATAGGCAAGCTCAGGAAGGGGAAACATCAAGTGATAAAATACCTGGGTATATACAGGTTACTTCTATTACTAGTGGACAGGAATATCTAATAGTATATAATAGTGGGAATGATTATTATGCACTATATCCTTCAACAAGTACAACAACAAATTATGATCAAACAGTAAAGATTTCTAGAAAATCAGGAACAGAATATACTATTACAGGAAATACATTAGGAACAACAACATTAACTGTTGATGGAGATGAATATGAAATAACAGTATATGATGAAAATACAATATTGGAGCCAGATTCTAAGTTTAATGATAAAGCTTTAACTATTGGAATGGGATCAACATATACTATTAGTACAAATGTGTCGGGGATGACATGGGTTTCGAATGATACAAGTATTGCAACAGTTAGTTCAAGTGGACTAGTAACACCTGTCTCAGTTGGAGAAACAACATTAACAGCAAATTATAATGGTATGAAGTATAGTTTTAGAGTTAGAGTTATAGATGGAACATCAAGTGGAAATCTTATAAATATATTAATAGATACTGATAGTCAAACAATTCCATATTATAATCCGAGTTTTGGCAATGAATTTTATGAATTAGTAGATGGAGAGAGAGTATATGGACGTATTAGTAATTCTACTTACCAAGGAGTAGATTTTTGGGGAGCACCAAAAGATGGATATGCATTAAGTTTTATATCAAGTGGTAATGGATATACACAAATAACTCAAGATACTCCAACAGATTTACAAAATGGTGATTGTTATGATTTTTTACAAACACAGGCAAATAAACTTGGAGTTTCGAAAGCAGTAACAGCAGTTAATAAAGCTTTAGAACTTAATATAGAAGGAGTAGATGGATTTAGAAGGGAAGCTGGCTCTACTGGTTCAAATGCAATGACAATGAAATTTAGGTCAGAAAAATTATCTGTCGACTTAACTCAAGAGGTATATTCAATTAATGGAACAAGATATAGTGATGGAGATAAAGCTGAACCAGGAGATACGGTGATTTTTGCTGTTACAGTTTCAAAAAATTCTTCTGATGAATACCAAGTAAATTATACGGGAACACTTTCAAACAGTTTAGATGGAGCAGTATTTTTAGGTACTAGCCCTACAGGAACAGGAACTTCAAGTACGCAAAGTGTAACAATTAGTTCAACAAGTGCAACATCACGAACATATTATATAAAATACACTATACCAAATTCTGCATCAACAAATATTACAAATGTTGTAGATTTTGAATATTCAACTTATGCAGAAGAAGGAAATACAACAAAAGGAACTTACCAAAAAGAAAGAGAAACAATTACTGCATCAGCTACAGTAGAAGGTGCTGTTGAAAATTCATTTATTACTATTAGTAAAGACATTGCAGGAAACATGAGAGAAACTGATAAGTATTTTAAATTTTTAGTTACTATAAATGGAACATCAGGAGATACATATAGGATTACAGGTCAAGATAGTACAATTACATATAACAATAGTCAAGTTACAACTAGTTCAACATATACAGTAGGAAATACAAACTATGTGTATTTAAAAGGAGGACAAACAATAACAATAGGTATTGCAACTAATGGAACAACAACACAAATACCAGTAGGGACAACATTTACTATTACAGAGCAAGATTCAGAAGATTATATTACTACAATTCAAGGAATTCAAGGAGAAACAAAAACAACAGGAAGTTTGACTATAAATGCAACAAATAATTCAATAGAGTTTCTAAATTCTAGAGATGCAGCGGCAATGACAGGAAGAGTTTTTGAGATTACAGAATATGCAATTTTATTTACTAGTACGATTATATGTATTTTGCTGATAAAAAGACAAAGAAAGATAAAATAAAAGTGTAATTAATTATTAAATTAGTTATGCTTTTTATTTTTGACAAAATTCGACAAATGTTACAATAATATTACAAAAATATTACACTTTTATTAAGTTTACATCAAATATATTGTTTTTTTGCAAAATAGTTAGTATAATAAAAAATGAATAAAAAAAAAAAGTAAAAAGGAGAATGAAAGATTATGAAAAAAACAAACAAAATTATCACAATTATTATGTTAGTTGCAATACTAACAATGAGCTTATTTGTAAGCACAGTTTATGCTGCTACTAATACAGTAGCTACTGTAAAAACACCAGGTACAGTAACAGTAACGAAAAATGTAACAGGAGTTACAAATCCAGTAACAAATACATTTGGATATACAATAGCAGCGGATACAACATATAATCCTGCAGAAGTTACAGACTATCCAACATCAGCATCAATTTCTTTTAGCAATGCTATACCATCAAATGGACAAGTATCTAATGATACTACAGTTGATTTTTCAGGAGCAAAATTCACAAAAGTAGGAGACTATAGATTTAAAATAACAGAAACATCATCTACAAAGGCATCAAAATATCCAGTAGATAGTTCATACTATTATTTATATGTATCAGTTCGTTTTACAGATGATGATACAGATGGAACAAAAAAGGAAGCAACTGTTGCAAGCTCAGGAGTAAAAGATTCAGAAAATGATGAAAGAGCACAAACAAATCCAGGAACAAAACAAGCAGTTGTATTTACAACAGAACCAGATTTCACAAGTCTAACAATTTCAAAGACAGTTACAGGTAACATGGGAGATAAATCAGAATATTTTACTGTAAATGTAACAATACCTGGAGAATCAGGAGACACTTATGTAGTTAGTGGTGGAAAATATGGAGCAGCTACATCTTCAACAAAGACAGTTGCAGCAGGAACAGCAACTGCATTAGAAATTAAACATGGAGAAACATTAACAATAGGTATTGCAAAAGATGGAACAACAAAACAAGTTCCAGTTGGAGCACAATATACAGTAGCAGAAACAGCTGTTACAGGTTATACAACAACAATTGATACAGTAGAACAAAATACAACAACAAAAACAACAGTAAAATCTGATGCAACAGATGCAGCAACAAAGAATGCTACAGCAATTGTTAACCATTATGAACTTTCAACATTAACAGGTGTATTCTTTAATATAATGCCATATGCTTTAATTGCTGTTGCAGTAATAATCTTAATATTACTAGTAAAAAGATCTTCAAAAAAGAGAGAAGAATAGATTAATTTAAATAAGATACATAATATATAAGTGAGTTTAAACTTATATATTATGTTATCTTAGATTATAAAAGAAAGGTTTGTCTAATTATGAATGAGTTAACAGTATACAAAGAAAATAATATGGACTTTAAAAAAAGAATCTTTGGTGGCTATGACAAACTTGATGTTTTAAAAAAGGTTAAAGATTTAAATATGAAATATCAAGGATTAATGCAAAGTCAAAAAGATTACTATGAGTCAATAATTGAAAAGTTAAAAAACGGTGAAGAAGTTAGTTCTTTAAGTGATTTTGACATGCCTTCTACAAATTACTCAAATGATAATAGTATAAGAAATATAAAAGAAGAAGAAATTGAAGAATTACTACAAAAACAAAAAAGTTTATTAGTAGCAATAATATTAGAAATGCAACAACATTATGATCAAAAAATGGACAATTATCAAGACAATATGGAAGAAGGTATAAATCACATTTTGAGATTAGTAAATCAAAAAGTGGATGAGCTAAAAATAACTGATAACCAATAACAGAAGAAAGTCATTAGGAGAGATTTATATGGAGGAATTATTAAGAGATGGCAGAATTATAGCTAGAAAAATTCAACAGATAAAAACAATGATAAATATTAAAGAATTGATATTAAAAACAATCTTAATATTAGGTGTCATTTATATAGTTTTTACATATTGCTTTGGGATGCTTAGAATGCATGGCGTTTCTATGGTTCCGAGTATTTCAGATGGAGATTTAGTGGTTTATTATAGACTTGAAAAAGAATTTAGAAGTGGAGATATTGTAGTATTTGATAATGGACAAGATACATATGTACTAAGAATCGTTGCAACAGAAGGACAAACAGTTGATATAAACGGTAGTGGAGATTTGATGATAAATGGGCATATTGAAGAAGAACAATCATATTTTAAAACAAAAGAAGCAGAAGATTCAGATGTGAAATTTCCTTATGTAGTAGAAAGTGGAAAAATATTTGTAATAGGAGATTATAGAAAGGAAAGCAAAGATTCTAGAATTTTTGGTGCTATAGATAAATCAGAGATTAAAGGAAAGGTACTTAGTATATTAAGAACAAAAAATGTATAAAAAAAAAGAAAAAAGAAATTTTAAATTTAAGTTAATAATAATGTTTGAAATATTTTTTGTAGTAATGATGCTTTCTAGTTTTAAAGCATCATTATGTGCATTAGCACCAGAGGAAGAATATTTAGGAACAAAAGTACCAATTACTGTTACACTTTCTGGTAAACCAACTGAAAGTGAAACAGTTTTTAAATATGAAATAAAAGCAGCAACCAGCAATTTGCACGGTGCTGAAAATGAGCCAACAGAACTTACAGTGGTATTAAATAATGAAACAGATAAGATTTCAGAGGGATTTCTTTCAAAGACAGAATATATAGATTTTTCAAATACTACTTATACTAATCCAGGAGTATATAAATATACTATTTCAGAAATAGATTGTTCAAATCAAAGAGAATTTCCACTTGCAACTGAAAAATATAAAATATCTATAGAAGTTGAAGAACAGGAAGATGGCAGTTTGAAACATTCTTTTTATAAATATTCATTTGACATGAACAACAATACAAAAGAAGACAATTTAAAGTTTAGACATTTTCAAATGACATATATAAAAGTACAATTAAGTACTACTGGAAAAATGGCAAATACAAATGAATACTTTAAAATAACAGTTAGCATTTTCGGAAATGCTGGGGATGTATATAATATAATGGGACAAGACAATATAGTAACATATAATAATGAGCTAATAAAAACTTTAGATAAATTTGAAGTTAAAGATGGAAAATATTCTTTTAATATTTATTTAAAAGATAGGCAAATTGCATATATTGGAAGTATGACTGAAAATGGACAAGTATTTTATCAAATCCCAGTGGGTACTTATGTAAGTATTGTGGAAAATGATGCGAGAAAATATGATACTTATATAAATGATGATCAGGGAAAAACAAAAAGAAACATACCATTAAAAGAAGATGAAAAAAATGATATAAAAATCAGAAATCATGCAGATTATGATGTTGCAATAACAGGAGTATACATCAATATGCTTCCATATATAATTTTGTTAATAATTGCAATTGTATTTGTTGCATTTATAATACAGAAAAAAATGAAGGATAATAAAGACGATGAAGATAATTAATGCTTTAATAAAACTATTTGATAAATTAATAAATCATATTGTATTAATCATATTATTGATTTTGCTTTTTTACTCTGGATATGCTTTATATGATGCATATGCGACATATGAAAAAGCAGAATTGTCAGATGAAATATTGCAATATAGACCTGAAGAAAATGAAAAATTTTCATTAAAGAGCATTCAAAAAGATATAAATGAAGATATTTGTGGATGGATAAGAATTGATAATACAAATATTGATTATCCAGTAGTTATTGGTAAAGATAACTCAGAATACTTGAATAATGATTATAAAAAAGAGTATTCTATTACAGGAAGTATTTTTATTGATTATAGAAATGACAGAAATTTTAAAGATGATTATACAATAATATATGGGCATAATTTAAAAGCAGATTTAATGTTTGCTGAAGTAAGAAATTTTGAAAATAAAACTTATTTTGATGAACATTTAACAGGAATGCTTTATACAGGAGAAAAGATTTATAAAATAGATGTTGTTTACTTTGAATCAGTTAATGCTTATTCAAAAGTATATAGTTTGGCATCAAGAAGAAATGGTAAAAATAAGGAATTAATTGAAGAATTTGAAAAAAATGTTATCAATAAAAGTAACACAAAGGTTAGTAGTAAAGATAAACTAATATTATTATCTACATGTAATTCAAGTGATACAGAAACAAGGTCAGTTTTGGTAGCAAAAATAACAGAAGCAGAAGCATCAAAAATTATTAACGAAGAAAAAGATATAACACTAAATCAGATTAATAAACAATTATCAGATAAAGAGAAAACTGAAAATGCAAAAAGTATAATTAAAGATAAAGTTGAAAATTCAAATATTCAAAAAATAATAATTTTTGTAATAATTGCAATAGTTTTAGTTCTAATTATAATAATTGTGTTTTATATAAGAAAAAGAAGAAAAGAAAAAGAAGAATTAGTAAAAAAAGCAAAACCTAAACATATGAAATAAATAAAAAAAGCAAATCCTAAATGGAATTTGCTTTTTCTTATGGCAGGGGTAGAAGGACTCGAACCCTCACAGGCGGTTTTGGAGACCGATGTGCTACCATTAACACTATACCCCTAAATATGTTACACTAAATATAATATCATAAATATTTAAATTTGACAAGAGAATTTTTGAAAAAAATTGGGATAGTTAGTCAAATATTAAAAATCGCTTGCATATAGAAAAAAATTTTTATATAATACAAATAAATTTATTTCGGAAAGGATATTAAAACATGAATAAAACGAAAAGAAAAATATTTGAAACATCAATGAAATTATTTGCAGAAAAGGGATATGATGCAACAAGTATAGAAGATATAACAGGAGCAGTAGGAGTTGCAAAAGGTACATTGTACTATCATTTTACAAGTAAAGAAGAAATATTTGACTTTTTAGTAGAAGAGGGGATAAAACTATTACAAAACAGTGTAGATATTAAAACTGAAAAATATACAAACTATCTTGACAAAATAAAAGCTATAGTACTAATACAAATAAAAATAGTTAATAAATATGAAGATGTAATAAATATTATATTAAGTCAATTATGGGGAAAGGAAAAAAGGAATAAAAAGTGTCAAGAATTGGTTTATAATTACATAAATCAAATAGAGGAAATAATTACAGAAGGAATAAAAAAAGAGCAAATAAAAAAGGGAGATCCAAAACAAATTGCTGCAGAAATATATGGATTAATATGTTCTACTTTAGTATATAAGATGAAAGAAAAAGAAAAGTTTAATATTAATGAGTTATATCATCAATTTGAAGATAGTATAGTGAAAGGATTAAAAAACTAAAGAAAATTGTAACATTTTTGTAACAAAAATGTAATAAAAATGTAAAGAAAAAAGTCGAAAAAAAGCTTGTAGTTTTTTTACGGATGTTGTATAATCAAGATAGATTATGTAAAAACAAAGGAGGGAAACTTACAATGTCTAAGTCTGGCATAGTAAATGTAAGAATGGTAATAACAGAGGAAAAAATCCTATCAAATATAGATAAAGTTCAAAAACTAATTAATCCGAATAGCAAAAAGCAAATAGTAGAATTAGAAGAAGATTCATACTTTAAAGATTTAGTAGAATCAATAAAGTCATATTTAATAGAATACCCAAAGAAAAAGAATTTCCCAGTAGGAGTATATAAAGCAACCTACGGATTAGTAGAATTTGCTACAATGCAATTCGAAGAAAATACAAAAAAAATAGAAAAATTGATTAAACAAAGAGAAGAAAATATAGTTTTAGCAGGAGTTTTAAAAGAAACAATACAAGCAGTAGAAAACAAAGATGAAGACTGGAAAGAAAAAGTTGATAATGTTTCTGAAAAATTTCCGGAAGATATAATAGAAAAATTAAACATAATTGGAAAAACAAAAAGCAAAAATGCTCAATCTTATGTAGATGCAATGAAAATATTAAATGCAGCAACTAATAATTTAGAATCAAATTTACATATAGAAATAGATATGGAAAGATTAGAAGATAGTTCAAAAGCACTAAGTTATATTGGGATTGAAATAGCAGATGCTCTAAAATTAATTCCAGTGCCTGAAGAACAATTAGAAGCAATTGCAGAACAAAATGAGGCAGAAGAAAAAGTTATAATTCCTAAAGAAATGAAAACTGAAAGAAAAGTTGTTGAAGAAGTTAAAGAAACAAATGTTGCAAAAGCAGAAGTTGTAAAAGAAGAAGCAAATGAAGAACCAGTTGAAAATGTACAAAAGGTTGTAGAAAAAGCTGAAAAAGATGCAGAAGTAGAAAGAGAACAATATGTTCAAGAAACTACATTTGAAGCTAAACCATCACTATGGCAAAGATTTAAGAGAAGTAAGCTTGTTAGAGCTGCAACTTATGTATTTAGAATTAGAGTAAGAATTGAATTACCAGAAGCACTTCCAGAAGGAAGAGGGGAAAATGCATAAAATTTTAGCTTAAATGTCAAGGCTAAATGTCAATTTTATATTAAGAATATATATCAGTTAAATGTCAATAGTTGTGGTAGAAATCAGAAAAAGATTTCTACCTCAATATTTTTTTCTCAATCTTATGTATTAACTTTATTTTTATTGCTAATATTTTTATTAACACTACTTTTATTTGCAATATTTTTATTATCAAAAATATGTTTACAAAATTCAAAAAAAATGATATGATAGTTGCCAAAGGGGACGGGGATTTTTGGCAATTAAAAAATAGAAAAGAGGTAGTAAATATGGGATTTATAGTAGCAATAGATGGACCTGCAGGAAGTGGAAAAGGAACAATAACAAAGATTATAGCAGAAAAGAGAAATCTAGTAGCAATAGATACAGGCGCAATGTATAGATGTGTAACTTTAGATTGTCTTAATAATGGAGTTGAACCATCAGATATAAAAGCAATAGAAAAAATATTAGAAAATATCAGAATAGAGCTAAAAAATGAAAATGGGGTAAAGAAAGTTTTCTTAAACGGAAAAGATGTAAGTACACAAATAAGAGAGCCTAGAGTTAATGAGACAGTTTCAGTTTATTCAGCTATTAGAGAAGTAAGAGATAAAATGACCCCAATGCAAAGAAAAATGGCAGAAACTCAAGACATAATAATGGAAGGAAGAGATATTGGAACAGTTGTATTTCCAAATGCAGATGTAAAAATATTTTTAGATGTTTCGCTTGAAGAAAGTGCAAGAAGAAGATATAAACAAAATGTGGAAAATGGAATAGAGACAACATATGAAGAAGAGTTAAAAAAATTAGAAGAAAGAAACAAGAAAGATTCAGAAAGAGATGTTGTACCATTTGTAAAAGCAGATGATGCAATAGTTGTAGATTCTACAGAACTTAGCATAGATGAAGTAGTTGAAGAAATTTTAAAAATTATAGATGCAAAAATGACCCATTAGGGACGGTCCTTTTTGGGTCACTTTTTGAAAATAATTTAGTATATAGTATATATGTGGAGGAAAAATGAAAGTTATTAGAAATATAAGAAAAGCAGTCGTTCGAGGTGCAATATATTTGTATTGTAAAGTTGTATATAGAGCAAAAATAATTGGTACAGAAAATATTCCAAAAAAAGGAGCG
>Ga0326511_10005035_pt1 | contig 10470 bp, 10 predicted proteins | sample 0_2496_0518_D_FD_203701 | JGI IMG/M metagenome (GOLD analysis project Ga0326511, IMG submission 203701) | Bovine rumen microbial communities from UC Davis, California, United States - 0_2496_0518 | ecosystem: Host-associated > Mammals > Digestive system > Stomach > Rumen | place: USA... | reverse complement strand
GGTATTAGAGTTAGAAAATTTTAGTTGCATCTGTAATCTCTAATACCGCACACAATTATTTATTCTTTCTTATGGTATCAAGCAAAACTTTGGCTCTGTTCTTAAAATCAATATCATGAACATTACCATCGCGCCCCATAATATCAATAAATTCAAGAGCACTTTCTGCTGCCTCTTTATTTTTCATTTTTAGAAAACATGATGCTGCATAATACATTGGCTCAGGATCCATTAATCCTGACATCATGCTCCCCATAGTATACGCATCAGCAGCCTCCTGATATTTCTTTAAATTCTCAAGACAGCCACCAAGACCTAACCAGAATCTAACTTGAGCACCATCATACAAACAAAGCAATCTGAATACACTACAGGCATCATCAAACTTCATACTGTTGTAGAGGCTATATCCCAAAGCATATAAAACCTCCATCTGCTCTTTATTAACCCCAACCAGATCACCAAATGATGCACCGTCTTGTAAGTGCTGCTTTGACTCCTGCACAAGGTGAGTTAACCATTCAACCTTTTCTTCTTCAGTTGAGTCGTTTGAAATTTCAGTAACCATAATGATTCTCCATCGCAAAAACTTTCGTTAAACCTATAATGTAATTTACATTAAAACAGCAAATAATTACGTTGCAAAAGTCAAATTTTCATAATTTTATCTTATTTTTCAGTTTATCTGTCCCCAAAAAAAACTTTTAACAAGATTTATTCATTAAAGATTAACGTGGACTATTTCCCATTTCATTTATTTTAGAAAAAAAAGCCACCCTAACTTGAGGATGGCCCAAAAAAACTTTATGGTAATTATCCTAAGATCTTCTGCATGGTCTGAACTCTGCTGTCTGATAATGTCTGCATAGTTCTGTTGGCACTATCAATCAATTCTTTGTTAGAATCCATCAGCTGTCTTAGATTATCCGCAAAAGCCTGGAACTCTTGTTCTCTTGCCTCTGATCTCTTGACGGCTACATCTTTTTGAGCGGCGTACTGCTCATACTTAGCACCAAATAAATTACCAACCTGATTTACAATCTGACCAGTAGCATTCACTCCTGCTTCAACCTGTTTAACGACATCAAGTGTCTTGTAAATCTCTTCTGCTGACTTTTCTACAGCCAATTTTGCAACGTCCTGAGCTTTCTTTGATGCATCGGAAATGGCTTCAGTTGATAGTTTGCCTACTGCATCCTTAGGTGATAAACCAGTATGAGCTTCGAAGGCTTTATTAAAAGCATCTGACGTGGCTTTTTCTGCTGCCTTTGCTTCCTTCATAACACTCAAAGTCTTACAAAGGGTGATTGTAGACATAGTTAAAGATACTGCACCTACGCCTATTGCAACAACTCCTTTTATAAGAGCAGCCTTCCAAATATCATCGGCTTTCTTATTTAGTTCTTCTGCCTGATTCAGTTTCTCAGCTACTGCCAGCTTGGTATTGACGTCTCTCATCTCGCGATTTTCACGTTTCTGCTCAGCCATAGCCTTAGCAATTTCGGCCATGATGGACATAATGGTATCACATGTTGTTCCAGTAAACAGTCCGGCTAACTTCTCAATCCCCTCTTTAGTAACACCATTAGCAGGTGGAGTTAAATCAGGACCTGTACCTGGATCTTTGTCCTTACCATTTGTTGCATTTGGAACAGTATCTCCTTGATTATTATCTGCTCCCTGAGTTTGGTCTGTACCACCCAAAAGAATATCACCCCGAAAACCACTACCTTGAATCCCTGATACACCCATATTGCATAATAATTTTTCATCGGCAAAATTAACATACTTACTTAAAATTACTGCGTTCATTTTCTATTTCCTCTATTAAAAAAAATTCTGTTCTACTGTCTATCCTGTTAGGCGCTGGTTGGAGCACTCTTGGCAATCTCTTCTGTTGTCTGACGCTCACCTTCTGCAATTTGTTTAACTTTCTCTGTCAGCTTCTGACTCTGCTCAATGTTAACTCTTAATGCATCTACCAATGCCTGCTGGAACATATCAAGCCACAATTTCTTTGCCTGATGTTTTTTCATATCAGCCTGCATCCTCACAAGATCTGCCTGAGCATCACCTCTAGCAATGCCAACACCACCGTTGGCGATTCCTGTTACGGAACTTCCTACAGAAATTGAAGCCTGGACTGCTGTACAAAGTGCCTTAGCGTGTCCTACTAGTGCACCAGGGTTTGCAAATGCACATGCAATTCCAGAAACTAAACCTATAGCCATATTATAATATGTAGCGATATTCTTTGCGGTCTCGTCACTCAAACCCTCTTTCGTTATGCCCACAAACTTTAACACCTCTCCCATACCTTTAAAGAAGTAAGCAGTAAGTCCCATACCATCATTATTTTCTGCTATTAGAGAATCTATCTGGGTATAAAGCAATCCAGCGCCTGCAATCATCAATAATGGATTACCACTTAAAACACCTACTCCTATCGTAACTATGGCACCAAGGAAACCCAAGGCTTTAGATATACCACCCAGCACTTTCTGCCAAAAGCCCATCTTCTCTTCTTCTTTAGCCTTCTTAATCTGCTCATCCAGCTTTGCCATGGTCTTATTCAGTTCTTCTTTTCTAACTTTACTGTTGGATTTAATTAAATCCAGTGACACTTTATTGTTCAAAGCCTGAGTCTTACTATCTAATAGACCTAAAATATTTGACAAATCACTAATGGCTCCAAAATTCAACTCGCCAGTTGGAACAGCAAGGGCTGGACCAACACCTGATGGCGAATTACCGTTACTAACACTAGTGTTAGCCTGCATTGTCATGGCTGCAGTACGTAATGCCTCTAGTGTTTTAGATGATAATTTTGATAAATCAGAATTAGCAATCAAACGAATATCATCAGCACTAAGATTCCCTTTGTTCAAGAGCTCCTGAGCCTGTTCAGCGGTCATAGCATTACCACTAGAGATTAAATTTTTAATTAAGTCTGACATAATGTTCCTCACTTTAATTTACTTTTCTTTTAAATCTTTTATGTACGAACCTACTCTACCGTTCATCAATCTTCTTTTTTTAGTTCGTACTCACTGTATCTGTTTTATATTATATATCAAAAATTGAAAAATGTAGCTACTTTTTTCTACTATTTATAAAAAAAATGAGTTACTTCACATTTTTTTATATTTTCTAGGTATAAAACAGCATATATAAGCCATTTTAAAAAAATGATAAAATACCATAAAATTTTCGTATAAACACTAAAAGTGTAGGTAAAAATAAAATTTTTGAGTATTATGTAGTGGAAAAGAAAAAAAATAAAAAACTTTAATGAATTTTTATGAATAATAAAAATTCAATTTGAAAAGGGTGTATGCCTTACCTCCACCAAAGTCTCATCAATTAGCCTTAGGTGATTTTTATTATTTTAGTGCAATACTTCTTAGGGATCATCTTCTTGATTCATCCATAATCAATAGGAAAAGAAAATCATCATCAGGAATACCGAAATGTCTTCTTCTTAATGTCTTAATGGTTCTGTAATTAATTCGGTGGGATTAGCATTCCTAAAGATATCCTAAGCACAGATAAGATCTTTTCTGAACTGCTAGAAGAACTGTTTTGGCTTGTACCAGTAATTAGCATTTCGCAACTAATTTACCGCCCCCAAAAAATTATTTATTGAGCTTCCAAAGGCTGTCAAGATAAATAAATGGCTTAGGTTCATTAAATGATTTGTCTAAAAGCGGATCCTTTCAACAGGCTGAACAGAAACATCAGCCGTAAGTTCCTGATAGTCAAGCACAGGCACATCATAAAATTCAGCCTCAATAAGTCGTCTAACATAACGACGAATATCAATTGAAGCTATGATTACTGTCTTTTTGTTGGTATTGGTTTTTTTTATCCTTTTGACTTCACTTATGAATTTTTTGGTACTATCTGGATCTAGTGCCAAAAAAGAACCAGACGAACTCTGACGAACAGACTTACGAATAAGTTCTTCAACTTGAGGATCAATCAGCACCGCAGGAAGTATATTCTGATCTGCTGTATAACGGTAGGAAATCTGACGTTTTAATCCAACTCTCACATATTCGCAAAGCATAATAATGTCTTTCTCACGTGGAGCCCAGGAAATGATATTTTCTAAAATTGTGCGTAAATCACGTATCGAAACCTGTTCCTGAACAAGACGTTTTAAAATATCAGCAAGTTTCTGCAAAGGAAGAAGTCGGGTAGCCTCATGAACCAAATCAGGAGCTCGTTCCTCCATTTTATCAAGAATATACTTACTTTCTTGCAACCCCACAAAATCACCAGCGTGTTTTGATAACAACATCGATGTATGCAAAGTAATGATATCCTCGTGTCCAAGACAGGCAATACGTAATTTCTCAAGTTCATCTCGGTGACTCTTATCAACCCAGTATGCTTTTTCTCCTGGTAAAAAATCTTCTCCCTCTTCGATCTCAATTCCCAACATCTGCACATTTTCAGGATTATCTCGAATCAAGAGTTTATTTTCTTCAAGTTTACCTGAAGAAATAGGAATTTCATCTAAATTTAAGGCATATGAGAAACCAGGCAACGAAGGATTGTTTCTTAGATTAATACCAGGAAATGGAACTCCCAAATCAAAATAAAGAGCCCTGCGAAGTTCAGCCATACGTGAATCAAGAGTATCGTAATCAAAAGAATTGAAAAGCTGATCTGACAAATCAAGAATAATTGGTACTACTGGAGAAAAATCATCAGCATCTCCCTGACTAATCTGTTTTCGATGCTGTTTTCCTCTTACAGTAGGGGCTAGGGTTTTATCAAGCTTGGCTTTAGGATCAATAGACTTAGGATGTGCATTCATACGCTCAAGTCCATAGCCGATACCAAACATGATGATCGAAAGAGAAAATAACTGAGGCTTAGGAAAACCAGGCACAAGCGCAAAAAGAAAAACCATGGCAGAGGCTACACGCAAAGCCTTTGGTCGTGCAAAAATTTCACCACCAATCTGTTCACCAACGTTATCAACTTTTCCTCCGGAACGAGTTACAAGAATACCAGCAGAAATAGAAATCAAAAGAGAAGGAATTTGAGAAACAAGACCGTCACCAATAGTTAGAATACCGTAAAGTTTTAAGGAATCTCCCATGCTGAGTCCATTGATAGACGAACCAATAATGGTTCCTGCTACCACATTGACAGCGGCAATCACCAAACCGGCAATGGCATCACCCTTGACGAATTTCATAGCGCCATCCATGGAACCATAAAGTTTACTTTCAAGACCAACTTCATCACGACGTTTCTGTGCCTCTGCGCCATCAATGGTACCAGCACGTAAATCGGCATCAATAGACATCTGCTTGCCTGGCATTGCATCCAAAGAAAATCTAGCACCAACCTCGGATACACGTTCGGCACCCTTGGCAATCACCAAAAATTGAATAATAGCAATAATGATAAATACCACTGCACCTACCACGAAATTACCGCCTACCGCAAAGTCACCGAAAGTATAGATAATCTCACCGGCATCAGCCTGCAGCAGAATCAAACGCGTAGTACAAATATTCAGACCGAGTCGGAACAAAGTGGTAAACAGAAGAACGGTTGGAAATGAGGAGAAACCAAGGACTGATGGAGTATAAAGACTCATCATCATGATAACAAAAGACACTGCTAAATTCATGGAAATCAATAAATCCACCAAAGGTGTAGGCATTGGCAGAATCATAAGTGCAATCACCGCAATCACTGCAAATACCAAAATAATATCTGCATGCTTGGTGACCATTCCTACAGATGTTCTAGCAGACTCAATTAATGTCATTGATTATCCTTTTTTTGAGATGAAACTTCGTCTAAAATATTGCGCATTATTTCGGTTGCTTCATCTTTTTTATGTAGCCTAAAAAGGGCTCTCGCCTTTAATTTTTTTAACTCAATAACATTAAACTTAATTGATTTTTTTTTCAAGAGTTTATCGATTAGCACCACTGTGGTGTTGTAGTCTCCTTTTTTGAAGCTAATCACTGCAAAAGCAAAAACAGCCCATATATTTGACGGCTCAACTACCAAAATAGCATTAACCGTCTTTTCAGCCTTATCAAGATAACCAAGATTGATATAAAGGAATGCCAATATTTCAAGTACATTTACCTCGTCCTGATTAAGGGAACTGCTGGCTGCTCGTTTCAAGTTCTCTGAAGACACCGATTATCCCCCAACGAGCATCATCTGATAGGCTTTCAGTAAATCATGATTTTCCTCTAATGGAATTGCAACATCCCTACAAAATGCGCGAACAAACGGATCTTTAACTTGTTTTAACTTGTCAATAGCACTATCAAGATTTTCCTGAATTTTTCCAGGAGTTGCATCTTCAGGATTGGAAAGTTTAGGAGTTAGAGCCGACATTAACATTTTCTCACTGTTTTGAGCATCAAAAAGATCCTCTAAACCGCTTACCGATTCACCAATAGATACAAAACTACGTGAATCAGGCAAATGCAACACTTCATCCTGCGGTGGCAGGATGGAACCAACACCAATTTTACTGTTTAAGGAACTAACTGATGCCATTTCTTACATCCTCCCATAACTTCATAAGCTTCATCACCGCATTCTCAAAAAATTCAGCACTAATTTCCTGATTTTTTAGTGTCACCAGAAAAATTAGCTTTGGATCTTGAAACATGGCAGTAATCACTAAACCACCAACGTAACTAGTAGATTCTAATGATCGTTTGATATATGAATCAACCAAGGCTATCTCAGGCTCTACACTGTAGGTTAAAAGAACTTCAGTCTTTTCTTTATTCAACTCGATAGATAAAGCACCGTCTGCAATCTTCAGAACTAAAGACTTGCCTTCGATAAAGTCTGGAACACCAGACATACCGACACGAGACTCAAATCGTTTCAGTTCACGACGTAGTAGGTTCTGATCAATTACTGTTTTGCTAACCATTCATCCTCCAATGCAATTTTATCGTCAATAAGTCTTTCAAGGGCATCGTTAATTCTACCACGAGCTTCATTACTTCCGTAAATCACATCAGACAGACTATGCAATGTTTTGCTTAATTCTTGACATAAGATCACTTCCTGCTCTGGATTTTTAGTCTGAACCTCAGATAAAAGGTTTCTAACTTCAGATGGACTTACAAACGATGAGCTACTTAACAAACCAACCTTTTTAAGAAAATCGACTTTATCAACACTAGACACATCAACCTCAAGATTAGTAGCAAGCCTATCAAGCAAGTTTTTCTCGTGATTATATGCAGAATAGAGCTGCTTTGTCTGACCTAACCCCATGGCAACACTCTGTAGGAATTCTGCCTCGTGACTCTTCTGAGCCGAATCAAGATCAGCACCTAAGGCTTTGTTCATAAAATCAAGGCCTTCTTCAATATTTGAACCATATTTTTTCTCGATGAAATCAAGCATTTGAAAGCTGTCTTTAAAATTAATAAGAGCATCTGCATAATTCTCAGCATTTTCTAATGGAGTATATCCTGCAAAATTATCGGCATTAACATCAATAGCATTAATAACCGCATTGATTGTACCCTTATTATCGGCATACATTAATTCGGCAGCGCTCTTAAAGAGTTCTGCCTCACGAGGACTTGTAGCCTCATCGGCAAGATTCAGTAAAAGAGCATAATCTTCTGCAGAATGTCTCTGGTCATATGATAAAAGACGCTTAATAAGATCATCAGGTTTCGTATCTGAACGCTGAGCCATATTTTTAAGATCAGATGACTTCTCATTACTTGTCACCTTTGACTTCATGGCCTCACGAAGTTTTTTCATGCTTTCTTCAAAGCGAAGCTCTGAATTACGCTGCTGACGTCTTTCTAATTTTGTTTGTTTACTATTATCTTTTCCAAAAGTTACTTCCTCTTGGGCATCTTCTAGTGCCGAATCAACAAGCTCAGCCATATCAATCTCATAGCCAAAGAGATTTCCTACTGTGAATTCCTTCTTTATCTGCATTGTTGCAGCATTTAACTGTGTGGAATTCGATACAACATTCTGATTAACACCGCCTAAGTCGCTCATAATAACCTCATAATTAAACAGTACAGGCTCATTTATAACTTACAAATAGTGAATTTAAGTTTTTGCATTCACATAAATAATGTCAGTTTCACTATACATATACAAAGTAATGGATTTAGTTCTGCTGTTGCATATTTTTAAACTTAAATTCCAATCAACACTCTTTAATATTATAGAATATTTTTATAAATATTTTTGCACTACTTAATAAAGTGTGATCTAGATCACATTCTTTTTAACTTTGAAGTCTTCTAATTCTTTCTCTTCCGCTCGCTCATGTTCAATTCTTTGGCTTTCAATCCACATCTTGCGGTGTTCCTCTAATTTGTTTAAAGCAGCAATGGCCTCCTTTAATTCCGCTTCTGCCTGAAGCAAGTTATTTTTTTTTGTATCTACATCTTTTTTACATTCTTCAAGTTCTTCCATAAGCTTAAGAAGACCAAATTCTAAATTGGCAATACCTTGCTTAAATGATTCAAAACCTTCAGATGTCATCTGTTTAAACATAATTGCGTCGTAACGTCTGACAATTTCTTCTTCTTTCCAAATTTTATATTCTTCAATTTCCTTTTTTTTCGTAATTACAGCATTTTTTGACTGTTCTAACTTTTTTTGCGCCAAAGACTTCAATCTTGAGGCATCATCCTGGCGATGCTTTCTCAAACCTATCAGTCTAGCCAAAGGATACGTCGCCATATTTATCTCTGATTTTTCAGGAATTCAACATATCTTAAAATTTTTGCCACCGGAATCAGCAGATCCTCAGGAATGCTCTCATCTTCATTACCCTCAGCAAAAAGAGCTCGAGCCAATGGAGGCTCACGCATGACCGGAATATTTTCTTCTTTTGCCACCTCTATCATACGTTTTGCCATTTCGCCCTGACCTTTAGCTAAAATTCTAGGCAAAGGATCTTTTTCTTTATCATAATCAATTGCAATAGCATAACGAGTAGGATTCACAACAACCACCTTTGATTTTCTTGTTTTGCCAAGTGTATTTTGATTTGCCATTTCCTGATGAATTTGCTTACGCTTCTGTTTAATTTGAGGATCACCTTCCGATTCTTTAAATTCTCTTTTCACCTCATCCATTGACATCATATGATCTTTCATATATTTCATTCTAGTATATATTAGATCAAGAATAGCTAAAAATATAAAGGCCGCTATCGCATAACTAGCAAGATCTTTTAACATGGTGCCCATCATCATCCAAATATGGCCCATATCTAGATAAGGCAGAATAAAAAGAGAGCGTATATTATTGGTTAGTGAAATCCAAACAGCAACAGATAAAACAACTACTTTTATAACGTTTTTTAGAAAATCAAAGGCATTTTTTTTTGAAAAGACTTTTTTAAACCATTTGCTAGGGCTAAGATTTTCAAGTTTTGGCGCTGCTGCTTTAGGTGAAAACATAAAACCAATCTGTCCCAAATTTCCAATAAAAGCAGCAAACATGGCAATTACCACAATAGGAGAGGCAATCTTTAGCATCACCAGCACGGTGAGACTTGAAAGACGAGGCCAGGCCTCATCAAATGATAAAGAAAGACTATAGTTGATGATTACGTCAACTAAGTCTGATAATAATGTGAATATGCCTTTTGATGCAACAAAAAAGTAGGCCGCAACCATGGTAACAATGACAGCAGAAGGAACCTCTTGAGATTTAGGTACATCCCCCTTTTCTCTTGAATCTCTCAGTCTTTTAGGTGTCGGTTGTTCGGTCTTCTCATCAGCCATAAAGATCTAGCCTCATCAGAAAATCCTGTTGCATATTACGACTTTCTATAATCAAGGGCTAATACCGTAATATCATCAAACTGAGTGGTATTCCCCTTAAATTCATCTAAAACACAATAGAGATCATTTATGCAGTCTTTGACATTCTTATGATAAGAAGACTTCAGATAATCATATATTCTTTCTTCACCAAAAATAACCGACCTATCACTATTATGTGCCTCACTCACACCGTCAGTGAACATAAACAGTCGCTCCCCATCATGAATGTCACATTCATATGCCTCATACTGATATGTTTCTAGAACACCTATGGCAGGACCACTGATATCCTCAATGACACGTAAGCCTTCAGCACTGACTATCACCGGTTTACAGTGTCCGCAATTAGCAAAGGAAAGCCTACCAGTCTTTTTATCCAAAATTCCAACAAAAAGAGTAACAAACATCATGTTAGGGTTATATTTTGCCAATGAACCGTTAACCTCACAGATTAACTTTTTCATATCCATGCCCAAAGAGATGCCTTCACGAATTAAAGTCAGCGTCATTACCATAAACAGCGCAGCCGGAACGCCTTTATCAGAAACATCACCAATCGCAATAGCCACTTTATCGTCACCAAGTGGAATAATATCATAAAGATCTCCTCCTACTTCCTTAGCAGGCAGAAGTCTAGCATAAACAT
>Ga0326511_10005033_pt1 | contig 10471 bp, 15 predicted proteins | sample 0_2496_0518_D_FD_203701 | JGI IMG/M metagenome (GOLD analysis project Ga0326511, IMG submission 203701) | Bovine rumen microbial communities from UC Davis, California, United States - 0_2496_0518 | ecosystem: Host-associated > Mammals > Digestive system > Stomach > Rumen | place: USA... | reverse complement strand
AAGACTAAAGCATAATAAACATTTAAATTAAGATAGAAATTATGTTAATAAAGGAAATGAAGTATTCGTACAATGATATTGCTATTGTACCTGCAATTAAGTCTAATGTTGAACATCGTAGTGAATGTAATCCGTTTTTAGGACAATATAGTAAAAGTTACTTACCAATATTCACTGCGCCAATGAGCACTGTTGTCAATGTTCACAACTTTGAGTTATTTGAACAAAACCACATTATACCAATTTTGCCGAGAAACTTTCCTCTTGAAACACGTATATATTATTTGAAGAGAGGAAAATGGGCTGCTCTGGGTATTCAAGAGTTTGAAGATTTATTCTTAAACAATGATTGGGATATGGAATTATATCCCGAAGTGAATGTTCTTATTGATATTGCAAATGGGCATATGTCAAAACTTCATAATTTAATTTATGATGCCAAAGTGAAATACAAATGGTCAAATAGGTTTAAGATTATGGCAGGAAATATAGCAAACCCACAGACATATTATGAACTTGCAAAAGCCGGTGTGGATTTTGTCAGATTATCTGTTGGAAGCGGTGCCGGTTGCATTACAAGCACACAAACAGGAGTACATTATCCAATTGCTTCATTGATTAATGAAACATATCAATTAAAGAAAAAGTTAGAACATGCAGGAGAATGGACACCACTTATAATTGCTGACGGTGGAATACGTAACTATTCTGACGTAATTAAAGCAATTGGAATATTGGGCGCAGATTATGTTATGATTGGCGGACTTTTCTCAAAACTTGTTGAAAGTGCTGCACCGACATTCTATTATGATAAAGACGGTGTTTCAATACATGAAATCAACCCGTTTGAACACAAGATTGATGCATATCCTGATGGAACGTTTGATATTGACGAGGAATTTGTAATTGACAACCTTCATAAGGTGTTCTATGGAATGGCTTCACGTAGAGGACAAGAAGATATTCAAGGAAAGAAGACAAAAACGAGTGAGGGTGTTGAAAAGGTGTTTGATTGTACGACAAATCTAAGAAAGTGGAGTGAAAATATGATAGCATATTTAAGGTCTGCAATGAGTTATACTAATTGTTTATATATTGAAGATTTCAATCCGGAAAATGTTGACGGAATTATAATTTCACCACAAACAAAAGAATCAATTAATAAATAGTAATATTATGGAGAAGAATAATTTTGAAGAGGTAAGGGACACGTTCAAAAAGTATGTTATCAATTCTAACAATATGGACGTTATTGAGGACATTCTTGCAAGGGAATGCAGTGATGAAATTGTCAATACATTTGTGTCAGAAAGCGGTAAATTCTTAACTGATAGTTTTACATTTCTAAAGGAAATGGAAAATGTACCACAAATGTATCGTGAAAGATTGTTTAATAGTTTCTATGGTTCAAAAAAGACAGAACTTGAAAAGAAATGGTATAAAAAATTGTTCAGACATGATACGTCATTTGATAGACATCTTTCAAGTCATGTTCTGTGCCTTATGAGAGGTTTTATTAATGAACAGAAACGTAAGTATGGTATTGAAAATGTGAAAAGTATGAAGGATTAACAAATTTTAATTGAAATAATTTGGCTTATTCAATTTTATTGCTTATCTTTGCAACGTAAAAAAAAAGAATTATGATAAAAGAAAAGGTAATTTCCGAATTAATACTTAAACATAAGTTATTAAAAGAAAGGTTTATTGAAATACAAAGTATTCAAGAACAACGCAGAAAAGAATTGAAAACATATGAAAATCTTAATACGCTAAATATGCTATGCATGGAAAATAAAATTGTTCAAAATAATATAAGATATCTTGAACAAGTTATTTTTGAAAATAAGGTACTTCTTAATGCTTTGCAAAAACAGTGCCTTGATATTAAGAAAAAAATCAAAAAATTGAATAAGGAACAAAATATTAGAAACAATAAAAAGTTAGAAAAACATGGCAAATAACATTTTTACAAAATCAGATGATTTTAAGAGTGAATATTGTTGCAGTATAATCCGTGTGGGTGAAATAAAACCAATTGAAGGTAAGGACAAGATTGGTTATACCCTTGTCAATGGCGAGACCATCGTAGTGCGTAAAGATATGGTTAAGGAGGGTGACGTGTTATGCTATGCATCCAATGAAACCCAACTTAATAAGGATTTTCTTGGCGCAAATAACCTCTTTGAGAGCGGTTCTTATGAACTTAATGCCAATGCAAAGGATGTTGAACCTTATATTCTTAAGAATAAGGAATTGAAAGAGCGTGTTGAATTAATTGAAAAAACAGTCGAAAAGGTAAAGAAATTTTCAAATGTGGTTACTACATTTGAAGCTGACATGTTTGCTTGTGAAAATGACTCTGAAAGAGAGCGTGTAAAAGCTTATTATAATAATGCCTGCAAAAGGTTGGTGCAATATGTCGGAGGAGGGCTAAACATCAATTCGAAATCAAATGATTTTATTATTGAAACGGAAAATTTTGTGGCAATCGAAAAGCTTGAGATTGAGTTCTTAAAAAAAGAGATTGAAAATAATACGGAGTTTATACGAAGTCATGTAGGTTTTTTCAATAAAACGGGACGTGTAAGAGCAATTAAACTTGGTGGTGTCCGCTCAATGGGGTATCTTTTTTCAATTGATGAACTTGTCAAATATAACTCGAAAGTAAAAGATGTTAATTTAGAAGAACTTGTTGGCGAAGATTTTGATACCGTTGACGGTGAATTGTTTGTAAAGGCATATGTACCATTCGTTCCAGAACAAAGAAAAAGAAGTAAGGCGGAAAAAAGAAATAAAAATATTGAGAGATTCGATAGAATGATTAAGGGGGAATTTTCATACCATTATGACACCCAAATGTTTGCCCGTTGTGTCAATTTGTTCAGACCTTCAGATAAGGTTGTGATTTCCAATAAGTTACATGGTACAAGTTTTATCTGTGGTAAGGTACATGTTAAGACCCCAATCAAGCTTCCTATACACAAATGGCTATGGAACAAGTTTGTTGATATTACAGGTTTGTTTAAGTCAAAGCGAATTACTGATTATATTGTAGAGTATGGTAATGTGACTTCTTCACGTACTGTTATTAAAAATCAGTATATTAACAAAGATGTTAGTGGTGGATTTTATGGTGCTGATATTTGGTCAGAATATGGAGAACTTATTTATCCATATCTTGAAGAAGGTATGATTGTCTATGGAGAAATTTGCGGTTATATAACAAATTCTGATAAAATGATTCAGAAAAGATATGATTATAGTTGCAATGTTGGTGAGAACTTCTTAATGCCCTATCGCATCACAACGGCAAACGAAGATGGTACAAAGAAAGAATGGAATGTGGAAGATGTTTATAATTGGACTGTAAAACTTATTGAAGAGCATCCAGAACTCTCTGAAAAAATTCATCCAATTACCATATTCTATCATGGAACGCTTATGGATTTATATCCTGATTTGTCTTTGACTGAACATTGGCATGAAAATCTGCTTGAAAAAATGAGAAATGATAGAGAACATTTTGGAATGGAAAAGAATGAACCAATGTGCCTTTATCATAAAGTACCAAGAGAAGGTATTTGTATCAGAAAAGATGATGATGAATTTGCTGAATGTTTCAAACTTAAATGTTATAAATTCCTAAATGCAGAAGCCGCACTTATGGATGATATTGCCAATAGCAAAGAAGAAATAAGTGAAGAAATGGCTGAAGTCTATAGTTAATTGAACTTGTCTTTAAAGAATTTTCAACAAGAATAGTGGTTTTTCCATTATTCTTGTTATTCTTTTGAAAAAGTCATATATTTATAATGGAATAACAAAACAAAAATTATAAATAATATGACAGGTAAGATTAGGAAAGATTTAGAGAGATTAATAGATGTTTTCAAAATTGAGGACTATAATGATTATGTGTTGGGGAAAATAAGTTTCACTGATTTACTTATAAAGTACAATAGTTCTAAATATTTGTTTAATCTGCTTTTTAAAAATTTGAATTTACAAAAAAGGCACAAAATAATAGAAGAAAACACAAAACATGATTTTTTTGATTGTATTGATACAGAGATAAAAGCTTATTTGTTGGGTTTTTATTATGCTGACGGGTCTTTAAATACGCAAAGAAAACGTATAAAGATAAGCATTGGTTTTAATGATATTGAAATAATAAATCTGTTTAGAGAATATATCGCACCATTGAATATTATTGGTGAACATATTAATTCAAAAGAAAACAAAAATAAAACAAAAACACATCTAAATTCAATACAAATTTATTCACCACATATTGTGGAAACATTAACTAAATATGGCATGGGTCATTGTAAAACATATAATGACATAGCAGATTTATCATTCATTCAAGATAATGTTATGAGACATTTTATTAGAGGGTATTTTGATGGTGATGGTTGCGTGTATTCACACGTAATTAAAAAGAATATTAAATTAAAAAATGGAGAGTTTAAACAATATGAGTATAGAAATCGTTTGTGGTTTATAGTTTCGCATACAAAAACACAATTAGAATTTCTTAAACAATGGTTAGAAAAACATGAAATACATCCAAATATATATCCAGATAAAAAAGGTAATTTTTATTTATCAGTAACAAAAAAAGATTCTTTTTATAAATTAAGAGAATTACTTTACAAAGATAGTAAGTTTTTTCTAAAAAGAAAATATGATAAATTTATGTTAATACCTTAATAAATATTTGGCTAATTCATTTATTTGTATTATCTTTGTATAAAATAAGTACAAATTTTTAAGTTTATGTTTAAACACAAATGTTTCATAAGAAAAAATAATGAGTTTCTAAGAGAAACGTTAAAAAAACTTGGTTACATTGAATTAAACCCAAACGACAATGAAACAATCATTGTAACGAATGATGGCCATAATACAAGTTATTTCACTACCATTGAAGAAAATAGTATTAAGAATTTAGGCAATATGTTTATTGATTGCGGTACTTCTGAAACTTTATTTCTTGCAATTGCTGCAATAACGGATGAACATGATAAATTCCAATTCTTTACTACATTGGCAGATAGACATTGGTATAACTTGGGAACATATAGTCCAAAGGGGAGTCTTGAATTTTGTATGGTTACGGACAGACATATGGGCAAACATCCGTTATTAGACAATATGACAGTACCTGCAAAGAAATCAAATATTGAAGAACTTATGGCAAATTTCAAGGACAAGGAAGAGGACACTGAATTTTACAGCAAGATACCAAATGAAAGATGGAAAAAGGACATATGTGACTTTGAATATTATCCACTTACAGAGGAAGAGAAGAAAGAGATAAATGAACTTCTGACCAAAGATGAAAACGTTGAATGTATATTTAGTTCAGCAAGTACCGATAATTAAATATTTTTAACTCGTATTATTTGGAATATACAAAAACACTTACTATATTTGCAAAGTAAAAACAAGATAGTTATGGCAAAAATACATTATATCATAGGTGATGCTACACTTCCAATTGAAACTGAAGCCGAGAATAGGCTGATAGTTCATTGTTGCAATACACTTGGTGCTTGGGGTGCTGGTTTCGTTGTTCCTCTTGGCAGACGTTATCCATTGGCAAAAGAAGAGTATAAGAAGTTCATTGAAGAAAACAAAGGTAAGTCCATATTAGGGGAAGTAAATGAAGTACCTGTTGGGAAGCATTTGTTTGTTGAAAATCTTATGGGACAAAAGTTTCTTGGCAAAGGGCCAAACGGTGAAATTCCTTGTGATTATAATGCAATCGAAACAGGCTTTCTCAATATTATTAAAAAATGGCTTTCATATTATGAGATTTTTCACAATGAAAAACAAAAATTTTCAATCCATATGCCACGTATAGGTTGTGGCCTTGCGGGTGGTGATTGGAAAACAATTGAAAATATTATACAAAGAACATTTATAGATATTGCTGATGCTGATGTATATGTTTATGATTTAAAAGAACAAAAAGATACCATTTATGATGACAGAGGATAAGTTAAAGGATATTATTCTAACAATGATTGAGAACAACATGTTGGATAGTACACGTATCTTTGACAAAGAATATGTCTTGGAGAGAGTTAATTCATATATTAAATCAGCCAACATGGTACGTTCAATGATGAATATGCCGCTATTATGAAAAAAGCAAAAATTAAATAAGATGAAAGTAAATACTTTTTTAAATGAAGATTGGTCTGTAAATTGGAAACAAATAGATAAACTCTATTGGTTTGAACGGTTATCACACACCCCACAAAGTTCTGTCTGGCATAAAGAGGGATGTGTGCTAACCCACACTCATAATACAGTTTCAGAGATAGAGAAGATACTTTCTAATAATGATATTGAAAAAGGAAGTGAGGAATGGATTATGTGTGTCATGGCTGCTATTTGTCATGATTTAGGTAAGGCAGACACAACTAAATGGTCAGTCGAGAAGAATGATTGGACAACAAAGAACCACGGTGCAGTGGGCGAAAGAATTACACGCAATCTTCTGTTTGATGAGGATATTATTTTAAGGGAGAAGATTTGTTATATGGTAAGGCATCATATGACATTACATCATGTTTTAGATAAGCCAGAAGAAACTAATAGAAGGCTTATCAAACTATCTCATGGTATTGTTCCTATAAAGTATATGCTTTGGCTTAATGAGGCAGATTCAAAAGGTTCAATAAATGATATTGAAACAGAAGAGTCTCTTAATAATAAGATAAATGCAATATATGATAAGGTTTGCACAATGGCTTGTTATACACAGCCATATTCATATGTTGAAAACTCACAGTTAATTAGAAACTTTATAGGTTATGAGGGAGAAGTTGTTAATAAGACAAATGATTTTTGTGTCTATATTCTTTGTGGCTTTCCTGGTAGTGGCAAAAGTACATATATTAAGAACAACCTTAATGATATAACGGTTATCTCAAGGGACATTATTCGTCAGGAACTTGGAATTGGTGGTGCAACTCTTAAAAATGATAAGAAAGTTGTTGGCACGAAAGAAGAAGAAAATAAAGTTAGTGAGATATTTGATAATAAGATGATTGAATGCTGTGAGAACAAAGAAAGTTTTGTTCTTGATAATACTAACTTAAAATCTTGTTACCGTAAGGAATATTTGTTGAAAATAATGAAGTATAACCCAATGGTTAAAATCATTTATATTGAAGCACCTAACTTCATTAGTAGTTGTTGTGATAGAAGGACTGGACAAATTCCAAGGTCGGTTTATGAAAGAATGAATAAGACTTTTGATTTTCCACAACTTTCAGAATGCGATGAATTAGTAATTGTAAAACAAGAAATAGGTGGTGAAGATAAAGAATATAAATTTGTTTCAACTGTTTATCCTAATGATTGTTGCCTTGGTTATAAAATAATAAATGATTTGAAAATAACAAGAGGTGCAATGATACTTGATGGATATGATTGTTATGATTCTTGTATCAAATATATGGATGAATTAATTGAAAAATATAATGAATATGGTGAAAAAATAAAATAAAAATAAAAAAAAATTATGGAGATAAGAAGAAAAGCAATAGTTGCTCAACAGGTAAGATATCTTAAGGCAACAATGGGTGTAAGGTATTATGTCGATTGTGAGTATTCAACCGATAATGGCAAAACATGGAACAAAAACTTTGAAGATACGGAAGAGGAATCTGAACGTATTAAGAAATTAACCCCGTGTATTGTTAAAAGCGACATTGGATATGGAACAAATGATTATCTTGAATTAATCATTGATTTAAACGAAGGTAAGATACTTAATTGGACTGACGGTTTTTGTCTTAAAACGTCTTATAAGGTTTGTGATGATGGTGAATATGTCTTTCTTTATGAGAATGGAAAAGAAGCTGTTAATATTACTAAACAATATAACCAACATTACGTCCCGGATTTTCTGAGTTTGGAAGATGAAGGATATGGAGATTATGTTTATCTGAACATTAATGGGGATGGTACAATCGAACATTTTGAAAGGATGAAAAAACTTATAGAAGAATATTTTAAAAACGTAGATAACGAAGAATAATGGAAGAAGAGAAATATAAAAGAGCAGTTGAGATAAAAGATAAAATTTACTCATTACAGAAAAACCTTGAAGATTTAAAAGGCGGTCATTGGGATAAAACTCGTATTGAACTTAAAACAGGTTATTCCGACATGGGAATGGAATTCAAATGTTCAACAACGTTTGACGAGGAAATTGGATATAAACTTCATGATTTTATAAATGACACTATTAGCAATAAAATCGCTGAATTGGAAAAAGAGTTTGAAACATTATGACAAGATTTGAAAGATTTGGAAGTGTGATGATAGATTTGGAAACACTGTCTACACATACAGATGCAGCAATAATTGAAATTGGTGCTGTTGAGTTTAATAAATATACGGGTGAGGTTGGCGAGAAGTTCAATGTAATTATTGACCCAAAGGAATGGTGTAAAAATGATAGACATGTTGACGGTGAAACAATTCAGTGGTGGTTTAACCAATCAAATGAAGCAAGAAAAAGGTTTACAAATAAAGAAAATGAATATATTACACTTAATCAAGCGTTATGGAAACTGAGATATTTCATTATGGATTGTGATACCGTTGATGATGACAAGAATGTCGTTGTATGGGGAAATGGTGCAACTATGGACATTAGCATATTGGAAAGTGCATTCAACTATTTCGACATAAAAGTACCTTGGAAATATTGGTCTGTAAATGATGTGCGAACCATTGTAGATTTAAATCCATCTATTAAAAAGAACTGTAAATTTGAAGAGGGTGTAAAACATAGTGCTGTAGCAGATTGTTTACATGAAATAAAATATACAGTAGAGACTATTAAATCATTAAACTTAGGACATAATAATAATTAATAATTTTTAACATTAAAATTTTGGTACTATGGGGATATTTAATTATTTTTGTAGAAAAGAAAATAAACTCAAAAAAGAAGAAACAAAGATGAGTAAAAGTATAATTGTAGCAGAAGGTTATGCAGATGATCTGTATGAGTTTAGTAATAACTGTGAAATGAAACAGACAAGATTATTTTATTTATTACCGGAAAATCTTGAAGAAAATCAAGAAACATTGGATTTGGTTGTAACGTCTACTAATCCATATCATTCATTTCCTATTTTTGATAAGTTGTTAGGAAAGAAGATTAGAATAAGTGTTGACATTATTGAAGATTGATGAGTATGACCTGATATTTATATACAGAAAATAATTATGTCTGAAAAATTGATTAATATTTTTAAGGTTGATAAACCAAATGTATGTTTTATAGGTGATATACATGGAGAGTTTAAATCATTGCAAGGTCTTATGAAATACACAGGCTTTAAAGATACTGTATATATTATATGTGGGGATTGTGGCTTTGGGTTTCATAAAAAAGAATATTATTCACAAATGTTTAATAGACTGACAAGGACAGCATCAAAACTAAATTGTGAATTTATTTTTGTCAGAGGTAATCATGATTCTAAAGAGTGGTTTGATAGACAATATATTCATAGAAAGTGCTTCAAGACAATTCCTGATTATTCAGTCATTCAAACGCCAACACATAATATCCTTTGTATTGGCGGTGCAATATCTATTGATAGAATATATAGACAGTCAGTAGAAAAACAGAATGCACTTAAATATTCAATATATAATGGTTGTTCAATAACAGAAGCAGAAAGAAAATGTCAAAAAGTATATTGGGAAGATGAAAGTTGTTACTATGATGAACAAAAACTAAATGAATTAAAATTAAACAATATAAATATAGATATCGTATGCAGTCATACTTCCCCATCGTTTGTAAAACCATTTGATAAAAAGGGAATTGAAACTTGGCTATTACAAGACAAAAAACTTGAAAAAGATGTTGATAACGAAAGAAAAGTATTAGATAATGTCTATAATAAACTTAAAGAAGATAACCATATTTTAAATCATTGGTTTTACGGGCACTACCACTATCATAATTTAGAATATGTCAATGACACAAAGTTTGTAATGCTTGATATGTTTAGAAATGGTAAATATGATATTTATGATGTAAGACAATAATTATAAAACGAATAAAATTAAATAATATGGCTAATACAGATTCAAAATTTACAATTTCAGAAGGAAGAATGCGTCAAATTACGAGCGCAGCAATTAGAGAGGCAATTGAAGATTATGCAGAAGGTGCAAATCAAGACATTCTTAAAATGGTACGTTCAATGCGTAGCAACGTTCTTGATTTGAGCGAGGATGGCTATGGCGTACTTTATGTCGATTATGATCCACGAACAAATGAATTGTTTGCTGGTTATGCTTCAAATGCAGGTATTTCTAAAAATTTTACTATTCAATATGATAGTGATTGTACACTTGACCAAAATTTAGAAGCACTTGTTGACGAGATTTACAATACATCAGCAAGCGAAAGTTAAAA
>Ga0326511_10005029_pt1 | contig 10474 bp, 7 predicted proteins | sample 0_2496_0518_D_FD_203701 | JGI IMG/M metagenome (GOLD analysis project Ga0326511, IMG submission 203701) | Bovine rumen microbial communities from UC Davis, California, United States - 0_2496_0518 | ecosystem: Host-associated > Mammals > Digestive system > Stomach > Rumen | place: USA: California... | reverse complement strand
AAGAGGGCATCAAAGTGCAGGGCAACGACGAGTTCAGCTCGCTGCTGGTCAACATCAGTGGAGCGGGCGCAGACACGGCAACGGTCATCGTGCAACTGATGGACGGCTCAGACAAGGTGGTGCGCCAGGAGAAGGTGGTTGACGGCACTGCTGAGTTCAGCTATCTGAAGCCCGGCAAATACTATCTGCGGGCCTTCATCGATCGCAACGGCAACGACATCTGGGACACGGGCGACTATGACCAAGACCTGCAGGCAGAGCCCGTGTTCTACCACAACGAGGAACTGGAGTGCAAGGTCAAATGGGACGTGACACGCGACTGGCGGCTCGATGGCCTGCCCCGCTTCAGGCAGAAGCCGCTGAAGATTACCAAACAGAAGCCCGACAAGGAGAAACAGCTGAAGAACCGCAACCTGAAACGGGCAGCTGACAAGGGAATAGAATACATACCGAAAGGGCAAATGAACATTGTAAAATGAGCAATGAATAGTAATTAATGGATATGAAAAGACAGACAATCATCAGACTCGTGATGGCAGTGACGGTCCTCTGCGGCTCACTGCTCCACACTTCCTATTCGCAGGCCAACGCCCAATGCGATATTGAGAACAAAGCCTTCGACAGCGGGGAGTTCCTGGCCTACGACCTCTACTTCAACTGGCAGTTCGTATGGGTAAAGGTGGGCTCGGCCACCATGTCGACCGTGAAGTCGAAACACAGCGGACAAGATGCCTATCGAACCAGCCTCATCACGCGCGGCAACAACAAGTTGGACAAGTTCTTCGTGATGCGCGACACGCTGCTCAGCTACTGCGACATGAACCTGAACCCGCTTTACCACCGCAAGGGAGCCTTGGAGGGCGACCGCTACTACGTCGACGAGTTGTGGTATAAGTATCCCAACGGCAACTGCCAACTGCGCATGCACCGCATCGATGCCGACGGCGAGGAACACTGGCAGACGAAGACCTATAAGGACTGCGTCTACGACATGATGAGCATCTTCCTGCGTGCCCGCAACTTCGACGCGTCGAAGATGAAGAAGGGCGACGTGATACCCCTGCCCATCAGTGATGCCAAGAAGCTGTCGAACTCATGGCTGAAATACCGTGGCAAGGAAACATTCAAGATCGACGGTACGAACCAGAAGTTCCGCTGTCTGGTCTTCTCGTTCATGGAGCATGAGGGCGACAAAAACAAGGAACTGATACGCTTCTACGTCACCGACGACCTGAACCACATACCCGTGCGACTCGACATGTTCCTCTCGTTCGGCTCGGCCAAGGCCTTCCTCAAGACCTACAAGGGTGTGAAGAGCCCGATGACATCGAGAATCAAATAAGCGAAACGAAGATACACAAAAAGACCGTGCGGACGGCAATCTACTCCCTGTAGACTGCCGTCCGCACGTCTGCTATGCAGTATTATAGCTGTTCGGTGAAAGGTGCGGCTGCCACGCAGCGCAGGTTCTTCTCCAACTGAGCTGTCGAGCTGGCCCCGACGAGCACAGAGGTAACCCCCGGCTGATGAAGAATCCACGCGAGAGCCATTTCAGCCAGCGTCTCGCCACGAGACTCAGCCATCTTATTATAGCCTTTTATCTTGGCAAGCAGCTCGTCGGTGAGCATGCTCTCCTTGAGAAACTTGCCTTTCGACATGCGCGAATCCTCGGGTATGCCGTTCAGATAGCGGTCGGTCAGCAAGCCTTGCGCCAAGGGCGAGAATGAGATGAAGCCTACGCCAAATTCCTGACAGAGTTCGAGAATGCCTTCTTCCTGCGGTGTACGGTCGAGCAGGTTGAGACGTCCCTGATAGATAAGACAGGGCACGTCGCGCTCCTTCAGATAATAGAAGGCTGTGCGGGCTGCCTCTAACGGCCAGCGCGAGATGCCCACATAAAGGGCCTTGCCTGCCCTGACAATATCGACCAGTGCCTGCAGCGTCTCTTCAAGGGGGGTCTCAGGGTCGTAGCGATGCGAGTAGAACAGGTCTACATAATCAAGATGCATGCGGCGCAGCGACTGGTCGAGCGAGGCCATGAGATACTTGCGCGAACCCCAGTTGCCGTAGGGGCCCGGCCACATGTCGTAACCAGCTTTGGTAGAAATGAACAGTTCGTCGCGATAGGGGCGCAGGTCATCGTCCATCAGTCTTCCCATTGTCTCCTCGGCTGAACCGTAAGGAGGACCGTAGTTATTAGCCAGGTCAAGGTGAGTCACTCCGTGGTCGAAGGCGTAGCGCACAATGGCACGCGAACGCTCATAGGGATCAGCACCTCCAAAGTTATGCCAGAAGCCAAGGCTCACTTTGGGCAACATCACACCCGAACGGCCACACCGCTCGTACTTCATTCCGTTCTCATAGCGCTGAGAATCGGCCAGATATTTTTCAGTTATCTCCATCGTTTAAGTAGTTTTGTGCATGCAAAGATACGAATTTATTCACAATTTGTATCTAATTATCATAAAATATTTCTAACTTTGCAGGAACTATGGACGCAACGGAACTGTTTGACATCTGTAAAAGCCTGGCAGACGAAAACCCTTCACTCGACGGGCAACGCCGCATGGGCGAAGTGCTGCGGCTGACGGCTGCCCACGCCACGAAAGGCATGGGCGGCAGTTTCGGCAACCTGTTCTCGCAGATAGACACCATCTGCAAGCAACGGGGCATCGCCACACCAGAGCGAATCGCCATTCAGGCCTTGAGACGACATGCACACCAAGCGGAAAGCCTGTCGAAAGAGGCATGGATGACCGACATCGGGGTATTGGCCCGCTTCGTATCAGCCGTGTTCAAAACAGACATCCCGGCTTCGCTACGTGGCAAACTGCCGTCACAGCCTGTCTATATGTACGACAAAGAACGGAAGGGAAAACGGGCATACGTGCGGTGTATCGTGAAGAGCTGGAATGACGAACAGTTCACAGCAACAACCGACGACGGAGAGATCACCGTTGACTATGGTTCAACCGATGACGGTCGCGACTTCAGCTACCTGCGCAAGATACTGCGCGAGGGCATGCAGCTCAACCTGCTCGACTGTGACCCACGACCGACGTTCATCATCGTGGAACCCGACTTCCTCGTCGACATCTCATCAATCGCTGCCTGCTTCACCCCCTACGGCCATCATCCTTTATTATATACGGTGAACCGGCTGAAGCCTCGGCCTAACACACAAGCCATTCTTTTGGGTAATTTTGCCGGAACGGCACTTGACTATGTGATTCATAGAGGAGAGAGGAGAGTGGAGAGTGGAGAGTGGAGAGTGGAGAGAGGAGAGTGGAGAGTGGAGAGTGGAGAGAGATCACTCAAAAGTGAAAAGAGTTCGCTCAAAAGTGAAGAGCTGAGCGAGACACTGCGGCGGTCGTTCAAGGAGCAGGCCCTGCGCTTCTGTGCCTGCGAGGGCTTCGACGCGCAACGTTTCAAGCGCGATGCTGCCAACCAGCTGAAAAACATCAAGGAAGCTGTCGAGGTGCTTTGGGGAGAATTCTCAATTCTCAACTCTCAATTCTCCGCTCGGCGCGAAGCGACGCTTCGCTTGCGAAGAACTCTCAATTCTCAATTCTCAACTCTCTTAGAACCCTCTTTCGTCTGCGAACGCTTGGGACTGCAAGGACGCGTAGACCTGATGACCGAGGACATGCACCTGCTGGTAGAGCAGAAAGCCGGTAAGAACATGAAGATTGAACGCGACAGCCACGACCCTCACGGCAAGCAGATGGAGAGCCACTACGTGCAGCTGCTGCTCTACTATGGCATCCTGCGCTATAACTTCGGGTGTACAGACCAGACGGTCGACACACGGTTGCTATACTCTCGCTATCCTGCTGCGCAGGGACTGCTCGCCGTCAACTACTATCGCACGCTGTTGCGTGAGGCCATCAAGCTGAGAAACCAGATTGTCGCCACCGAACTGCTCATTGCCCGCGAGGGATTCGGACGCATCATCCCCCTGCTCTCCCCCGCTATCATATATAAAGAGGTGAAGCCCGACGGCTATTTCACACAATACATACTGCCAGAACTCACCACACTCAATGCTCAATTCTCGGCACTCAACCCCCTTGAGCGTACCTACTATGAGCGCATGATGACCTTCGTCTATCGCGAACAGCTCTATCAGAAATTAGGTGGCGGACAGGCTCAACTGCATCACAGCGGAGGGGCGGCTTGCGACTTGTGGCAGATGTCGCTGGCAGAAAAAGCGGAAACGGGCAACATATTCACCAACCTGACCATCACCGCCATCGCGAAAAGCGACGAACAGGGGGGCTACGACCTGATTACACTGAGGGGAGCCTGCGAACTGTCGAACTTCCGCCGAGGCGACATGGTGTGTCTCTATGCCTACAAGGACATGCCTGACGTGCGCAAGAGCATTCTATACAACGGAACGCTCGACGACCTGACGGCAACGACTCTGACCGTCCGGCTGAACGACGGCCAGCAAAGTAGTGAGGTGTTCAACAAGAACACATGGGCCATAGAGCACGGAAGCAGCGACCTTTCCACAACAAGCAACATACGCTCGCTGCAACAATTCATCACAGCAGCACCCGACAGACGGCAATTATTGCTCGGCAGACGGGTGCCACAGGCCGACACATCTCTACGGTTAAGTCGTCGTTATAGTGCCGTTTACGACCCTATCCTGCTGAAGGTGAAGCAAGCACGCGACTACTTCCTGCTCGTAGGACCTCCTGGCACTGGCAAGACCTCACAGGCATTGCGCCACATGATCAGCGAAGCCCTGACGGAAGAGGGGGCGGCCCTGCTGCTCATGTCGTACACGAACAGGGCGGTCGACGAGATCTGCAGCATGCTCGAAGGCGAACAGCACGACTATCTGCGCATTGGCGGCGAGGCATCGTGCGACCCTCGCTTCAGGGAACGGCTGTTAGAGAGCGAGATTGCCCGAAAGACATCAACGCTCGACGAGATGCGACAACTCATCGACGAGACGCACATCATCGTAGGAACAACATCGACCTTGCAGGCACGACCGGAAATATTCCGACTGAAACACTTCACACTGGCCATCATCGACGAGGCATCACAGATACTCGAACCGAATCTCATCGGACTGCTCTCACAGGAAGAGATCGACCGCTTTGTGCTCATCGGCGACTACAAGCAGCTGCCTGCCGTGGTGACACAGGACGAAGAGGACAGTGTGGTGACGGAGGACTGCCTGAACGAGATTGGACTGAAGGACTGCCGACAGTCACTGTTCGAACGCCTCATACGCTGGGAGCAGCATGAGGGTCGCACAGCCTTCATCGGCATACTCAACCACCAAGGGCGCATGCATCCCGACGTGGCACAGTTTGCCTGCGAGCATTTCTATGCCGACGAACATCTGATGCCTGTGCCCCTGCCCCATCAGCAAGAGACGGGACTGCTTTATGAGAAAGCGGCTGAAAACGAGATAGACGAACAGCTGAGACATCATCGCGTCGTGTTCTACGACCAAGGGACGAAAGACAACGACGAAGCGGACTTCATTGCCATGTTGCTCAGCCGCATCTACCGGTTCTGCGAAGCGGACTTCTCGTCCGAAAAGACTGCTGGGGTCATCGTGACCTATCGCAACCAGATAGCACCTATCCGAAAAGCTATTGAAGCGTTGGGAATACCTGCGCTACAAACCATCAGCATCGACACGGTGGAACGCTACCAGGGGTCGCAGCGCGATGTGATCATCTATGCCTTCGGCGTGGAACACCGCTATCAGCTGGACTTCCTGACAGCCAACACGTTCGTGGAAGAAGACGACGAGCACCACACCGCCAAACGGCTTATTGACCGCAAGCTCAACGTGGCTATGACACGGGCACGGCGGCAATTGCTCATGATTGGCCATAGCTGCATACTCAGACACAACCAGCTATTACGCGAAATCATTTCACAATACGACCTGTCACACCTGCAATCATCATCACATTAGCATTCAAAACAGCATCACAACATGAACGAAGCGACCATCATACTGAACAGTCTGACCATCGGCTATCAACAGAAGAATAATACGAAGAAAGTGGCAACAGACCTGAACGCAAGTATTCGTCAGGGAGAACTGACCTGTCTGTTAGGTTCGAACGGGGTGGGCAAATCAACACTGCTACGCACGCTCTCAGCCTTTCAGCCCAAGATGGACGGCCAGATCATCATTGCCGGAAAACCGATTGAGGATTATGACGACAAGGCATTGAGTCAACTGATAGGCGTGGTGCTCACAGAGAAACCTGATGTCAGGAACATGACGGTACGCGAACTGGTGGGACTGGGACGGTCGCCCTATACAGGCTTTTGGGGAACACTCTCGAAAGACGACTATCAAATAGTGGACGAGAGCATACGGATGGTGGGCATCGAACCACTCAGCAGACGCTTCATCGACACGCTGAGCGATGGCGAGCGGCAGAAGGTGATGATTGCGAAGGCACTGGCTCAGCAAACGCCCGTCATCTTCCTGGACGAACCGACGGCATTCCTTGATTTCCCATCGAAGGTCGAGGTGATGCAATTGCTCAAACGACTGGCTCGCGAGATGCAGAAAACGATCTTCATGTCGACTCACGACCTGGAGCTTGCCTTGCAAGTAGCAGACACCATCTGGCTGATGGAGAAAGGACAGTTGAATGTAGGAACGCCACGACAACTCGCAGACAACGGCGTGCTGAGCCGCTTTGTGGAACGGGGCGACATCACCTTCGACCGGCAGACATTGGCAGTGAAAGTAACAGAGAGGCAGCAGTGAGACAGCATATCATCAACGCAGCTCCACTTCTTCCTGTAGCCATCAGTCTGATAGCGGGCATTACCATTGCAGAATATCTTCATCCTGTAATGCCACTATGGCCCTTCTTGGCAGGCAGTGTGATAGCCTGTATCATGTTCTACCGCTGGATGATAGCACAGAACATAGCGATTATGGTCACCGTCTGTTTGACGGGGATGACACTCACCCAATGGAAACAGCAGGAAGCACAGCATTACACGTTCTCAGACCAACAGCAGACGATTGATGTCGTTATCGTGAGCGAAGGCTCGGAGAAAGCGAAGACAATGGCTTTCGACGTGCTGACGATCAGCAATGGGCGCAAACTGAAATGCTATCTGCAGAAAGACGAGCGAAGCAAAGCGTTGAAACCCGGCAACGGACTGCGCCTGACTACCCGCATTCAAGAGAATAACGACTATCGCAACGGTCGCTTCGACTACAGAGACTATCTCACGAAACACGGGTTTAGCGGTCAATGCTATGCGAGAAGCCATCAATGGAAGGTGCAACAGCTGTCGCTCAGCAACTTGTCGAGAATCGATCGTTCACGCATCACTTTCCTTCGCTGGCGACATGAACTGCTCGAACGCTATCGGCTTTTGGGGGCAGAAGATGATGTCTATGGGGTGATGGCAGCCATGACCTTAGGCGATAAAACAGCCCTTTCAAGAGAGTTGCGCGATACGTATTCCGTCGTGGGGGCATCACATATACTGGCACTCAGCGGACTGCATCTCAGTATACTCTACACACTCTTCTCGTGGCTCACCTTAGCCAGAAGCCGCCGACGGATTCTTTCACAGCTGATACTCGTCACAGCCATCTGGGCATTCGCCTTTCTGGCTGGACTACCCGTAAGCATGGTGCGAGCTGCCACGATGTTCACCGTCTTCGCCATCTTCGCTTTAAGCTACCGACCCAGTATGAGTGTCAATACGCTATGCTTTACAGCCATCATCATACTCTTGCAGAATCCATACGCCCTATTTGATGTAGGATTCCAGCTGTCGTTTATGGCAGTGCTGAGCATCGTACTGCTATCACCCCTCATGGACAGCTTTGTCAGTCGCGAATGGCAGTGGAACCATAGGCTGCTGGGCTGTCTTTGGAGCTGTCTGAGCGTATCAGTAGCAGCCCAGATAGGCGTTGCACCACTCATCGCCTACCACTTTGGCAGATTCTCTACTTATTTCATACTTACCAATCTGATCGTATTGCCTGCCGTCTATCTGATTCTTATCGGTTCACTGCTGATGCTGTTCGTAGCATGGAAGCCCATCGTCCTTACAGTGCTTGGCATCACCTGCTTATTGAACCAGACACTTTTGCTGATAGCAAGACTGCCACTGGCAAGCATCGAGAATCTTCATCCTTCCATCGTTCAAGTCATACTCTGCTATATAGCTATCGGAGCCATTTACGGTATGCTGCTACGCTATAAGAACATCTATATCAGATTGGACTAAATACCGTAGAATGTAATCCGCTGAACGGAGAATGCAAAAAAGGGGCGTACCAAATTTTGATACGCCCCTTTTATTTTGTAAAAAGTCTTGTGCTAAATTTATTCAGCAGCGAGCGTGAAGCGACGGAAGTCGACAATCTTCAGCTCCTTATCCTGCTGCTGCAGCCACTGAGCCACGCTGGCCTTGTCGCCGTCACCGAACTGGAACTCCTGGTCAACCAAGCAGTTCTCCTTCAGGAACTTCTGAACACGACCCTTAGCGATGTTCTCAATCATCTGCATCTTCAACTGAGCCTCGCCCTCTGCCTTAGAGGTCTCAATGAGCTTGCGAGCCTCGTCGGCCTGCTCCTGAGTGAGCCAGCCCTTAGCCATATTGCTCTCGATGTGGTCTTCACTGTCAACGAGGTTGGGGTTGATACCAGCCTTCTTGAGTTTCATCTCCACATACTTCTCAACCTGCTCAAGCTTGGTCTTCTCAACAGCGGTCTTGTACTCCTCGTCGAGAATCTTCTGCTCTACATGCTCAGCGTCAAGAGCTACGGGCTTCATAGCAGCCACCTGCATAGCCAGCTTGTGACCGGCCTCTGCATTCTCCTTGCTGGTCTGAACCATGGTGCAGAGCGTGTGCTTGCCCATGTGGTCATAAGCCTCGATGTTGGCACCCTCGAGAATCTGGTAGCCGTCGAGCTCCATCTTCTCACCGGTGATACCTGAGCGCTGTGTAACAGCCTCGCTGGCCTTCTGTCCGTTGATGTCGAGTTCCTTCACTTCGTCAAGTGTCTTGCACTTGTTAGCTACGGCAGCGTCGAGGATGCTCTTGGTCAGAGCGATGAAGTCGGCACCGTTGGCCACGAAGTCGGTCTCACACTTCAAGGCGATGATAGCGCCGAAGCCATTCTCCACCTTGGTGAGTACACAACCGTTAGAAGTCTCGCGGTCGCTACGCTTAGCAGCGATAGCCAGACCACGCTCACGAAGCAGTTCCTTGGCGCGGTCGAAGTCGCCCTCAGCCTCGGTCAGAGCCTTCTTTACGTCAGCCAGACCAGCACCAGTCATTGCACGAAGCTTTTTGATATCGTCAATTGAAATTGCCATTGTTTTTAATAATCTTTTCGTTATTACGTTATTACGAGCTTTAATTACTCAGCAGCGGGAGCTTCCTCCTCAGCGGCAGCCTCTTCCTTGCGAGCCTTGCGTGCGGGACGCTTCTCTTCAGCCTCAGCCTCAGCCTGAGCCTCAGCAGCCTTCTCGTCGGCCTTCTCAGCCTTGCGCTCCTCCAGACCCTCGGCAATAGCGGCGCAGCAAGCGTTGAGGATCACCTCTACGCTGTCCTTAGCGTCGTCGTTGGCGGGAATCACGAAGTCAATGTTCTTAGGATCTGAGTTGGTATCGACGATACCGAACACGGGGATACCCAGACGGTTAGCCTCGCGCACAGCGATATTCTCCTTCTGAACGTCGATGACGAACAGGGCGCTGGGCAGACGGGTCAGGTCAGCGATAGAACCGAGGTTCTTCTCGAGCTTGGCACGCTGACGGGTAATCTGCAGCAACTCACGCTTCGACAGGTTGCCGAACGTACCGTCGTTCATCAGCTTGTCGATATTGGCCATCTTCTTTACAGCCTTGCGGATGGTGGGGAAGTTGGTGAGCATGCCACCGGGCCAGCGCTCGATGACATAAGGCATGTTTACGCTTGTTGCCTTCTCGGCAATCACTTCCTTAGTCTGTTTTTTAGTACCTACGAAGAGGATTTTCTTACCCTGACGAGCAATGTTCTTCAGAGCTTCTGCAGCGTCGTCAATCTTCACGACGGTCTTGTGCAGGTCGATGATATGGATACCGTTACGCTCAGTGTAGATGTAGGGAGCCATAGCGGGGCACCACTTACGCTTCAGGTGGCCGAAGTGGCAACCAGCCTGGAGCAGCATGTCAAAATTTGTTCTTGCCATTTTTTTGTAAAATGCTTTAATTTGTTGTTTACTTTCTTTTTAATTCTTTTTTAGAATCAGCCGAGGGGTAATCTTATCCCAAGCTTTCACGGGCTTTCAGAGTCCTCTCGGTTTAGATGCTAAACTGTTCAGTTTTCAATTACAATGGTCAAACAGTAAATTGTCCAATTGTAAATTGAATTAACGCTTACTGAACTGGAAGCGACGACGTGCCTTGGGACGACCCGGCTTCTTACGCTCAACCTCACGGCTGTCACGTGTCAGGAA
>Ga0326511_10005027_pt1 | contig 10476 bp, 16 predicted proteins | sample 0_2496_0518_D_FD_203701 | JGI IMG/M metagenome (GOLD analysis project Ga0326511, IMG submission 203701) | Bovine rumen microbial communities from UC Davis, California, United States - 0_2496_0518 | ecosystem: Host-associated > Mammals > Digestive system > Stomach > Rumen | place: USA... | reverse complement strand
ATGATTTCACCGACGCAGATTTGGAGTGTGATAGACTCAAAGCTGAATTAGAAAGAGCTGAATCTGCTTATGCAAAACTTGCTCATATGTATAATGAAAAAAATAATTCTGATAAAAAATATACAGAAGAAGATCTAAAAAATCTTCTTCATAAAGCTTCAGAAATTTCAAAGAAAAAAATAAGCGATTTAACTATTCAAAACAAAAATTGGGAAGAAGAATATTATAAATTGAAAGAGTTATATGATAATCTTGAAATTACAAACAGAGGCTTAGAAAGAGAAGTTCAAGAAAAACACGCAAAAGAAGATATTGATAAAATTCTTGAAGGGCAAATGTCTGAAAAAGAGATGGATGAAATCTTGACAAAGCCTACAAAAACGGTAAAATTAGAAGTATGACAAAGAGTGAATTTAAACACTGTTTAGGTGAGAATAAAAAACTAAACGATTTAGTCCGAAAAGTAGCTGAAGAAAAGTTCCAGGGTTGGGATTGCTTATATTTTCATATCCAAAATGGAAAAATTTGGGCTACAATTTGGTCTGGTGAAGATGCGTCTGATATTCCTGACGCTCTTCAAGAAAAAGATGTAACAAAAGAAGTATTAGCAGAATTAATGTCTGACGATTTAATTTTTTAGGAGAAGAGATGGATAAAGTTTTTAAGTGTTTGGGAGCTACAAATCATGCAGTTGGTGAAAGACAGAAAGATGATTTTTACAGCACCCCTGAGTATGTAACTGATAAAGTGTGTAACTGGTTAAAGGAAAACATTCCAGAAAGTTTAAATTGGAAAATTTGGGAGCCAGCAGCAGGAAATGGCAGAATGATAAATTCATTAAAAAATAATGGTTTTAATGTTACAAATTATTCTGATATAGTTGATAGAGGACTTCCAGGCGTTGAAATAGTTGATTTCTTAAAAGCCGAAAAAAAAGAAAATATAGATTGTATTTTTACTAACCCACCTTATTCAATTGCAACAGAGTTTGCAGAAAAAGCTCTAAGTTTATTAGAAGATGAAGGTTATTATATAATGCTTGGAAGAATTCAGTTTCTTGAAGGAAAAAAACGTGGGAAATTATTTGATAAACATCCACCAAAGTATGTTCTTATTTTTAGAGAAAGAGTTGATTGTTGGAAAGATGATATAGAAACCAAAACAAGCGGAGCTTTGTGCTATGCTTTTTTTATTTTTAAAAAAGGATTTAAAGGAAAACCTACTATTGACTGGATTTAAAAAATTTAAAGAAACTCAAAAAAACGATGAAATAAAAAATAATTTTTGTAAAACTAATAATATAAAATTGATAAGAATTTCTTATAAAGAAATTAAAAAAATTGAAAATATATTAGAAGAAGAAATAACAAGTTAAGTATTGACAAATAAAACATACTTGCTATAATAAATGAGTAAATAAGCGATACAGCAGGTAGCCCGTTATTGGCAGTAGCATTAAGGTATCGCAAGGAGATATATAATGGCAGATGTAGAATTCGGAACATCGGATATTTCAGCAATGGTTGCTGAAATGGAAAACGAGGACAAGGCTGGAAAGTTCCAGTCTAAGTATTGGTCACCAAAGAAAGAAGGAGTTACAAAAATCAGATTCCTTCCAAATCTTAAATCTTTCGGTGAAAAACTTTTCTATCAGAAACACATGATCCATTACGTTAATGGAAGACCTTATTTGTGTTTAAATCAGACACTTACAGATAAAAATGGAAATCTTCACGAAGCAGAAGAATGCCCACTTTGTAAGAAATCAAAACAGTTTTACAATCTCGCAGACGGAGACAAGGACTCAATCGAATGGAAAAAAGCAGGAGATTTGCGTGCTAAGGAACGCTTCGTATCTCGCGTTATCGTTCGTGGAAACAAGAACAACAATGATGAAGATATCGAGTTCAAGCCAGAGTTCTATGAATTCGGTACAAAGATTCGTGAAGTTATTATGACTGCTTTTAAGGATCCAGAAATGGGAGATCCACTTAACCTTAAGGTTGGTAGAGACTTTAACCTTAAAAAGACAGGAACAAAGAGAAACACTGATTATTCAGGTTCTAACTTCTCTGTAAATACTTCACCAATTTTTACAGATGCAACAAAGCTTAAGGCTCTTATGGCTGAGCTTCCAAACTTGAGCTATAGCCAGTTGGTAGAGTTTGAGTCTGTTGACACAATGAAGAATGTTTTGAAGGATTATCTTTCAGGTGGAACTGATGACGACGATGAGCCAACAAAAGCAGTAGAAAAGGAAACAGACCCAATTGAAGAAGCAACATATGCTTCAAAGCCAGCAAAAAAGCATGATGAAGTTGTAGACGAAGACGAACCTGCAGATGACGGCGAAGAAGAAGATATTGACGCACTTCTTAATTCGTTCTAATTAAAAGGTAGGGACATTTAAGTCCCTACCAAATTTAGGAGTTTACAGTGGAATTTTTAAATTTTGTATTTAGAGATTTTTGGACTTTTTTTGGCTTTTTTGTTTTTGCTTGTATTTTTCTTGCTGTGATAAAAACTTTGTGCGACTTCGTTGTAGAACTTATTCATGGTAAGCCAACAATTCAGCATGTTAACCTTCCAGAAGGAACAAAAATAGAACAAAAAACTAAATCTCCAAAAATGACAAACGACGTAAGCGGCTCTGTTAGTATGTCGCCAGCAGATGTCAGTGTAAGGAGTAATTAATGGCAGCTAAAAAGAAAGAAGAGAAAGCAGCAGAAAATGTATCAATTTTTGATTCAATTATAGAACAAGAATTTACAGAAATGCAGGACTTGTCAAAAGTTGATGATTCTGTTGATTATTATGTAGATACAGGAAATTGGGCTCTTAACTATCTTTGTTCAAAGAAGTTTAGAGGTGGATATCCTGGTGGAAGAATTTCTAATCTTTGGGGACTTTCGGGAACGGGAAAATCTTTGATGCCTGCTGTAGCCTCAAGAGCAAAACAGTGGGATAATATAGATTTCTATCAGTTTGATAGAATTGTTTTGATTGACTCTGAGGGTGGTGGTACAGGTCTTGGCTTGTTCAAGTTTGTTGACGCACCTTTGGATAGAGTAAGATATGTAAGTATTTCTACTCTTGATTCATATAGAGTTGCAAACGATAACCCTGACAAAATGGAAGCAGTAAACGACAGAGATGTTCCTTCTAAGTTGGTAACAGAAAAATACACTTATGTTCGTGGACTTCTTTGTTATTTAAAAAAATTAGTTTATGCTATGAAATATCGAGGATCTAAAGAAAAGATTCTTATTATTGTTGACTCTATTTCTAATATGAAGCCTTTCAGAACAAAGGTTGATGGTGTTCAGGATATGGGTTTGACAGGTAAGCTGTTAAATAACCTATTTGCTCTTGATGATGAACTTAACGAAATTGGAGCAACAGTATTGCTTGCATCTAAGGTTTATACAAATATTGGTAATCAATACGATCCTTGGGTAATGGCAGGTGGTCAGTCTGTTATCTATAATCCATCTTTAAACTTGAAGCTGCAGGAAATGTCTTCTTCTGAAGAATTGGATACGGCTACAGAGGATAAAGAAAAAGATAGACGTAAAACTTCTCTTGGTAATTCTATGAAAATTATCAGGGCAACTGCAACAAAATCTCGTTTTGGAACGGAAGGAAGAAACTGCTGGTTTATTCTTGATTTGGCTTATGGCCCAGTTAGAAATTCAGGTATGTTGAAACTTCTTTTGGACTTCAAGCTTGCCGAGAAGTCAGGAAACAGATTTGTTGTTCCTGGTGTTATTGATCAGCCTTTCTATAAGAAAGACTTCTTAAAGGTTTTTGCAGAACACGAGGAAGAATATATAGATAAGCTTCAGCCTTTGTTTGACGAAGCTGAAGAAAAAATGAGACAAGAGCGAAAAGCTGCCGCATCTGGAAAGGGTGGAATATCAGAGTTCACTGAAGATACAGACGACGGAAATTCTTTTGAGGATATGGCAACAGACCTCGAAGAAGAAATGGCTAACGCACTTGGCGAATAATTATAAAGGGCTTGACAAAAGCCCTTTGTTGTTTTATAATAGGAAATTATGAAAAAAGAAATTGTATTTGATGAAGAGTTGAGAAAGAAATGGTTGAGTGGAGCAGAAAAAATGGCGAAAGCTGTTGGCTCTACTCTTGGACCTTGTGGAAGATTTTTTGCTACCACAGGGTATAAAACTCCTGTAATTACAAAAGATGGTGTATCTGTTGCAAAAGATATAGATCTTTCAGACCCAGTCGAGAATCTTGGCGCGGCTCTTGTTAGAGAAATGTCTTTGAAGACAAATGAAACAGCAGGAGATGGAACAACTACAACTGTTGTTCTTGGGTTCGAGATGCTCAAAGAAGGCTACAAAGCCGTTGAGGCAGGTTGTCGTCCTATCGAAATAAAACGAGGAATGGATAAAGCAACTAATTTTGTGCTTCAGGAGTTTGAGAAGAACACTCGCGAACTTACTACGCAAGAAGAAGTAGAAAAAGTAGCAACAATTTCTGCAAACAATGACGAAGAACTTGGAAAAGTAATCGCTAAAGGTTTTGAAATTGCTGGTAAGGACGGTGTAGTTCATGCAGAAACAACTCGTGGAACAGAAATCGAAATTGAAGAAAGCAATGGATTTACTTTTGATAGCGGTTGGTTGTCTTCATATTTTGTAAATAATAAAGACAAAATGGAAGTAAACTTTGAAGACGCTTTGGTTCTTTTGACGGATAAAAAGATTTCATTGGGTGAAGAGATTATTCCATTCTTGGAAGAGTCTGCAACTCAGAAAAAGCCTTTGTTTATCATTTGTGATGAACTTCAAGGCGAAGCTTTAAATGTTATTGTTCTTAATTTGTTAAGTGGTAATGTTCAAGTAGCTGCAGCAAAGTGTCCTGGTTATGCTTCTTCAAAACTTGATTGGCTGAATGATATTTCAACAATTACGGGCGCAACATTAATTACAGATGCAACTGGCGCTGAATTAAAAGATTGTGGACCTGAATTCTTGGGAGAAACAAAAATTGTTAAAGCAACAAAGACAGAAACAACAATCATCGGTGGAAAAGGCGATCAGAAAATAATTGATGAATATGTTAAAACACTTAAAAATCAAAAAGACGTCTTGAAATCTCCAAGAGACAAAGACAATATGGAAAAGCGTATTGCTCGCTTTACTGGTTCTGCGGTAACTATTAAGATTGGTGCTTCAACAGAAACAGAAGCGAAAGAAATAAAAGATAGAGCAGACGACGCAATTTGTGCAGTAAGAGCCGCTCTTGAAAGTGGAATTACAGAAGGCGCTGGCATTAATTATGCTCGCTTTGGGAGAGCCTTGGTAATCGACGACGAGAATTATCCAACAGAAGATATGAAACGTGGAGCTAAGATTATTAAGGAAGCTTTAAAGGCACCATTAAAGCAGATTGCAGAAAATGCAGGTGAAAACGGAGATGTTATCTATAGCAACTGTTTCAAAGATGAAAAGGGTTTGGCTTATAACGCAAAGGCAAATGAATATGGCGATGCTTATGAGATGGGAATCATTGAGCCTATTAAAGTTCAGAAAGAAGCTCTAAAGAATGCCAATTCAATTGCTGGAGTTATGCTTGCTACTAGCGGAGCAAACGTAATGATTGAAGACGACAAGGAAGAGCTTACTAACTAGGTGAGTTAAAAATGGAGAGCATTTGCTCTCCAAGGAAATAAAATGAAGAAGATTTTTTTAGTAATTGCTATGTTATTCACAGGAATGCTCTTTGCTGAAGAAACAGTATTGTTTAATGCAAGCTCATTGAGCACGACAAGTGTAGAAGAGTATTCTTTTGAGAATTGGGAAGTAATCCCACAGAGCTCTTTATCTACAAGAACTCAGATTAAGATGACAGACAAAGGCTTGGGAGTTTGTGTAGAACTTCCAAAAAGAGATGGATATGTGAGCTATAAAATTGTTCCACCTTATTCTCCTTCTTTGAATGAACCAAATAAAGAACTTGGATTTATTGAGAATGTTGGAGACATTAAGAGCATTAAACTTACTGCAGAAGGAATATTAAAAGCTGACGAAGTGACAATCTATCTTTCAAGATCTAAAACAGATTTTGTTGGAAAGCCTTTTAAATTTAAAAAGAATATTGCTTTTATTGGCGAAGGAGAATTGATTTGGGATAACCCAAATTATATTTCTGATCCAGCCAAAAGAGAAAAAGAGCCAGGCCCAGCTTATGGCGATGAAGCTTCTAATCTTTATATAAGAGCTATAGAAGTTAGAACAAAATGTGATTGGCCTGTGTCGGTTGCTTACTTCAAAGATTTGACAGTAATTTATGATTTGGATAAGACACCTGAAGAACTTGATAGAATTAAAGAGTCTGAAGAGATTTGGGGAATCAATGCTGAGGCAAATTCTAAAATCGAAGATAAAGCAAAAAAAGATTTACAAGAAAAAAAGAGAAAGTTAAAATATAATGCAGAGTTGATGCATAAGGAAGGAACAGATGCGAAGTAATGTAGAAAAAAATCAGTATATTTGGCAAAGAAGAGTAATGGGCGTTATGGTTCTTGCTCTTGCTCCATTGTCGGTTTTGTTTGGTTTAATTGGTTGGAATTATAATCCAGAGGGTTGGTGGTATTCAATAAGTGATACTTATTATGCAAATTCGATTATGATTATGGCGTCTATCATTTCTATATCTGCTTTCTTTTTCTGTACTTACGCAGGATATGATTGGAGAGACAGGGTAGTAAACCTAATGAGCGGAATTGGTTTAGCTGGCTTGTTGTTCTTCCCTTGTGCAAACGAAGGAATGGCGGGGGCTCATGTTGGTTTGTTCTGCTTACCAGTAGCGGTTTCAAGTGTAATTCATAACACTTGCGCTATAACAGCTTTCTTAGGCTTCTTTATTAACGAAATGTTTTTGTTTACATTAAGCGGTAATGAAGTTACGCCAGGGAAGAAAAAGAGAAATGTAGTTTACAGAGTTTGTGCTTGTTCAGTTATTGTGGCTTGTGTACTTTTAGTTCTAGAACATTTTGTTCCAATGCCACCAAATACAACTTGGATAGCAGAGTTCATTGCTCTTACGGGCTGTGGAATTGGTTGGTTGATAAAAGGTGAAGCATTAAAATTCTTAAATGACTAGGAGCGTTTATGAATTATTTGAAAGAATTAAAAGATGAAATTAAAGAAATTTTGGCAAAAGATAACCTTGCTAATATTGTTATAAGTAATACTGGTTTCTCAGCAGCTTTTTATGAAAAGGTAGAAAAGCCAGTCAAAGCCGAAACAAAAAAAACTAAGGCTAAAGCAGAACCTTCAGCTTTGGATAAACTTTATGAGTCGCCACCTTCACAGGAAGCGATTGAAGCAGAACTTAAAGAAAGAAATAGAAAGCTTCGAGAAAAGTTTAACAACCAAGGAAATGTAATACCAACAGACGGTGTTGCAGCTTGGGCAGGAGATGAAGAATAATTTTATTACCCGTCAGTATTGACGGGTTTTTTATTTTATGATATAATTTAATTATGTCAAGAAAAAAGAAAGTAGAAGAAGAGCCACCAAAAAAAGAAGAAGTGGTGGCAGAAGAAAAACCTAGAAAAAAATTATCAGAAATAACGGAATGGGAGACTGAGCCGTGTTTTATAGAAATGGAAGAATGCTTTAAATATTTGGAGGAACAAGGTGAAGTGTAAACATTGCGGAAGAGAGTTTGATCCATCAGAAGAATTTATAGAAAACGATAATATAAATGCTTACGCTTGTGATTATGATGGAGATTGGAGATTTCCTCATTACTGTCCAGACTGTGTTGAAAAACTTTACGATATGGTAAAAGAACTTGAAACCAAATTCGCAGAAGAAGATGCTGTTAAGGAGTAATGATGTCTGATTATGTTTTATATAATGGCGATTGCCTTGAAGATTTAAAAAATGTTCCTGATGAATCTGTGCAGTTAGTATTGATGGATTTGCCTTTTGGAACCGTTAAAAATACTACAATTTGTAGTTGGGATAATATCATTCCTTTTGATAAACTGTGGCCCGAATTAAAAAGAATATTAAAGCCCGATGGAGCAATTGTTGGTTTTGCGCAGCAGCCGTTTACATCTCAATTGATTATGTCAAATATTGAAATGTATAAGTATAATTGGATTTGGAAAAAAACCAAGTGTACTAATTTTCTTAATCAACATTATCAGCCTGGAAAATGTACGGAAGATATTTGTGTTTTTGGAAAGAAAGCGTGTTCGTATTCTCCAAAAGGAAATATGAAATATAATCCGCAGATGACAAAAGGAAAGCCATATAAGTCAAAAGGGCTGGGAAATCGAACAGCGTCTTCTGTTATTAGATGTAAACTAAAACAAAAAGAAGTTGACAACAAAGGTGAAAGACTTCCAACAAATGTTTTAGAGTTTAAACACGACAAAGAACATTTTCACCCAACTCAGAAGCCAATAGATTTGCTCAGATATTTAATCAGAACTTATACCGACGAGGGCGATACTGTTCTCGATCCAACAATGGGTTCAGGTTCTACTGGGGTAGCAGCAATACTAGAAAATAGAGATTTTATTGGAATTGAAAAAGATGAAAATTATTTTAATATAGCAAATAAAAGAATTGAGGAGACAGTAAATGGAATACGAAATGAAGGCGAAGATAACGAAGGAACAGCTGGCACATCTGCTGTGGGATTATCTACCATTTAATGCGGAGCATAGTAAGTTTTTAATTAAAACAGATGTGTATTTTTCTTTTAATGGAGAAGCTCCAAAAAAGCCAAAACATATAATTAGATTAAGAAACGAGGTTGCTTATAATTTTAAAGACATTCTTAAAGAAAGAGGCGTAGAGTGGGATCCACTGAGTTATAAAGAAAACGCAGATTTAGAATTGGTAGCCGAGAAATCAATAGAGATGCTGCAAACACTAATGACTACTGATAAGCAGTATTGTTTATTAACTGTTAAGGAAAAAAGAACAGTAGAAGATTCTGAAATGAATACAGAATACGAAGGCGAAATGAGTAAAAAAGCTGGCATGGCTTTTTATGAAGCTATGAAAGTGGCAAATTTTAAACCTTATTTTTCAAAGAATAAGAACTCAATTTCTTTTTATGTGGAAAAAGATCTTCATGTGGAAAAAGATCTTCATTGCGAAATTGTATCAGTGAATGGTTCAGATGTTTATCTTGAAGTTGAGAGTTGCACAGATGAACCAACAATTCCAACTCCGACTGAGAGAATAAGAAAGTTTATGAATGATTTAGGAATTACTGAGTTTGACACAAGAAGCTGGGCTGACATTATAGACGAAACTTTACAAAAAAATAAATAAATGTTAAAATATTTTAAGTGAGGTAAAATATGGGTGCTTATGTAAATCCAAATGGTATGTCAAAAGAATTTTGGCTTGCAAAAAATGGTTTTTTATTTGAAGATTGGAGACCTGGCGATGAAGTTCCACCGTTTGAAACTTTTACAGATAAAGGAGACTTGCCAGTTATCTTAGTAGATAATGGAATGTTTACTGCTGCAGGTATTGGTTTTGATGAGCGTGAATATAAAATGATGACAGATTGCACAACAGACAAAAGAGATAAACAGCTATTCTCAGTTCCAAAAGCTGAGCTTTTAAAAGTATCAGAAGGCTTAAAAAAATATTTAAGAGAATAGGAGAACAAAATGGGAATTTTATCAAAGAAGTTTATAACAGATAAAAGAATAATTAACTTCAATGTTGATGAAAACGAAAATTGGTGCGTAGAATGCATAAATAAAAATTCTGTTGCTGAAGAAATTCTTGATGTTTTGAGAGACAATCTTGATAAAGACAAGTACAGATTTGGCATAAAGACTTACGACGATTACTGGAAAGAAAAAAGCGGAAAAGAAACTTTGATAATTTATGCTACAAGGAGATAGCAATGTTAGCTGGCATTTTAATGGTTTGCGGAATTATTTTCATAGTTATTAGCGTAGTAGGAATAATTGGAACTATAATTGAAAATATACATTCTAAGGATTATGATTTTGCTATGGAACAACGAAATAATCAAATGCTAAATGATGCTCGCAACCGCACGGTAGAAATTCAAAAAAATAAAGATATAATTTTTGGTAGCTGGGACAGGATTGACGCTTACAAAGAATTCTTAACAAAGATAGAAGAGCCTTTTGAAATTGTAAAAGTTTATGATGAACTTTATAATTTTACAGATGACTATAAAGATCTTTGTTGGAAAGAAGATATTGTTGTTGAACGAGGCAGAAAGAAAATTATCGAAGAAGCTTTTAATAAATGGTTTGAGATAAAAAAGTTTGAAGAAGAACAGAAGGACGAACAAGCAGCAACCGCTCTTGTTGAAAAGGCTATGTCTTCAAACAAAAAGTTTGATCTTGCAGAGTGGACAAAGCAATACACAGAAAAATTAAAGGAACTTCCTACAACAGATATTGAACAAGCAAATACTTGGGTGAAA
>Ga0326511_10005026_pt1 | contig 10476 bp, 7 predicted proteins | sample 0_2496_0518_D_FD_203701 | JGI IMG/M metagenome (GOLD analysis project Ga0326511, IMG submission 203701) | Bovine rumen microbial communities from UC Davis, California, United States - 0_2496_0518 | ecosystem: Host-associated > Mammals > Digestive system > Stomach > Rumen | place: USA: California... | reverse complement strand
CCACAAGTCCATGCGCAACAACAGCGATATCACCACTTCGGAAAAACCGAGCGGCAAGGCGTAGCGGAACAATACCTTATCCAAGGACTTCTTGGTAAACCAGGGCATGTTGGGGAACTGCTTTGCCGCAAGCCCCATCAAGGTGAAGGCACCGATGATGTTGGCAGAAAGAAGGCCTATAGGGAGGGCGTGCTTTTCGAACCCGCAAGCATAAAGCCCTAGCGCGATAAGCGGAGCGAGGGTCGCCACGGCGATATCGTTCACAAAAATCTTGTACTGCGGTTTGCGATTCCCCTCGGACGCTCCGGAAAGCACGTGGATAACGACCCACGGCAAAAGCGAACTGAAGAACAGCGCATTATCGGTCAGCGACAACCCGGAGAGGCTGGTCGAATACCGGTGTAGCCCGAAAAACGAAGCCACCACCCCTACGGCAAAAATTCCCAAAGCCAACAGTAACGCACGGCGCACGGATTCCGAAACGCCATAGTAGGCGGGCCGCCCCTGCAACCTGTTTTGCGGGATAAACCAGTGCAAGCCCTTGTCCAAGCCGAGGACCGCCACACGGCTGAGCATCAACATCAACAGCTGCACCGAAACGTAAATACCGAACTGTTCCTTGTCAAAAACGCGCGCCACCACGATCATCAGGATCGGGGCCGCCACCTTGAAGATTGTGCCTAATACGGAGAACAGCGAACTCTGCGTCAGGTACTTCTTGTCCACAGCGAATTCATCACTCGGCGCATCCACCTTTTTTTCGGTCTGCCACGGTTGTTCTCGCAGGTTCGTTCCCACAATCTTGCGTTTTTCAAAACGCCTGCTCAGGAACTTGTAGAAAAACCAGCCCATGCAGAAAGGAGGCAGATGGTGGTAGAGGAATCGCTCCGTAAAATTCCATCGCACCGAGCGGCGGTTCGTACGGCGGAAACTCGTATAGCACCACAGGTCCTTATGGTAACCGCGCTTCCCGTACTTCAACATACGGTGGATGATTTCGTGGTCCATCAGGGTATACGGCCATATCGACGTGGAAAAGCCGCCGCACCTGAGGAACGGGTCGCTGCGGAAAAAGTGTCCGTAGCCACCGGAAAAGCAACGGTCCTTAAAATGGGCCGCCAGCGCAAAACTCTTGTTGATGAAATCCTTCTGTTCGTCAGGCGCCCATTCTTCGTTGACACCGAAAGCCAGGTAGCAGCTGTAATCGGGATTCTCCTCGAAAAGCTTCTTGGCCAGTTCTAGGCTATGGGACGGGAACCACGTATCGGCATCGGTACACACCGTGTATTCCGTCTCGATGCGGGTGCAGCCCTGTTCCAGGGCGTTCGCCTTGCCCTTGCGGGCTTCATGGAGGATTTCATAGGGGACCGGAGAATTCTCCAGGACTTTTTTCGCCACCTCCACCGAATCGTCTGTCGAATCGTTATCAATCAATACGAGCTTCGCCGGAAGTTCCGTCTGTTGCAAAAGGCTTTCCAAAAGCCGTGGCAAAAAGTTCCGTTCATTGTAGAAGGGAATCAATACGGTAAAACCGGGAAGGTAGCTGTCCTTTGCCTTTATCTCCATATTCAAAAGATAGAAAATTTGAAGGGCCTAGCGCTTGAAAAGGCTGCACCATTTGGAACGGTTCGCATCCCAGGAATTGCGGCGCATGTAATCCACGGCCCTGGACTGCTTTTCGGCAATTACACCCGACCGGTAATCGTCAAGGGCGCGGGCCAGGGTTTCCCGGAGTTTGCCCGTATGTTCCGCTTCGCCCTCGTAATGGTAAGCGTACAGGCAATTAGCGGCCGCCTGGATATCGCGGACTCCGGCGATGTCGGGGCACACCACCGTCTTGCCGTACGAACAGGCGAGCAGGACCGTGCCCGAGTTGAGAGCCGATTCATACGAATACGGCGCGACCAAGAAAGCGGATGCACGCAAGTAGGCAGAAAGTTCCGAGTCCGGCACGAATTCCGGCGCAAAGATGACGTTCTTGTGGCCCGCCACGCTAGCCGTTAACTTGTTCAAATATTCCCTCGGGCGCACGTTACCGCAAATGAGCAGTGCGGCATCGTCAAAATCGAAGGCGTCCAAAAGGATTTCGATGTTCTTGTAGGGGCGCACCGCACCGAGGAAAAGCACAATCGGGGTCCCTTCCGCGATGTTAAAGCGCTTGCGGATATCGGCATCGGACTCCGGGTACGAATCGAAGTAGTCGCCATGCGGCACGAGTTCTACCTTGTGCAGGTACGGTTGCAGATAAGGCAGTTCGCGGCTCCCCTCGCTCATGATATGGATGACGGAAGAGAAGCGCAACAAGAGAGCGCGCAAAATGCGGTTGTACACGGGCACTCCGCCGTGCGGGACCGTATTGTGGATGGTCCACACAATCCGCTTGCGGGCAAAAATCACGCGAAGCAGAATGTAGTAGCGGTACAGAAACGATGCAAAGGTGAGGCTCTGGTCGAACCAGTTGAAATGGTAAACGTCCTGCTTGAATTCCTCGCCCTTCTTTTGCTTGGCAAGATCCAGGAACCCGGAGCACTCGAAACTGCCCTCGTCACGGAGGAGCCGCGCGAGATTCGCGAGAAAGTGATTCGTCGCGTTTTCGCAGGTGGGATAAAAGCAGACTTTGACCTTGTCCATAGTGTACCTACGCAAATATACATCAATTTCGCCAGACGGTCTCCCAAAAATACTACATTAACAACATGACGAAAATACCGTATGCGATGGCGATAGGCAACTGGTTGCCCTACAGCGAGACCTTCATCTACGACCAGGTGAAGCACGCTAAGAAATTCGAACCGTACGTCATCGCCCGCGGCCTGAACCCGGCCAGGGAAAACTTCCCCTACGATCACGTCACCTCGCTCGGCCCCGTCGCACGGATGCTCTACTATGCGGCACTCCCCTGCGGCAAGTTCGTAAACGTCATAAAGGAAAGCGGTTCGCGGTTCGTGCACGCGCATTTCGGCACGAACGGGGCGCTCGTCTCGGCAACCGCGAAAAAAGCCGGAGTCCCGCTCATCGTGACGCTCCACGGAGTGGATGTGGGAATCCTGCTTAACCCGCACATTCCCGTCGACTACCTGTTTTACAAGCGCACGTACAAGAGGATGTTCGATACGGCACAGCTATTGCTCCCCGCCTCGCAGGAGTTGGCCGACTGCCTCGTACAGCTGGGCGCCCCCGAAAGCAAGATTCATGTGCACAGGCTCGGCGTCGACACTTCGGCGTTCACGCCGTTCAGGCGCCCCGAACGGCCCGCGCAGTTCTTGATGATCGGCCGTCAGGTTGAAAAGAAAGGCTTTGAATACGGCATCCGCGCGTTTGCAAAAATTGCAGGCAAGCACCAGGATTCCACTCTCACGCTCATAGGCAAGGGCCCGCTGCAAGAACAGCTCCAAAGCCTCGCCGCGGAACTCGGCATTGCAGACAAAGTCATTTTCAAGGGAAGCGTTGCCGCACAATTAATGCCCGCCCTGCTCGAAAACTACGACGTACTCGTGGCCCCCTGCATTGTCGCCAAAAACAACGACCGCGACTCGGGACTCATCGTGCTCAAGGAAGCGGGCGCAAGCGCCATGGCGAGCATCGGTACGTACTGTGGCGGCCTCCCCGAAATCATCGACGACGGGCGCACAGGATACCTTGTTGGCCAGCGCGACATCGACAAACTGGCGGAGAGCATGGACTCCCTCGCCAGCGACTACAATCTGCGCATGCAAATGGGCATTGCCGCCCGCGCCAAGATGGAAGCGGAATACGACACCGTCAAGCAGAACGAGAAGCTAGAAGAACTTTTTGGAAAGATCGTCTAGAGCCTTCCTGATATCGTACAGCAGGCGGTAATGGACCACCTGTGCTTCGTCCTTCTTGCCGTTCCTCAGTTGCAACAATCCGATATACTCGCCAATGGAATCCCTCCCGAAAGTCAGGTCTTCCATTTCCCAGAAACGCTCCCCGTCACGGCTGCCGATGTACCTTATGGAAATGAAGGGAAGCATCTCTCCCTTGTTGTTTAATCCCCAGAGGTCAATTTCGTCACCTTCGCTGTCATGCAGGGCAAAGGCATGGATTCCCGTGCTCGCGTTCTTTGCGGAGTGTTTCAAGTCAAGGACATAAAAAAGGACCCCGTTGCCGGAGAATGTGCCTCCCTGCGCCACGGCGTCTTCCCATTCCTCGGGACTCAAGTCGGCATGCCGGAAATTCAGAACGTAGTGTCCAACCGCATTCAAGGTTTCCCCGTTCCGGAAATCGCGGGAATACTCGTAAACCACCTGCCCGTACGACGAATACAGGTGTCCGTTTGCCGGATTCACGGCAACCCAGGCGGCCCCCTTCTGCAATTCCTCGGGCAAGAATCCGAACTTGACAAAATTCAGTTCCTTATCGAACACAATAATTATCGGGACGGCCTTCCTCGTAGTCAGGGGATGCCTACGCCCCGTTGTGGCAACATACAGGTAGTCCCCATAGCACGAGATGCCTCCGAAATGGCGGTAGAAACCATCCTTCAGAAACCGGTTTACCCTGAGCAGGTGATTTTTCGCGACAACCTTATGCGTTTTCTTGGAAACCTTGAATATCTCCCACTGGTTTGTAAGGTAATAGTTTTCGTTGTCGTGGGATATCCCCTGCATCTCATCGACATTGATACCCTCGCTCCATTCGCCTTCTTCCACCAGCAATCCCACATTGAAGAACCCATGCGGAATCCTGGTTACCAGCGGGCCGTCGTAATCGTTGTCGGTCTGTGCCGTAAAGTCAATGTACATTCCACTAGGATCGGCATAAGCGGGCAACCCCAGCAAAGGCAAGATGCACAACAAAAGGAGGAAATGTTTTATACGACAGATTATCATGTTTTCGGTATACAAGATAATCAAGCAAAAATTCGTCAGGAAAGAAAAGACCCGATTTCTTGACAGAGTGCATTTTTTTAGGGATAGATATCATTAAAAAAAGCTCATTTTTCGAGAAAAATCCGTCTTATAGGATAGACAGGAGCCGTTTTCCTGTTCGCCATGCGGGGCCACCGCATCCATTTCACAACAACAGCACTACAAATACTTTACATTTGGAACTTTTTGTTGTATATTTAGAGGTATGAGTACTGTGGTTACAAACATTCGAATAGACAAGGAGCTAAAAGCTCAAGCCACCGAACTATTCAATGACCTGGGATTGACCCTTTCCCAGGCGTTTACTGTTTTCTTGAAACAGGCTATCTTGCACCACGGTTTACCCTTTGCCGTCACCAGGCCCCCGTCCAAAGAACTCCTCGAAGCGATTCGGGAAGGCGAACAACTCGCCCACGATCCCAACGCCAAGACCTACGCTTCACCCAAAGAGTTATGGGACGAGCTTGGCATATAAAAAAGGCTTGATTCGGGAAATAGGATCGCGTCAGGGCATCAGCTTGTTCTTTGTCACCACGAATTCCCAGGCACGCGCAGCAGCGCGCATCTTCGCGGTTGTCTCGGCGAGAAGCTTTTCATCCACAGTGACGCTGCGTCCCGAAACGAATCCTTCGACCGGGCGAGAAACGTCCCAGTCCGCTTTCCAACTGGCGGTGCGCACGGTGGCAGGCGTAGCATCGTCCATGCCCGCGAAGAACGCGAGTGAATCTATGCGATAAGCGATATCTCCCTGACGGAACGAGAACACGCCGGGAAGTTCTCGTAACGGCACGACAGAAGAATCCGCAGAATCGGAAGGCTGCAGGGAATCCGCGGAATTGGGCGGAACCGCTTTCGAAATAAGCTTTGCGCCCATGAAATGGTTCGATACATCGAGTCCCAGGAAAGCGACAATCGACGAGGCGATGCTTCCCTGCGATACGGGACGCAGGTCCATTGTCCGTTCGGCACCCGCTCCGGCGAAAATCAGCGACACCCAGGTCTCGCCTTCGTGAATCTTGCCGAGGCGTTCCGATTCCGCCGTCTGCGCGCTGTTCGGGTACGAATGGTCCCCCACCAGAATGAACAGAGTGCTATTCGCGCGCGGTCCGTTCTTCACCTCGTTCACAATAATCCCGAGGGCGCTATCCATATAGGCTTCGGCACGCAGGTAGGCCGCCTCCGCATCGGCAGGGCGTTCTCCCATGTCGGCAGGCAAGTCGAACGGGATATGCATACTGCGGCTCATCCAGTGGAAGAACAGCGGCTTGTTCTTATCGCGTTCGCGGTACATTTCCACGAAGCGACGCGCGAGCGCGACATCGTTGTCGTTTTCCGGCTTGAATTCGTTGTAGTCGAACCACTTCTGTTGCCACACAAGTTCGTTGTCGAACTTGGGATCGGCACCGCAAAGCACCTGTCTGTTGTAACCCGCCGCCTGCAGCACATCGCCAATCGAACGCATGCGTGTGTTGGGATAGTTGTACAGGAACGTCGCGCGCGGGTGGCTCGGCACGCCCACCATGATGCCGAGGAAACCTTCGATGGACGGATAGCCCACGCTGTGCGCGTTCGGATAATAGGTACCGCTTAAAACGAGCTTGCAAAGGTTCGGGAAACGCATGCAGCTCCTGGTGCGCATGTCGCTTGTCCAACCGCGCAGGCTCTCGATATTGAAAAGGATGATATCCGGGCGCTCTTCGAGGGGGCGCGCTTTGAAAGCATCGAGGCTTGCCTTCTCCACCGCATCTGCATTCGCGGAATCGCCGCCCGCCCAATGCCAGAACGGATATTCGGCATCGGGATTGCCACCCAGCGCAAGGATTCCTTCGCGGTAATCGGCCGGCGGCTCCAGCGACTCGAACGCATGCAAGGCTTCTTCCACAAGCACGTACGGGATAGGCTTGATGCGCGGCCAGCGGCGATGGGACGGATTGAACCACATGTGCGACGTGCAGCCGAGAATTGCGAACACGAGAATCGCTACGACAGGTGCCACGAAAATTTTATTGAATGGACGCGCAACGGCACGCTCCAAACGGTTCCCGCGCGAAAAGAACGCGAGACCGACGATGGCCGCGACCACCGTAAAGAAACTGAACAAGAAATGGAACGCGCCTTCCTTGAAGATGCTTGCGACAAGGCCCGTATCGGATACGGCACCCATATAAGTCCCGATGAACGAGAAAGAGAGCCTCTGGTTCATCCAGCGCATGATTTCGTCATCGGTACCGCAGGCAAAAAGGTACACACCCGCCAGCACGACCGAAACGATTTTTACAATGCGCAGCCCACGGCCCCTGACAGCAAGCGAAACTGCCTGCAGGCAGAATGCCGACGCCATGATGATTCCGATATCGGCAAACATCGTGTGCCACAAAAAACGGTTCCAGTCAGCTACGAACGGCCCGCCCGTCGGGGCGTTGCACAGGTAGAGTGCGCAAAGCTGCACCACGCGGGCGACTACCAGAATCAGGGCGAAAAAGAACCAGTAGAAGCGGGACATGGCCACCTACTTCTTTGGCGGTAGCAGCAGGTTCTTGTTGATGACGTATTCCCAGGCATGGCCCGCGGCGCGCATCTTGCGGAATGTCTCGGCGTATTTAGCGGCAGCGTTCTCGATAACCTTGCCCGTCACAAATCCTTCGGCGGGGTGCGACGTATCCCAGGTGGGTTCAAGCATTGTCTCGAAGGCGCTCACGAGCGTAGAATCCTGGATGTTCGCGATGTAGGTAACCGAGTCGGTAATCATCGTCATGTCGCCCATGCGGAAAGCGAATACCGGCGCATGTTCCGGCGCGGCATGGAAAGCGATGGTATATTCTCCGCCGCATAATCCATCAGGAGGCTCGAGTTCAAGGAGGCTCTGCCCGACAAAATTTTCGGATGTCCCGTAAAGGAAGAGGTAATCCAGGACCGTCGGCGCGATATCCACTTGCGAAACAGGCGTCGTTACAATTTTCTGTTCGATGCCCGGACCCGCGACAATGAGCGGGACCCAGGTGTAGCCGTCATGAACACCGCCAATAAAATTCGATACGCGGTGCTGGGCGTTGTTCGCAAACGCATGGTCACCCACGAGTACGAACAAGGTATTGTCGGCATTCGGGCCCTTGGCCACCTCGTCCATCACGATGCCCACGGCGCTATCCATGTAAGCGAGCGAACGCACGTAGGCGACTTCCGGATCGTTCGGCGTGGGGCCGTATTCCTTGGGAAGCGAGAACGGCACGTGGCTCGTGGTGCTCATCCAGTCAAAGAACAGCGGTTGGTCGGCAGGGCGCTTTGCGTAAAGTTCGCGGAAGCGGTCCGCAATGGGCACGTCGTGCTGGTTTTCGGGCTTGTATTCCGAGTAGTCGAACCACTTGGCAAACCACGGGTGCAAATTGTCGAAGCTCGGTTCGGTAGCGGTGAGCACCATGCGGTAGTAACCTGCTTCGCCCAGAATTTCGGGCAGGGCACGCATGCGCGTATTCGGGTAGTCCGAAAGGAAGGTTGTCTGCGGGTGCGACCAGACGCCGGCAAGAACCCCGAGGAAACCTTCGATGGAAGGGTAACCCACGCTGTGCGCGTTCGGGAAGTAGAGCCCGCTCTTTGCGAGCTTGCAGATGTTCGGGAGTTTTTCGCATGTCGCGGGGACGCGGATGTCGCCGGTCCAGCCGCGGAACGTCTCAATGACAAAGAAGATGACGTCGGGCTTGCGGTTGCGGGCCTCGAACTGCGCGAAATCGTGCTGTCGGTATTCTTCGCATTCGCTTGCAGATGCGGTACATTCCACGAACGGATAATCTGCAAGGGGAAACCCTCCGAGCAACTCTATGCCCTCGGCATAGTCGCCGCGCTTTTCGGCTTCCGTGAGCTTGTACTTGATTTCGTCTACCAGCCGGAAAGCGACCGGCGCGATGCGCTTCCAGCGCATGTTGCTCGGCGCGAACCAGTTCTTCGACGTGAGTCCCGTAATCGCGAGCGCAAGCGCAATCCCGAGGCAGATCCAATTCCTGACCGCCGCGCGGTTCTTTACCGCAACAACCGTCTCCGCGCTCCACTTCGCGAACATCTTCCTATAAAGAAACACCGTCCCGACAATTCCCGCAATCACGATGAACGTCGTGAGCAGAAAGTGCCATGCACCGCCCAAAAACACGCGGCCCACCAGGCCCATGTCCGATGCGGCAAGCGCGTATGTGGTGATGAACGAAAGCGAAAGGTGCTGACCCATCCAGCGCATAATCTCGTCGTCGGTCCCGGCAGTTATCATGTAGGCGATTCCGAGAGCGAGGAAAACGATGCCTGCGACTTTCCGCGCTTTCCCGCGCAACAGCGTGCAGAAGAGCCCGCCCGCAAAGGCAAGCGCCATCGCGACACCGGCTTCAATTACCAGCGTATGGGGGAAAAATCTATACCAGCGGTCCACAATCGGGCCGCCCGTGGGCGCGTCCGTAAAGTACAAAACGCAAAGGAGCACCAGGCGGGTACTCCAGAGCGTCAAACCGAACCAAAACCAGTAGAAGTTTCTCATTTCCCCTTTCGCGGTTTCAGGTTACCCTTCGCGGCCGAGCATGAAGGCCTTCTTGTTGCCTTCGTGGAACTTTTCGGCGAAGAGCTTGTTCAGGGCGACCGTCCACTGTTCCACAGTGAAGTCGAAATGCTTGCTGAGCTTGCCGAGCATCGCGACGTTCAGGGCCTTCACGTTCTCGAGCTTCGAGACATCGATGTCGGCCGGAGTGAGGAGCACGCCGCCCTGCTTGAGGAAGGCCTCGTTCACCACGACCTGCGTCTCGTCGAATACCACCAGGTAGTCGGCTTCGCCCGTCGGGATCATCGGGGACTGAACTTCTTCGCCCTTCGCAAAGCGGACATCGGAAGCAATAGAACCGCCGCGCTGGCTCATGCCGTGCACTTCGGCCTTCTTCACGTCGTAGCCCTGTTCGAACACGAGTTCCGCCATCACGTCGCTCGCCTTGATAACGCCTGTGCCACCGAGGCCGGCAAATTTCACGTTAACTACGCTCATAAAAACTTCTCCTTAAAAGTTGCCGTTCTTCTTTGCAGCGGCTTCGGACTCGGCGAGAGCCTTTTCAGCCTTTTCCTTGTTGGCCTTGTCCCAGGCGAGGATGCTCTTGAGAGCGAGGATGCAGGGGCTCTTTGCCACGATGAGCGTGAGCTCGTCCTTCTCGAGCGCTTCCTTCACGAGTTCCTTGAACTTCTCGGGTTCCTTGACCTGGTTCACTTCATACACGTTGTCGAAACCGGAGGTCTTCGCGATGGCACCGTAGTCGAGCTTGTAGGCCGGGCTGTGGTCCAGGTGGCGACCCGTACCCGGGTGTTCCTGCTGGCCCGTCATGGCGGTAATGCTGTTGTCGAGAATGACGACCACGTGGCCGGTGTCGGGGCGATTGTAGCCCGCTTCCACGAGACCGGTGATGCCGCTGTGAACAAACGTGGAGTCGCCAATCACGGAGACGACCTTCTTGGCCTGTTCGCGCGGGAGCACGTTGCGCAGACCGATACCCATACCGATAGCGGCACCCATGTCAATCATGTAGTCCATCGCACTAATCGGCGGGAGAGCGGCGAGCGTGTAGCA
>Ga0326511_10005022_pt1 | contig 10480 bp, 9 predicted proteins | sample 0_2496_0518_D_FD_203701 | JGI IMG/M metagenome (GOLD analysis project Ga0326511, IMG submission 203701) | Bovine rumen microbial communities from UC Davis, California, United States - 0_2496_0518 | ecosystem: Host-associated > Mammals > Digestive system > Stomach > Rumen | place: USA: California... | reverse complement strand
ACACGGGTATTGAAATCCTATAGACGTTAAATCTTGAAAACCGAGGCTATATCCCTCCTATAAGACTGTGGTGATGCCTCGTTAATCTAAAGAATCCCACGACTTTAGTCGTGGGAGTATGTCAACGAATATTCATGAATTGAATCTTTTTAAAAAATGGGCGAGGATTGTTTTAAGCGGCAGCGGGACGTATATCGGTACAACCTATGTGGGTGCTGCGATGGCTTATAGCTTTTAGAAAAGACTGCAATATTGGGTGTTGCAAGTTCTAGATGAGTGTGGGAAAACATCGAGGGCAGATCGCGGACAGTTAGGATTGCATGACCATATTCCCCCAAACCATATACTGTTTTCCTGTCTTTACCACAAGTGGCATGAGTCATTTTGTTTCCTTAGAATAGTCGTTAAGAATGTTAATGCTCTGTGTCAGCGTTTTAATTATATACAAGGTGCTGATAGTATATTCTCAACACCTCTATGATAGGTGATGGTACAGTCTCAATCCCTACTGCAATCTTAAAGATAATGGACGTTGCCTTAGAATCAAAAGGAGAGATATCATACCTATACTGAGCCTATATATATTTAATTATAAAAATTATTGCCAACTTCATCACATAAATTTAATTCTTTTAGTCCTATTTATGATTTTTTTTCGTTAACTCAAATAATTTTTCTTGCATGTTATTAAAATGTACAATACTCACTCTGTTTATCTGTTTGTTTATATAGGTGTTTTTATGAAAAAGAATTTGAGTCTTAAGACATTGTTAGGATGCGTGTTGGGAGTTGCCTTTTTCTGTGAAACAGTGCATGCCACCACAGTTGGAGTATCCATGCCTAATCTCACTACTCCCCGCTGGCAGGTGGAAGGTAACTTTCTGAAAAGTCAGTTAGAGGAGGCCGGTTATAATGTCAGTCTTGCGATAGCGGACAATGATCCTAAAACTCAGATTAATGATATTCAGAAAATGATTGATAGTGGCTGTGAGTATCTAGTCATCTCTGCTATTGACGGAAAATCGCTGACAAAAGTACTTGATAAAGCCAAAGCCAAAAATATTGCGGTTATTGCCTATGATCGTATCATTCTGGACACCGATGCCGTTTCCTACTATGCAACCTACGACAACTATTCTGTAGGTACCATGCAAGGCAAGTTTCTGGTGGATGCTCTGCATCTTGATGAGTCTTCCACAGAGCCCAAGAATATCGAGATCTTTTCAGGCTCAAATACTGATGCCAATGCTCGTTTTGTCTATGAAGGGAATATGGCAGTGCTGCGCACCTACTTAGATAAAGGTAAACTTGTCATTAAATCCGGTGAGAAAGATCTGGAGATTACAGCAACTCCTAACTGGCTTGGCTCTGAGGCTCAGAAACGTCTTGTAAGTCTATTTGAGAGCTTTCACTATGGTCATGAGGCTGGCAAGGAACACCTTGATGCAATTTTAAGTGCTTCAGACGGTATATCAACGGGTCTTATAGAAACTCTTACCAAACAATATGGTTACAATAAGGGTAATATACCGATTATCACCGGTCAGGATTGTTCCAAACCTGCTGCCAAAAATGTGAGAAAGGGCTTGCAGTCCATGTGTATCTTCAAGGATTCACGAGTGCTTGCCTATCAGGTGACGGAAATGATTAATGCTATTGTTAATAAGACGGAAGTACCAGTCAACGACAATTCTACCTACAACAATGGTGTTAAGGTGGTTCCGACCTATCTTTGCTCTCCGGTAGTTGTTACCAAGGATAATCTTAAGGAAGTGCTGATTGAGTCAGAATTCTATCAGCCTAAAGATCTGCGCTAACTATCTTTTTGGCAGTTCCTGCTTTGCAGGAACTGCCATGTCAAATTGCTGCTGTTCAAAGTCTTTAATGGAAATTTGGTAATTTATCCTCAACATTAAAGGCCTTTTTTTCAAAAGCGCCTTAGTTAATTTTGTGAAGCCTCAGCAAGATTACCTAAAGAGACAATCTCACCGAACTTTTCGGCAAAACCTATACGGTAAAAGATTTCAGACTTTTCGACAAGGTTAAGATTGATGAAAAGATAGGATTTATCTACGGTAGAAGAACAAGCGGATCGTTTGATATACGCACCGTTTACGGTGAACATATCAATAGTTCGATAAGTTATAAAAAATTAAAACTTATTGAGAAAAGAAAGAATTGGTTAATTTCATTAAATGTTTAAATTATTTTGTGACAAATCCTTATGAAACGCAAAAGTCATTTTCAAGATCCTAAGTTGTTAAAAGACACAGTCCTTAATTTTGAAAGTAGTATTTTAAAGTCTTCATTTGCGGAAGCTGGTGAAGATAACTGTCATTATGATGAAAAAATCAAAGAATATGAAAAAACTAGTCTTGCAAAACTAGAGGAATCTGAACTTGAGGATTATTGCTACTATCTTTATCTTGCCTCTCTGCGCAAAAATGGCGGCAAAGATGCACTTAAGTCTTTAGATCTGGTTTTAGAACATTTGTGCTTGACTAAGCTTGCTCCATTTATGGGGAAGAAAACACTGAAGACTTTTCTTAATCCCAAGCATTTTCAGAACAATATGAGAGAACTTCTGAATCGCTTCGAGGTGAGTGAAAATGATTTGAGTAACATTGAAAGCTGCTGTTACTTAGGTTTGCCGGGATATTTTCCTTATTCTTTGTGTTATCTTGTCAACCATAAGGATCTTGACAAGAAGAATCGCGATATTATTGCCTTTGATGTGCTTTCTTATTTTGATGGATTTTATAGCGCCATTGGGAATATGACGTTAACCCAAAACAGTATTCTTTCCGTGGTTCCTCTTTATGATGGAATCACGCGTGGCTTACTTCTTCCGGATGTGGTCATGTCTCTTCATTCAGAGCATTTTGATCTGATGTCAAAAACCGTGGTGCAGGGGATGCCTGCAAATACAGCCTATCGGATTGCCAATGCTTTTATGTATGGTATTGATGTGCCTCAAGATAGAGAAAAGGCTAAAATGTGGTACATCTATGGTATGAGTGTCGGTAATCCTTACTGTACGATGGCATATCTTCTGTTTTTCCTCGATGTGGATGCTGAAAAGGAAGATAATGCCATTAAGGTTTGTGCCAATATTTATACATTTTTGGTTAACAACATGATGCTTATTATCCGTGCTAAAGAAACCCCAAATCATCCCTTTTTGAATTTTCCCTTACAACAGAATGGCTATGATATTGAGGAAGTAGCGCTTTACAATCTGCTTTCTTATTACAATTCCTTTAAATACTTCTCTGATCTTGATAATTTACCGTTGGTTTCCCCTGATTTTATCAATGGTTTTCTTGAGTACATGCTCGATTTTGTCAGTAAAAAGGATTGCTCAAATCGTGTAAAAGCCATGTATGCCATGTTTTTGCATATTGAGGATGTGCTTGAAGAGGATCCTGTCTATACAGAGAGTGTTGTGAGTACCTTTAAACTCGGGAAAAAGAATTGTGACAATTATGAGAAGATACTGCTCAAAATACTCAAGAAGGGTGTAGCGGAAAATGATGAGGCCTCCCTCATGTCGCATATTGTCATCATGAGTCATTATCATGAGGATAAGGATGATGCCGATTCTGAAAATTTCGCTAAACTTGCTGAACTTGGCAATGCTCAGGCCTGTTTTTCTATGGGTAATTTTCTCATGCATGAGAAGAAAGAGTCTCAGGCTTTGGAATACTGGCGTATCGCGGCTGATGAAGGCTGTACTTACGCCATGATCAATCTGGCTCTCTCGGCTGTTATTGAAAATGACATGGAAAAGGGTATGAAATATGCCAGGCGGGCTCTAAGTTATGGTAATGTCTATGCCTATTACGTTTTTTACAAGTATTATGAGAAGAAGAACCCGCAACTATCACATACCTATCTGCGCTATGCTGCGGAGTATTTGTTTCCAGATGCGGCCAAGGAACTGTGGGCTTTAAAAAACGCCGGACAGTATATTCCCCTGCCTTTTATGCAGAATATTGAAAAACTTGAGGCTTTGTCGGATTTCAATGTCAATGCCTGCATTATTCTAAGTGAGTTTTACTCTGCCGGGGTGATTTTTCCTGAAAACTTTTTAAAGTCCCTAGTATACCGTTTTCGTTCTGTAAACAACGGAGGCATTAAATATTTTGATTCCTTCAAGCGGCTCTATCAGAATCTGCCGGTTCCGGATATTGGCTTTGGTAACTACTTTACCTCATTTCGCTCTAGTTTGAAGAAGGTGGAGGGATTTTTTAGCGAAGAGCCTGAAAATAAGGACAGCGATGATGACAGGCGTGTAGCCTTTGCCCTATGTAACAACGTCATTAAGGAACTGTGTCACGGCAAGACTGAACTTGAACGCGAGATCCTCTTTAATCTCAGTTTGTATGGCAAGTTAACTCAAACTGGCAAATTTCTTGAAAACTATACGCGTTTTGTCCCTGCCAGCATGGATTATAATACTATATATGACATTTTAAAAAGACTGCTTAAGGGAGTGTACGCTGTCAAAGATCTTTATAATGATGAGCTGACTCCTCTTGAGATTATTGGAGAGTCATGTGCAGCCTATTCTAATAAGGAATATGATACCTATAACTATATGCTGATGAAGAGTATGCTCGCGGTACGTTCATACTTCTTAAAACCTGACTATGAAATCTTTAGAAACGGTATTAAGAAAAGCGCCAGTGCTGGTGCCATCACGGGAATTGCGTTCAATGCCATTGATTTTTCTCTGCTTTTTGAGAAAAATCATAAGGAGCAGGGTAGTGATGCTTACGACAGTCTTGAGAGTGATGTTATTCAATCCTGTACGGTACAGTAATTATGCAGTATTTATTAAAGATAACTATTGAAGATACTCGTGTATGGCGCCTTATAGCCGTAGACGGAGAGGCGGATCTGGCACATATGGCGGCTCTTATGGCCCTGGCCTTTGATTATGAGAAGGGCTCTTGTTTCTTTGGACTTGATGGGAGGCAAATAAGTGCAGGTATGGGAGGTAAGGCCTTAGCTCTTGAAGAAACCCATCCTTTTGATACGCTTGACTGCAATGAGCAGGATGAGTTTATCTTTATAACTGCAGTGCACCCGCAACTTGTCCACAGAGTACTGGTGATGAAAAAGACTGAGCATCTTGACTGCGTGGTGCCGTCCTGTCTTGTGGGGGCGGGGCTTCTTTTAGACAAGGCACCTTTGACTGTAAGAGAAATCAATGACTACTATGACAGCGAGAATGCCAAAAGTCTTGATTTGCGCGAGGTAACACAACGGCTTCGTGCCTTTGGCAGAGTCCGCTCAAGCAGTGATGATAATCTTAGAAAAGTCTCAAGTATATCTTTTGATTACAGCAAATAACCTAACTTTTAAGATAATCTTTAAATAATGTATAAACGAGGTGACCTGTACTCAATATAGTTTCGGCACCTTTGACAGAATGTAAAATAGAGATCTGAGGTTATATGGAAGGCACAATTACCTTATTCGATAAAGCGGCAAAGGCTGGGAAAATCCAATGTGATGACGGCAGGATCTTGGATTTTGAAGAGACTGGGCTTGACAGTTCACTTCCTGTTTCTTTGGTACGTGAGTCGCTGCGGGTGGCTTTTTTAGAAGAGGACGGAGGACCCTGCCATATCCGTGCTCTTGATAAACAGGATTTTCTTGAAGGAGAAATCTTCTATCTTGAGCCAAAAGAAATCGGCATTGTCAGAGAGCATATTCCTATGGGCTATGAACTCATCGACAAGGGTGAGCAGACTTTGCATCTTGAGGCAAAAACCTCCAAGGCACTCAAACTCAAATTTATTGAAATCTGCAGGAAATTAAGTGGAAATGTGGTATTAGACTACGAGGATGAGGAGTTTTCGCGCAATTCCATTGGTTTTTCGATTTCCATGGTGCGAGGCAGTGCTACCTTTGGGGTGATGGGCAGGAAAGTCGATGATAAGACTGAAGGCGCCTATTCGCTGTATGATTTGAAAAGAAAATTAAGCCATGACAGATTATTAAAAATGCATGGCGATGAAGAGAAAGGAAAGGTAGGACTCAGAATCATCAAGATTTCAGGGTTTATTCTTCTTGTGCTCTTTACCTATGGCTTTTTTAAAAGTCTTTAAGTATGTCAATAACAAAATCCTAGAAGCATAGCTGGTTTGTCAGACGTTTATGGCATTTTACTTTTGTTCCTTGTCCTGACAGTTACAGATACTGCCGCCTGTTTTGCCGCAGGTGCAGCCCTTGTTTTTAAAAATAGCCATAATTTTTAAAAGACCACGGTAAAAGGCATAGACCGCCAAAATAATCATAGCCAACAGAATACTCTTTGCAAGCATGGTTATACCTCTCTATAAACCTCAGTTTTATGAACATTAAACACGCGTTAAAATTTAACGCGGTATTTTATTAGCATTATACAACTCAAAATAGCTATTGCTAACTATTTTGCAGCCTACCGTCACAATAATCTCTACTTTTTACTTGAAATCTTCTTTGAAAACCTCCATTTAAGCTGAAGAAAAAAAAAATTATTGGATAGTGAATATGAATTTACGTAAGAGTACTACACGCGATGGTTTAAGTGACGAAACCGTACGTCTGCTTGAAAAAAACGGTTTGAGGATGACTACACAACGTCGCAAGATTATAGAAATTTTAACATCTAGCAAATGCAGTTCGCCAAAGGAACTCTGGTATGAGGCTAAGGAGTATGTTCCTGATCTTGGTATTGCCACGGTCTACCGTCTTATCAACCGTTTAGAGCAGATTGGTCTTATTAAAAAGAACCGTACCTTAGGCATGCAGGTGCTTGCCCCTAAGTTAGGCTCCATTAAGGATGAGTGTGGTCATACCATTTTAAATGAAGGTTCGGTCATGGATTTGGAAAATATTATTAAACATGGCCTTATAAATGAGGGTAAAATATTAAAAGACAGTGATGTTAAACTCTCCTTGGTGGGGGATACCATCAATATTACTGTCATCTCTGCTTAAAACCTGCTCGTCCGCGGGTGGGATGAAGTAGCAAGCGTAGCGAGGTATGGATTTCGTATCTGTTCTCTTGCACAAAACAAGGCACATAATAATTTAGGTTAAATGTGATATAGAGTGTGACACTTTAACATAGGGTAGGACCTGCCAGGATGGTTTAGGTTAATCACTTAAACTGATAAATAGTCACATGATGTATCAGGCCTAAAGCAGGTCGAGTGACTGAATGTTCTTCACAGGACTAAGGTTTACTGTCACTGTGGTTGCTCCACAGTTCGTGATGAAAGTCCTAAATGCGGTACGAGTTAAGACTTCATATGGCAATTTGCCTGCTCATGGACTACACATGCGAGCAGTCAGCATAGACACCTGTAGAATATTCCCTTTCATGCGATAACGGATTTATTTTCATGGAAAAAATAAAGAGCGCACCTTCAGCGATGGATGCCGTCCCTGAGGCAGTGCAGAAAAAAAGTGGGCAACTGGCCGAGTCCGGTGAGAATTATCTTGAAACTATTCTGGTGATTAAAGAACGCAGAAGCAATGGACTCGTTAGAGCCGTGGATATTGCCAATGAACTCAAATTGAGTAAACCTAGTGTTTCAAGAGGTCTGTCCTTATTGAAAGAAAAAGATCTTATTCAGATTGGAATTGCCGGCGATATTGAGTTTACTCCTGAAGGGCGCAAATTGGCTGAATCTATTTTTAAGCGTCATCAGTATCTTACTGTTTTCTTCAAAAGCGTGGCCGGTGTACCTTCAGATGTGGCTGAGTCTGATGCCTGTCGTGTGGAGCATATTCTTTCCGAGAAAACCATGAACGGCATTATCCGTTACTTAAACGAGCACAATCTGGTTTAAATGATCATGTTCTGACATAAGGTTTGAGCCTTTTGTTTTTTTGGGATTTGTGCTTAATCCGTTTGGCTATGACATTTGTGTGCACATAAGCGTATTTTTTTGTCATAAGGCATGTTTTTTTGATAAAGAGGCTGTCATGTCCCCTAAAGAATTAAGTAAGCGTTATTTCCTTTTTTTAATTGCGGTTATGCTTCAGGCCTGTGCCATTGCCTGTATAACTTATGCGGATATTGGTACCACTCCGGTTTCTTCTGCAAATTACGTGTTTTCACTGCACTCTGACTATACCTTCGGTGAAACTACGCTTATGTTTAACATTTTGCTCATCGTTCTGCAGATCATGTTTATTGCCATCGGTCACGATTCCTTCAAAAATCACTGGCTCAATATCCTGGTACAGGTTCCATTTGTGGTAGTGTTTTCCTATATGATTGATGTGGCCACGTTTCTTTTAAGTATGATTGTTCCTGAAGAACACGGCTATATGATTTCCTGGGTACTGGTTATTTTAGGCACGCTTACGCTGTCATTTTCTATTTCACTTTCGGTTGTTGCCAATGTCGCAATGCTTTCAGGTGAATATTTTGTCAAGGTTTTCCATCCTTTAATCAATCGTTCCTTCAGTTTTGTGAAGACCTTCTTTGATATTTTTCTGGTCAGTTCGGCCTGTATATTTTCACTTATCTTTACTGATTTTACTGCCGTTGAGGGCGTACGCGAGGGTACCCTTTACGGAGCACTCCTGACTGGACCTACCGTGCATCTTATTGTTCCGCATTTAGGGCGGCTAAAGCGTTTCTTAGAAGATAAAAAAGATGCCGGTCATGCTTAGATGGTAGGGTTAGGTGTTGTCCGTGAATATTCTTGAGATAAGTAACCTTACCAAAACTTATAATCTTTTTAAAAGCGTTGAACTCTCGAATGTCAGCTTTTCACTAAAAAAAGGGGAGTGTCTGTGCCTTGTAGGGGAGAGTGGCAGTGGTAAAACCACGCTGCTGCGTCTTATTGCCGGTCTTAGTGAGGCTAATTATGGAAAAATTAGCCTGTGCGGACAGGATCTTTTAGGAATAGCGGCACCGCAGCGCGCTATCGGCTATGCTTTTCAGACTTTTAATCTTTACCCGCATCTTGGCATTGATGAGAATCTGCGCTACAGTCTTAATCTTCTGGGCTATGATAAAGAAGAGATTCAAAGCAGAGTGACGACCATTGAGACCTTATTTTCTCTAAAACCGTATCTTAGAAAAAAACCTCATGAACTTAGTGTTTCAGAGCGACAGCTGTGTTCCTTGGCACGGGTGCTCTGCCAGAAGCAGCAACTGTATCTTTTTGATGAGCCTTTTTCTGCTTTAAATGGTACGCTCAAAGTTCGAGTTCGCGCTATCTTAAGGGATTATCTTAAAAGTACTGAGGCCTGTGCCATTGTGGTCACTTCGTGTATTGAGGATGCCTTGTATCTTGGTGACAGCATCGGTTTTTTAAGCAAAATTCTCACTTCTCATGCTGCAAGTGCTTCTTCTGATAACAGGGTGTCTTCCCTCTATGGACCTTTTAAAAAACAAGAGATCTTTTCCATAAAACCTAATCTTGTCATGGCCAAAGCCTTATATAAGAATGGACCATATCTTCATCTTGATCTAGTTAAAGTAGAAGACTCAAAGGTATTTATGACCTGCTGTAAGGCCCTAAACTCTGAGTCTTATGTGGATCTTTTTTCTAATCTTAGAGCCTGCACGGATCCTGAGGATAATCGTGCCTTAAAGGATGATGCGACAACGGGGCCTTTGTCTTCTTACCATGAAGTTTTAGATCCCGCCTTACAAAACAAGGCAAAGGTTTCATCCCCTAATAAGGTAGAGCGCAATGCTCTTATAAATCCTACAGCAGATACTATGTTTGAGCATACTCCTTTTGACTCTGGTGATAAAATTCTGTCAAGCGCTACTGAATATTTTGCTTTAGAACAGGATTTTTTTGAAGACGGTGCTCTTGAGAATGTAAAAAACATAACTATGGTTTCAAGAGAGCATGAGAGCATCTGGTACCATTCTTTGGAGAGAGTTCACGATAATGGGGGAGAGCTCTTTTTTTCAGGGAGGGTAACCGCGGTTACTCCTTTGCATTGTGGTTTTTTAGTTGAGCTAAAAGAAGCGCAGGGCCAGGATTTTTCCTTTTGGTGTGTTACCGCACCACCATCTGTGAATAACAGGATCTATGTGGTATGCAAAAAGGAAAATCTCTGGTTTTTTGATGATAAAGGAACGCTCTTAAACCGCCTTTACTGAATATTATCAAAGTTTGGAGTCCTGGCAAAAAATCAGATTCTAACTTGCTTGTGCATAGAAGATTGATGCGCAGCCAACAAATATGAGCTTGTGGTTTAGTGTTTTCTGGTCAGACTGATTATAAACATTTTCGTAAGATATTTTGAAGTTGTTAGCAAATTGAATGGCGGAGTATTAATTTTACTTCTTAAAACACCTAAAATACCTAGAAAGTCACTTTTTTACAATATAAGTGAGCGAGAAAGCCCACGGTTTTAACCGTGGGATGAGAGCGCATTAAGCTAAAGATGATATTTCAGTCAAACCACTGGGGATATTATTTTTTGTTTGCATCTGTGTATAATA
>Ga0326511_10005021_pt1 | contig 10480 bp, 8 predicted proteins | sample 0_2496_0518_D_FD_203701 | JGI IMG/M metagenome (GOLD analysis project Ga0326511, IMG submission 203701) | Bovine rumen microbial communities from UC Davis, California, United States - 0_2496_0518 | ecosystem: Host-associated > Mammals > Digestive system > Stomach > Rumen | place: USA: California... | reverse complement strand
ACCATCACTATGGTTGCGAGAAGTTTGAACCGGGCTTTGGTCCTGACTATCTGAAGCGCGTGCTGCAGCAGGTGGATGTGCGCAGGCTCCCCCTGAGAGAAGGGGAGACCTTGGAGGAATTCTGTAAGGAACTTTTTCCCGTCATATTCGACAAGAGGATACTCCCCAAGCGTGTCAATAAAACCGATGGCGAAGACCTCGTGGCCACATCGGCCTGCAATTTCTACGAGGGTGTGACCCAGGAGGAGGCTGAGGCCTATTATGCGAATATGAAAGAAACTGCCTGCAATGCGCAGTCTCCATTGTCGTATGGACTGAACTCCACACTTGTGAAAGAGGATGGGAAGCTAAAAGAGCGTGTATGGTCGGCCGACGGCTTGTATGCCAATGCGATTCGCCACATTGTATATTGGCTTGATAAAGCCCGCAAGGTGGCCGACAACGCGCGTCAACAAAAAGTCATATCTCTCCTTATTGACTATTATAAGACAGGCAACCTGTCGGTCTTCAACGACTATTGCATTGAGTGGGTGGGCGAGCAGGAGGCCACAGTGGATTTCATCAATGGATTCATAGAGGTGTATGGTGATCCTCTCGGTCTGAAGGCATCGTGGGAGGGTCTTGTGGAGTATGTCGATGAGGAGGCCACCATTCGCGCCCAGACTATCTCTGAGAATGCCCAGTGGTTTGAGGATCATTCGCCGGTGGCACCCCAGTTCCGCAAGCCGGTTGTCAAGGGCGTATCTGCCAAGGTCATCTGTGCTGCGATGCTGGGAGGAGAGGAATATCCTTCCACGGCTATCGGCATCAATCTTCCCAATGCCGACTGGATTCGTGCCCAGTATGGCTCAAAGAGCGTCACCATCAGCAATATCACCGATGCCTACAACAAGGCGGCCCACGGCAGTGGGTTCAAGGAGGAGTTTGTCATCGATGAAGCAACACTTGAGCTGATTGAGAAGTACGGCGATGTATGCGACAACCTCCACACCGACCTCCATGAGTGTCTTGGGCATGGTAGCGGACAGCTCCTGCCCGGAGTGGATCCGGATGCCCTGAAGGCCTACAGCAGCACGATAGAGGAGGCCCGTGCAGACCTCTTTGGACTCTATTATATTGCCGATGAGAAGTTGGTGGAACTGGGACTTACACCCAACGGCGAGGCCTATAAGGCACAATATTATTCGTATATGATGAACGGGCTGATGACGCAGCTGATCCGAATCGCTCCAGGTGCACAGATAGAAGAGGCTCACATGCGCAACCGGGCCTTGATAGCCCGATGGTGTCTCGACAAGGGTTCGGCAGTGAGGCTTGTGGAACGGGGAGGAAAGACCTATGTCGAAATAACCGACTATGAATTGTTGCGCAGTTTGATAGCCGACCTTCTGGCTGAGGTGCAGCGTATCAAGAGTGAGGGAGACTATGAAGCCGCAAGGGCGTTGGTGGAACAGTATGGCGTGAAAGTCGACAACAGGCTTCATCAGGAGATACTCTCCCGTTATCAAAAGCTGAACCTCGCTCCATACAAGGGGTTCATCAATCCCCAGCTTATACCTGTAGTGGATGCAGCGGGGGAAATCAGCGACATACAGGTCAACTATGGTGAAAGCTATGCCCACCAGATGCTGCGCTATAGTTCTGAATATGCAACACTTATCTGACAGAAGATGGACAAGGAACAGCAGAGGGACGTAGCCTCCCAGGTCAAGGCCATCAAACAGTCGTTCCGGCTGATGATGGATGGCGCTATCTCAAAGTCCATGCGCGACAAGGGAGTGGACTACCGCCTGAACTGGGGGGCCACATTGCCGAGACTCCGACAGTTGGCCGACGAGCTTGGAAAGGACTACGACCTCGCCATTGCCTTGTGGAAGGAAGACGTGCGTGAATGCAAGATCCTGGCCACGATGATGATGCCTGCCGACAAGGTGCTGCCCGAAGTGATAGACATCTGGATGGAACAGACACCCTCTCAGGAGATTGCTGAACAGGCAGCATTCAACCTCTATCAGCATCTTCCGTATGCACCGGAGAAAGCCTACGCATGGATTGCTTCCGAAGAGCCTATCCGACAGCTCGCAGGCTTTCATGTGCTCACACGGCTGTTTATGGCCGGAAGAGAACCTAACGAACGGGGAATCAATGAATTTATAGATCAGGCACTGGCCGCATTAGAAGGCGACAGCCTCGCCGTGCGCAAGGCAGCAATGGCGGCTGTCCAGAGGTTTGCCGGATTGGGGCTTGTCTATGAGCGACTGGCAAAAAGTGCGCTCAAAACGGCTAATTTAGATTTTTTATAAATTATCTCGCATGTTTTTCGTTGAAAAGTCGTACCTTTGTGCGGTTTTCAAGAACAGAAGCATGAAGGAAAGTGTTTTAAAGGCTGTTGAACGGATTCTCGACAACTATCTTGAGATGAACAATCATCGCAAGACCCCCGAACGTTATACCATCCTGAAGGCAGTCTACTCCATAGACGGTCATTTCTCGCTTGAAGAACTGGGCGATAAACTCTCTGATGAGTATAACTTCCCCGTGAGTCGTGCCACGCTCTATAACACACTCAACCTGTTTCTGCAGCTGCGGCTTGTCATTAGGCACCGTTTCCAGGGAGCAACCGTCTATGAAGCGTGCTACGACAACACCAGCCACTGTCATCAGATATGCACCATGTGCGGAAAGGTAACGGAGGTGAAGTCGGCCTTGATATCCGAGGCCATTGAGAATACGCATTTGAAGCGTTTCAGGAAGGATGGCTTCACCTTATATATTTATGGTATATGCAGCGTGTGCCAAGGCCGCTTAACACGTATGAAGAATGTAAAAAGCAAAATAACTGAACAGATATGAACAAAGGAAAAGTAGACGTCTTGCTGGGTTTGCAGTGGGGCGATGAAGGAAAAGGCAAGGTGGTGGATGTCCTGACACCACAGTATGATGTTGTAGCGCGTTTCCAGGGAGGGCCCAATGCCGGGCACACTCTGGAGTTTGAAGGTCAGAAATACGTGCTCCGCTCCATCCCGTCTGGTATCTTCCAGGGCGGCAAGGTGAATATTATTGGCAATGGCGTGGTGCTTGCACCTGACCTCTTCATGGAAGAGGCCAAGGCTCTGGAGGCGAGCGGGCATGACCTGCACGCCCGTCTGCACATTTCAAAGAAGGCCCATCTCATCATGCCTACCCATCGGGTGCTCGATGCAGCCTATGAGGCTCAGAAAGGCAAGAACAAGGTTGGAACCACAGGCAAGGGCATCGGCCCTACCTATACGGACAAGGTGAGCCGCAACGGTCTCCGCGTGGGTGACATCCTGGAGAATTTCGAGGAGAAATATGCCAAGGCGAAAGCGCGCCATGAGGCCATCCTGAAGTCACTCAATTTCGACTATGACATCACCGAGGTGGAGAAGAAGTGGATGGAAGGCATCAACTATCTGCGCCAGTTCCCCATTGTCGATTCGGAACACGAGATCAACCAGATCCTGAAAAGTGGCAAGAGTGTGCTCTGCGAGGGTGCTCAGGGCACCATGCTCGACATCGACTTTGGCAGCTATCCGTTTGTCACATCGTCCAACACCATCTGTGCCGGCGCCTGTACGGGTCTGGGCATCGGTCCCAACAAGATTGGCGAGGTCTATGGCATCATGAAGGCCTACTGCACCCGCGTCGGGGCAGGACCGTTCCCCACGGAGCTGTTTGACGAGACTGGCAAGACCATCCGTGACCTGGGGCATGAGTATGGTGCCGTCACGGGGCGTGAGCGCCGCTGTGGGTGGATTGACCTCGTGGCCCTGCGCTATTCTATCATGGTGAACGGCGTCACGCAGCTCATTATGATGAAAAGTGATGTGCTCGATGGCTTCGACACCATCAAGGCATGTGTAGCCTATAGGCAGAACGGCACTGAGATAGACTATTTCCCCTATAACATCGAAGAGGGCATTGAACCCGTCTATCAGGAACTGCCCGGCTGGAAGACCGACATGACTAAGTTTACGTCTGAGGAGCAGTTCCCCAAGGAATTCAGCGACTACGTCGCTTTCCTGGAGAAACAGCTCGAGACTCCCATCAAGATTATATCCATCGGTCCCGATCGTGACCAGACAATCGTAAGAGAGTAATGGCACAGAAACCAAGTATACCCAAGGGAACGCGCGACTTCTCGCCATTGGAGATGGCCAAGCGCAACTATATCTTCGACACTATCAAGCAAGTGTATCAGCTCTATGGCTTCCAGCAGATAGAGACACCGGCTATGGAAACCCTCGGCACACTGATGGGCAAGTATGGCGAGGAGGGCGACAAGCTGCTCTTCAAAATCCTCAACAGCGGCGACTTCCTTTCTAAAGTCACCGACGATGAACTCCAGGAGCGCAACGCCCTCCACCTGGCATCACGGCTCTGTGAGAAGGGATTACGCTATGATCTCACCGTACCTTTTGCCCGCTATGTCGTGATGCACCGTGACGAATTGCAGCTTCCCTTCAAGCGCTATCAGATGCAGCCAGTATGGCGTGCCGACAGGCCGCAGAAGGGACGCTATCGCGAATTCTGGCAGTTTGACGGCGACATCGTGGGGTCGGACTCCCTGCTCAACGAGGTGGAGCTGATGCAGATTGTCGACACCGTGTTTGCCCGTTTCGGCGTTCGCGTGCAGATCAAGATCAACAACCGCAAGATTCTGACGGGCATTGCAGAAGTCATCGGGGCTGCTGACAAAATCGTGGACATTACGGTGGCCATCGACAAGCTCGACAAGATAGGCCTTGATAACGTCAACAAGGAACTACTGGAAAACGGACTTTCTGCCGAGCAGATAGAGAAGCTACAGCCCATCATCTCGCTGACAGGCACCAACGAGGAGAAACTCAGCGTCATCGCCAATGTGCTGGCTTCAAGCGAGATGGGACAGAAAGGGGTGGAAGAGACACGCTACATCCTTGACAGGCTGAAGCCGCTTGGTCTGAAGAACGACATACAGCTTGACCTCACGCTGGCAAGAGGCCTGAACTACTATACAGGTGGCATCTTCGAGGTGAAGGCCCTTGACGTGCAAATAGGCTCCATCACCGGAGGCGGGCGCTATGACAACCTGACGGGCATCTTCGGCATGCCTGGTATTTCGGGTGTGGGCATCTCCTTTGGCGTAGACCGTATCTTCGATGTGCTCAATGCGCTCGACTGCTATCCCAAGGATGCGGTCAATGGCACCCAGCTGCTCTTCATCAACTTTGGCGAGAAGGAGACGGCCTATTGCCTGCCGTTTGTCGCAAAAGCCCGAGAGGCAGGTGTGCGTACGGAAATCTTCCCCGATGCGGCCAAGATGAAGAAGCAGATGTCGTATGCCAATGCCAAGCAGATTCCCTTCGTGGCTCTGGCCGGAGAGAACGAGATTCAAGAAGGCAAGCTGACACTGAAGAATATGGAGAGCGGCGAACAGCTGCTCGTAACACCCGACGAACTCATAAAACGGATTTGCGGACATGAAATTGACTAAGATGTTGGTGGCGGTGGCTTCGGTGCTGATGCTCACAGCAGCAACGCCGGATAAGACCACGACAGTCTTTGTGATAGGCGACTCCACGGCGGCCAATAAGGACCTCTCCAAGGGAAAACTGGAAAGAGGGTGGGGGATGGCCTTGCAGTGTTTCTTCGACGACAATATCCGTGTGGACAATCACGCTGTCAATGGCCGTTCGTCACTCTCATTCATCAATGAGGGACGTTGGGACAAGGTGCTCGAGAAAATCAAGCCGGGCGACTATGTCATCATCCAGTTTGGCCATAACGACGAGAAGGCTCCCAAGGACCGTCACACCGATCCGGGTTCCACCTTCGACTACAATCTGGCCAAGTATGTCAGGGAGACACGCGAACATGGGGGCATCCCGGTGCTGATGAATTGTGTGGTGCGCCGTAATTTCTTGGTGAAGGCACCGGAGATAGCCGATGACGAACTCCTGCGCAATTCCACGTTCAAGGATGGGGTCAAGATGGTGGAAGGCGATTCACTGATTGACACTCACGGTCTCTATCGCCAGGCACCGCGCGATGTCGCAGAGCGTATGAATGTGCATTTCGTGGATGCAAACCAGATCACCCACGACTTGGAGCAAGGTCTTGGCAAGGAGGGTTCCAAGAAACTCCACATGTGGTATCTGCCCGGCACCGAACCGACTGAGCCAAACGGCAAGCAGGATAACACGCATTATAATATCTATGGGGCGCATGTCGTAGCCAAGCTGCTGGCCGATGCGCTCTGTGAGGAGATACCTGTGCTGAAGGCTTATCGGACGGAAGCCGACTTCACGGTCGACAAGCAGGGACGCGGCGAGTTCTTCGACCTACAAGAGGCTGTGGCAGCCGCACAAAAAAGCTCCAAGGCTGAAACAACGATTCAGATCCTTGGAGGCGAATGGGAGAAGCCACAACTTCCGAAGAAGTCGAAGATCAAGTTTGTGCTTCGTCAGGGGGCTGTGTGGAAATAGCCTTCATCTGACGAGCATGCTCACTCGAGACTAATCATCGATATAGTCCACTTTCACAACAATGACACGGATGGTCTGATCGTCTGTGTCATTGTTTATCTTGGCGATATGCCAGTCGCCGGGAAAGAAAATGAAGAATTTCTCAGGAGTGGAATCCATAAACTTTGCCCGCTTCTGGTCATACCAGTAGTGGACTACGTCCTCCTTCCAGGCACAGTTGGGCTTACTCGTCAGATGGTCGATGATTCCAAAGCGCTCAGTGCCCTTCACCACCCATTGGAAATCGATGTGGTGGAAGTGGCTCTCACTCTGTCTCTTCTCCAATGGGCCGTTCTGCGAATCTTCCACGCTGGCCACCAACTTCGTGCCGGGTATCGGGTGCTTGCCCTTCCCTATGGCCAGAAGGTCAGTCTCCTGTAGCCATCTGAACATAGTCTGCCATTGTTCAGGATTCTTCTGATACTGGCGATAGAATTCTACGGCGTTCACCGACTCGTGGGCATCGGCTTTGTCGAATCCCTGTCGCCATTCTCCTTTCTTCACCCACTTCTGGGCTTTCTTCACAAGCGATTTGTCACTGTACTCTCTGGTGTAGAGTCCCTGTGCCGACACGCCCAGGGCAAGTGTCAGCCACAGCATGATTGTTGTCAGTCTTTTCATCTTTTCAGCATTTATTCACTCTATTGTCAAATTATTCTTGGCATACATCATCCTAACATGGTAGGCAACTTGGCTACAAAGATATACAAAATCCGTGAAACGACAAAACTTTAGTTACAAACTTCTGCCCCTCATGGTAAAAAACGGTATGGACTTTGTCATATTTGCTCGAAAAAGTTTGGACGTTAGCCAAATTAGTCTTATTTTTGCACGCGTAAAAATTTCGTAGAATGGGATTGGAATTTTTTTTCTTTTGACTGAAGACAATGATTGAGACTAAGAATACACGTAAGGGTATCATCTGCGGCATTCTGGCCGCTGTCTGTTATGGTACCAACCCGTTTGGGGCGTTGCCGCTCTATGAGGAGGGGGTGAATACATCGTCTGTACTCTTCTACCGCTTCTCTATGGCAGTGCTGATGCTGATGGCTATGCTGATTGTGGAGCGCAAGTCATTCCGCATTAGCGGCAACGAACTGAAGACGCTCGGCTCGCTCGGATTGCTTTTTGCAGCATCGAGCATCACCTATTATCAGAGTTTCCGATTCATGGATGCAGGTATTGCCTCTACCATCCTGTTTGTCTATCCAGTGATGGTGGCCGTCATCATGGCCTCGTTCTTCCGGGAGAAGGTTACGACTCCAACCGTCATTGCCATCATCCTCGCATTGGCTGGTATAGGCCTGCTATACAGGGGAGATGCCGGCATGTCGCTCAGCACGATGGGTGTACTCCTGGTGATGGTGTCATCGCTGACTTACGCTGTCTACATCGTGGTAGTCAACCAGTCGAGTATCCGTATGTCATCATTGAAGCTTACATTCTATGTACTGCTATTCTGTATGCTCTCTCTGCTTGCCTATTCGTTCACTTCGCCCGATCTGCATTTGATGCTGCCGCCATCGCCACGAGCCTGGTTTTTCGCCTGTTGGCTGGGCCTGGTGCCAACGGTTCTTTCGCTTGTGTTCATGACCATCTCCGTTCACGAGGTAGGAGCCACACCAACGGCCATCATGGGAGCCTTGGAACCATTGACCGCCGTAGCCATCGGTGTGATGGTGTTTGGCGAATCGCTCACCTTCCGGCTTGTTGTTGGAATCGTGCTCATCCTTTCAGCCGTACTGCTGATCGTGCTGGGCAAGAATTTTCACCTGCGTACCATCACCCATACTATCAGTGCTATTGTCAGGAAGACCTGGCGCTGGAAGTTGTAGACATGAATCCCTCACTCATCTCCTCTATCATCAGGTGCAGCATGTATGCCTTATCTGATGCTTAAGACATTCTAGGAGGTCTGATTAGTTCCAATTTATCGATATATTTGTTAACAGAGGTTAAATAATGACCTATATTTGCATTTTCTTGCCAAAAAGTTTGGAGGGAACATAAAAAAGCTCTATCTTTGCAATGTGTTTTTCATAGTATTAGATTTAAGGTTAACATTTCGGGACTCAGCGGAGTCCCTTTTTTTTGCCCAAACATTTGGTGGTTTCGTAAAAAATACCTACCTTTGCAACATATACACTATTAATTCAGACTATAAGCTTATGAGACGGTTATCTATTATCGCACTATCTCTTGCTGCCGCCACATCCCTGTGGGCTGGACAGATTACTCGCGAGCAAGCCCTGTTGCTGGCTCGGCAGTTTCTCATTCAGAGAGGTTCGACCCTCGGCGAACTCACCCCTGCAGAGACCGCCCAGTCGAAGGCCCGCAGTCGAGGACAAGTGGCTGAGGAACGCTACTACGTGTTCAACAACGGGCAGAACCAGGGCTATGTGATTGTCAGTGGCGATGATGTCACTGCTCAGATTCTCGGCTATTCCGACACGGGGCACTTCGATATGGCCCAGATGCCCGCCAACATGTCCGCATGGCTGGAGGGCTATGCCGCAGAGATAGCCTTTGCACAGTCGAAAGGGACTACGGCAAGCTCGCCACGACAGGCTACGCGCATCGCTGTGGAACCCCTGGTGAAGAGCCACTGGGACCAGACATCACCTTATAATAATAGCATCAGCTTCAAGGTGCTCCTTCAGGAGGTGGAACCCTACACCGGCTGCGTGGCCACAGCGATGGCACAGATTATGAACTACTATCGCTATCCCGACGCCACAATCAGCGAGATACCCTCCTACGATGTGACCTACTCGGGCGTCAAGCACACTTTTGAGGCTGTGGCCAAAGGAAGCACCATCGACTGGGCCAACATGCTTGACCGCTATGACGGCTCAGAGACCACTGACCAGCAGCAGGCTGTGGCCGACCTGATGATGTATGCCGGACGGTCGGTGAAAATGGCATACAGCAATCGTGACGGTTCCTCAGCCAAAGCCTATGACGTGAGAGACGCCCTGAAGAACTATTTCGGCTACAGTAGGGGCGTAGCCTACAAGAACCGCTCGTGGTATGAGTCGGCAGAGTGGGAAGACCTTATCTATAATGAAATAGCCAACAAGCGCCCCGTGCTCTATGCCGGACAAACGGAAAAGGAGGAGGGGCACGCCTTCGTGGTGGATGGCTGTGATACTAATGGCTACTTCCACGTGAACTGGGGATGGGGCAAGCTTACCAACAATCCCGACGGCTACTTCCTGCTCACAGCGCTCACACCAGAGGTGCAGGGCGCAGGCGGCAGCTCAGGCGGATATAACTACGGCCAGGAGGCTATTATCGGCATCACCTACGGCGATGACTTCACTGAGACCGTGCGCGCCACAGCCGTCAATGCAACTGTTAATGGCGGCAACTCGCAGGTGGACCTGAAACGTGATAACTACGGGCGGGTGTCGTTTGCCATGATGTTTTACTACACCAACCGACTGGCCAACGACTATGACCTCGATCTCGGTATAGCCGTTTGCAACGGTGCGGGAGAGGTGATGGAAAACGACCATTTGGTGACCCTTACCGGATTCCACAACCAATATACCTCTGGGCGCGGCTACAGCACCTATTATTTTGGCAGTGGTGTGGCCAACGGCAACTATAAGTTTGTGCCCATCAGCCGCCAGAATGGCAGCACAGAGTGGCTAACCTGTGAGGATGCCGACAAATATACTATCTACGCGCAGGTGACCGATGACACCATCTCGTTGCGTATCGGTGAGCCATTTGAGGACCCGACGGCCACCGGCATCGAAAGTGTAGATACCAGCGAGGAAGGCATTCTGGGACGATACGACCTGAATGGCCTTCGGGTGAGCGAGGACTACCGTGGGGTCGTGGTCGTGAAGATGAAGAATGGTAAAAACCAAATTATAGTTAAACATTAAAAACAAAAGGATTATGAAGAAATTGATTTTGACGATGGCACTCGCCATCACCGCCAG
>Ga0326511_10005019_pt1 | contig 10486 bp, 7 predicted proteins | sample 0_2496_0518_D_FD_203701 | JGI IMG/M metagenome (GOLD analysis project Ga0326511, IMG submission 203701) | Bovine rumen microbial communities from UC Davis, California, United States - 0_2496_0518 | ecosystem: Host-associated > Mammals > Digestive system > Stomach > Rumen | place: USA: California... | reverse complement strand
CGGCGGCTTCCACGGCAAGGCGATGGACCATCAGGCCGCCGTTGGAGAAGCCGACAGCGAAGCAGCGTGTCGGATCCAGTGCGTAGGCATTCTGCAGATAGGCCGCCAGAGAGACCAGAAACTCGACATCCCGGTTTCCTTCCGTGGAGGCGTCAGAATGCCACCCGACCGACGAGGCGGGCGAATTCGGATCCGGAGCCCCCGTGACCCAGGCCACGGCATAGCCCAGGGGGGTTGCGGCCTCCTCAAAATGAACCGATGAGCGAAAGGCTTCCGCCGTGTTGCCGTATCCGGGAAGCATCAGAACCAGAGGCGCGTTCTCGGTCTGATCCGGCAGGTCCAGCACAAACCGGTGCCTGACGCCGTCAAAGGAGCAGGAGAAGCTGCCGCCCTTCTCCTCTGTGACGTCTTCAAGAACCGGGAGACCGGATTCTCCGAAAGCGCGGCAGGACAGAAGGAAAAACAGGCAGAGAGCAAAAAAGCAGGAAGCGGTTTGTTTCATGAGGGACCATCCTGTTCGATAAGCCGAAAGAAGAGGATAACACAGACATGAAGGAAAAATGGAAAACCTGGTGGTGGTATCATTGGGGGCATGTGCTGATCGCCGCCGCGGCGCTTGCGGTTGTTCTGTACGCCTTCCTTCCGGGAATGCTGAGGCCGAAAACGGATTACGGCGTGGCCGTCATTTCGCTCGACTGGGTTTCCGAAGAAACCAGGGCGGCGCTTCAGGAGCGGTTTCAGAGCGCCCTTGCAGACGCAAACGGAGACGGGGAGACGCATGTGGAAGTCAGCCTGTACCAGGCGGATCTCTCGGGAAGAACGGAGGGCAGCCTGAACTACAGCGAGGCGTCAAGATTGGACGCGGACCTGATCGGAAAGGTGAGCAGCATCCTGCTCATTGACAATCCGGAGGGCTTTCGCGAAAACACCGTGGTCCCGACGGAACCGGAACTCCTGTGTGAAAGCCTGCCGTTCTTCGACGGCATATCGCTGCCGAAAGGGATGGTATTTACCGTTCGCGCCGACTGTGATGCCGGGGCAGTCTATCAACAGGTATCAGCAGACCGCTGAAGCTCAGCGGTCTGCTGTCTTTATTTGAGCACAGCGGACAGGCAGGGTTTTCCTGTCAGCTTTTCCGTGAGGGCATCCGGCTGACCGAAGCCCGCATAGAGTGTCCACTCGCCGCTTCCGGGCATCCGTGTGCCTTCTGCGCTGACGACCGTAAAGGCACGGGGGTCGATGGGAACACGGACCCTGCGGCGTTCGCCGGCTTCCAGCGAGACATGGCTGAAGCCGCAGAGAAGCGGATGAAGAGGCGCGTCGGGGGAGTGCCGGTCTTTGATGTACAGCTGCACGACCTCATCGGCCGGGAACGCGGAACGGTTTTCGACGGTCACCTCGGCGGCGGAGCGGTCCGCGGAGAGGGAAGTCATCGCGATATCAGCGTAGCTCAGCCCGTAGCCGAAGGGATACAGAGGGGTGCCGGTATAATAGCGGTAGGTTCTGTTTGTCATGGCGTAATCCGTGAAGGCGGGCATCTCTCCGAGCGCATCGTTGCGGTAAAACGTAACGGGCAGTTTGCCGCAGGGGGAGACATCGCCGAACAGAAGCTCCGCGACGGCTTTTCCGCCGCGCGCGCCGGGATACCAGGCCAGCAGAACGGCATCGGCCTGCTCCTGCGCCTGCGACACATCGATCGCGCTTCCCCCCGTCAGGACAAGGACGGTAGGCTTTCCGACATGAAGGACGGTATCCATCAGGATGCGCTGGGACTCCGGAAGCAGAAGGTCGTCCTTGTCGCCGGAACCGACGGCATTCCCTTCATCGCGTTCTTCCCCTTCCAGGCGTTCATCGTAGCCCAGTACGAGCACGACGACATCGCTGTTCTCGGCGACCGCGACGGCCTCGGCAAGACGGTCGCCCGACTGGGCGAGCGGCTCGACCCGATCCAGAAACAGGTGGCAGCCTTCCGAGTACAGAACACGCGCTTTTCCTTCAACCCGATCCTGGATGCCCTCCAGCACCGAGACATAACGGGAGGACGTTCCGTAGTAGTTGCCGATCAGGGCGCCGCGGCTGTTGGCGTTTGGCCCGATCACACCGATCACGCCTTCCGCGCGAAGCGGAAGGAGCCCCGTGTTTTTCAGCAGAACGCAGGATTCCAGAGCGGCCTGATGGGAGAGGCGCAGATGCTCATCACACTCAACGGCCGAGTAGGGGATGCGGTCATACTCGGAGGATTCTCCGTCAAGGATGCCGAGAAGATACCGTGTCGTGAACAGACGGACGGCAGCTTCCGTGATGTCCTCTTCGGTGATCAGGTCCTGCTCGTAAGCGCTCATGAGGCATTGGTACGAGTTGCCGCAGTTGAGGTCGCAGCCGGTTTTCAGAGCCAGCGCCGCAGATTCGGCGGCGTTCTTCGTTACGTGGTGACCCTCGTGAAAGTCACGGATCGCCCAGCAGTCGGACACAAAGTGACCTTCAAAGCCCCAGTCCCCGCGCAGCTTTTTCATCAGCGTCGGAGAGGCACAGCAGGGCTCTCCGTTGGTGCGGTTGTAGGCGCCCATGACGGATTCCACATGGGCGAGCCTGACCAGATCCTCAAAGGCCGGGAGGTAGGTCTCCTCCATATCCTTCGGTGTGGCGACGGCGTTGAACTGATGCCGAAGGGCCTCCGGACCGCTGTGTACGGCAAAGTGCTTGGCACAGGCGGCCGTTTTCAGGACCTCGCCGCTGCCTTGAAGACCGTGCACATATGCCTGGCCGAGGCGGGAAGTCAGACAGGGGTCTTCCCCGTAGGTCTCATGACCGCGGCCCCAGCGGGGGTCCCGGAAAATGTTGATATTCGGCGACCAGAAACTGAGCCCGTGATAGATGTCGTGGTCTCCGCGGGCAGAGAACTGGTTATACTTCGCCCGGCCTTCCGTGGCGGCGGCGTCACCCAGTTTTTCCAGAAGCGCCTCGTCGAAGGTCGCTGCGAGGCCGATTGCCTGCGGAAAGCTGGTGGCGGTACCGCCGCGCGCAACACCGTGCAGCGCTTCGTTCCACCAGTTATAGGCGGGGATTCCCAGACGCTCGATCGCGGGGGAATCAAAACGAAGCTGACTGGCTTTTTCCCGGAGCGTCATCTTCCCGACGAGGGCCCGGGCCTTTTTTTCAGCGTCTTTTCGATTCATGTTTTGTCCTCCTGAAAAAGGATAGGGGGCGTCAAAAAACCACCTATCCTTTCGTCTGTTTATGATTCTGCTTCGTCATTCTGCGAAGGCGGCTGCGTTCCGTCGAAGCGGGCGATGACCTTTGCCTGATGCTTCGCGGCGAAATAGGCAGGGCAGGATACGCCGAACAGGATGTAAAGAAATCCGATATAGACCAGCACAATCCGCGGCAGCAGCAGGATGGCGGCCACAGGAACGGCAAAGCAGAGCCAGATGGCCAGGGTTTCCATCGGCGAGGCCGCCGCCAGCGAAAGGGCATTGCGGATCTGTCCCGCGACGCTGTTTTCAAAGAAAGCGTGCAGGGCAAAAATATAGGCGAGATAACTGAACACCAGGGAACAGACAAGAACCGCGACGATCAGGAAGAGAATCTTCATTCCGCCGCTGAGAGAAACCGCAAACAGGATGTCCGAAACAGCGATCGCAAGACCGGCCAGACCGATCAGACCGAGGACAACAGCTCTCCCGAAGTCACGGCGAAAGGCGATAAAAAAGTTTTTCGCAACCGCTTCCGACCCGCCGCGGACCAGGGTGATCATCACCCGGGCGAGCGCGCTGCTTGCCGGCCCGAAGGTGAATACAGGCAGACAGCAGAGCAGCCACAGGATGTTCAGGACCATCAGGTCGAACATCCGGCGCAGGAACAGACCAAGAGAGGAAGCGAGCTTGTTTTTCTCACTCATGTCGCATCCTTTTCCGGGCGATCGGCCGCCGTGTTCAGATCCGCAACCGTCTCGCCTTCCAGCAGGCGCCCTTTGACGACAATATGCTCGGACGGCGTGGTAAGGGGATGTTCAATCTTTTCAATCAGCCGGGAAGCGGCAATGCGTCCCAAATCTTCGGTGTTCTGCTGCCAGGTGGTCAGGCGCGGACTGAGCATCTTTGCCAGATGAATGCCGTCATAGCCGACGACCGAAATGTCGTCCGGAACACGCAGGCCCGCGTCCGTGATGGCGTTGAGTCCGCCGATATAGGAATAATCGTCCGAAAAGAGAACGCAGGTCGGCCGGACCGGAAGCGTCAGGACCCGTTTTGTCGCTGCGTAACAGCTGATCGGCTCATGATACTCACAGGAGAGGATGTATTCCTTCGGCACCCGGAGGTTCAGCTCTTCACAGGCCCGGTAAAAGCCGGTCAGGCGGCTTTCGGTCACCGCGGTGCTGCCGCCGTGAATATAGGCGATGCGCCGATGCCCACGGCTGTATACATACTTGACCAGGGAGGCCAGCCCGTTCATGTTGTCGGAGAGGACGGCGGTCCGGTTGTTGAAGGCGTGGTCAAGCGTGATGGTCGGAATATCGGAAAAAACAAGTTCCTGAACCATCGGATCATGATAATCGGTGCAGATCAAAGCGACGCCGTCAACCTGACGGAAACGGGCATGCTGCAGATAGCTTGCATTCCTGTGCCCGAAGTCGGAGTTGATAAATGTGATGTCATAACCGCAGCGCGCGGCCTCTGAACGGAAGCTGTTCAGCGTGGCGGCAAAGTATTCGTGCATAAAGCCGCTGCTTTGAAGATCCTCAAAGATAAGACCGATGTTGTCGGTGCGGTTGGTCTTGAGCGTACGGGCGGCGGCATTCACGGTATAGCCCATTTCTCTGGCAACCCGGGCGATCCGTTCCCGCGTTTCTTCGCTGATGTCCTGCTGTTGGTTGAGTGCCTTGCTGACCGTGGCAACGGATACTCCGCAGCGCGCGGCAATGTCTTTTAAAGCAACCACACAGCACCATCATCCTTTCCGCAAAGCATTACTTAATCGTTTTCGATCTTTAATTTACGCTACTTTGAGTAAAAATGCAAGACGGAATTGGGAAAAAAGACAGGGAAAAGCCCTTTTTGTCTGCCTTGCACAATTTCCGAACCTGTTTTTCGTGAGTATTGCCAAACAGAATCGATGCCGGAAAGAATACGGATAAAACAAAGCGGAAAAAGGGCGCGGATTTAGACAGAAAAAATGAAAATAGGCTTGCTTTTTGGCTGAAAATAAGCTAAGCTAACAGAGGCTTAAACGTTTTCGAAAGGAAGGGGCCTGATCATGAAATTCGGATTTTTTGATGACGACCGAAAAGAATATGTCATAACGACACCGCGGACTCCGCTGCCCTGGATCAACTATCTCGGAAATGAGGACTTTTTTACCCTGCTGTCCAATACGGCCGGCGGCTACAGCTTTTTCCGTGATGCGCGCCTGCGGAGAATCACGAGATACCGTTACAACAACTGTCCGCTGGACCAGGAGGGCTTTCATCTTTATGTGAGAGATGGAGACTGCGTCTGGAATCCGGGCTGGCAGCCGGTTCAGACGGACCTGGACGCGTACTGCTGCCGTCACGGTCTGGGCTATACGGTCATCGAAGGAAAGAAAAACGGCATCCGCGTCAGCCAGGAATTCGCTGTCCCGATGGGTGAGCGCTGCATGCTGATGCGCGTGACGGTGCATAACGGGACGAGCGAGGCAAAGACTCTGCAGGTCTTTCCGTATCTGGAGTTCTGTCTCTGGGACGCCATGGACGACTCGTCGAATTTCCAGCGCAACTATTCCACCGGCGAGGTGGAGGTGGTCGGGCCCGCCATCTATCATAAGACCGAGTACCGCGAGCGCCGCGATCACTATGCGGTCTTCTGGGCAAACCGGGGTCCGGACGCTTTCGACACCGCCAGAGAGGCCTTTATCGGCACCTACGGCAGCCCGGCAAAGCCGCAGGCCGTCTTCGGCACCGGCTGCACGGACAGCGTGGCACACGGCTGGCAGCCGATTGCGGCGCAGCAGTTTACCCTCAGCCTGAAACCGGGCGAAAGCGATACGCTGATCTTCGGCCTCGGCTATATCGAGAATCCGGCAGATCAGAAATGGGAAAAGCCCGGCGTCATCAACAAGAAGCCGGCAGAGGCCATGATCGCCCGCTATGCCTCGCCTGAGGCTTTTGACGCGGCGATGGAAAAGCTTTCGGCCTTCTGGGAAGAGCTTCTGTCCGGCTACCGTGTCAAAACCGGGGATGAAAAGCTGGACCGGATGGTGAACATCTGGAACCAGTACCAGTGCATGGTGACCTTCAATATGAGCCGCTCGGCCAGCTACTTTGAAAGCGGCATGGGCCGCGGCATGGGCTTCCGCGATTCGGCCCAGGATCTGCTGGGCTTTGTCCATATGATTCCCGAGCGGGCGAGAGAGCGGATCCTTGACATTGCGGCGACCCAGTTCCCGGACGGCAGTGCCTATCACCAGTATCAGCCCCTGACCAAGAAAGGCAATCTGGCGGTCGGCAGCGGCTTCAACGACGATCCGCTGTGGCTCATTGCCGGCACCTATGCCTATCTCTGCGAGACCGGTGACTGGAGCATTCTGGACGAGACGGTCGACTTTGACAACGACCCCGCCCTTGCCCAGCCCCTGATGGAGCATCTGCGGCGCAGCTTCCGCTATACCGAGACGCATCTCGGACCGCACGGCCTGCCGCTCATCGGCCGGGCGGACTGGAACGACTGCCTGAACCTCAACTGCTTCAGCGAGCATCCCGGCGAGAGTTTCCAGACCACCGGGCCGAACGAGGGTCCCGTGGCGGAAAGCGTTTTCATTGCGGGCATGTTTGTGAAGTACGGCCGCGCCTATGCGGACATCTGCCGTCACATCGGGCTGGATGCGGAAGCCGCCGAGGCGGAGAAGGCTGCCGCGCAGATGGAAAAGACGGTTCTGGATGCCGGCTGGGACGGTGCCTGGTTCCGCCGCGCCTATGACGCCTTCGGCCATGTGGTCGGCGGGAAGGAATGCGACGAGGGTCAGATTTTCATCGAGCCGCAGGGGATGTGCGTGATGGCCGGGATCGGAAAGGCGACCGGCGAGGCGGCGGCTGCCCTCAGGAGCGTGGAAGAGAGACTGGATACCCAATACGGCATCGTTCTTCTGCAGCCGGCCTATACGCGTTATCATCTCGAACTGGGCGAGATTTCCAGCTATCCTCCCGGATATAAGGAAAATGCCGGTATCTTCTGCCACAACAATCCCTGGATCGTATGCGCCGAGGCCGAACTGGGCCATGGCGACCGTGCCTTCCGGGTCTATGAGAGAACCGCCCCGGCGTATATCGAGGACATCAGCGAGATCCACCGGACCGAGCCCTATGTCTACAGCCAGATGATCGCCGGCAGGGATGCCCCGTCCTTCGGAGAGGGGAAGAACAGCTGGCTGACCGGAACGGCGGCCTGGACCTTCCTGAGCATCAGCCAGGCCATCCTCGGGCTGAAGCCGACGCCGGACGGCCTGAGCATCGACCCGTGCATTCCTTCTGCCATGCCGGGCTTCCGCGTGACTCGCAGATACCGCGGCGCGGTCTATGACATCGAGGTCAGAAATCCCGACGGCGTCCAGCACGGGATCGCCCGCATGACGGTGGACGGAAAAGCGCTGAAATCCAATGTCCTCCCGCCTGCCCCGAAAGGCAGCACCGTCCACGTAGAGGTGGTCATGGGTTAAAAAACAGCAGACGAAAAGCAATCCCCGCCGGCCAGGCCGGCGGGGATTTTGTCGATTGTGATGGAAAACTGGGAAACGCTGTTTGTTCTCCGGTCCGCAAATCAGCCTTTGACGCCGCCCAGGGCAACGCCGGCGATGATGTACTTGGACAGTGTGAAGTAGACGATGAACAGCGGCAGCACGGTCAGCGTCAGACCGAGGTAGATGGCGCCGTATTCTGTCTTGTAGATATCGCCCTTCAGCAGGGAAACCATGATCGGCATGGTCTTCAGTTCATCCTTGGTGAGCAGAATCGAGGGGATGAACAGGTTGTTCCATGTGCTGACGAAGCAGAAAATACCCTGGGTCGCCATGGCCGGCTTCATGATGGGAAGTGCGATTTTGTTGAAGGTGTTGAATTCCTTCGAACCGTCGATTCTGGCTGAGTCAAGCAGCTCCAGCGGCAGGGATGCGAGCATGAATTGTCGCATGAAGAAGACCGACCCAGGCGCGTAGATGGCAGGCAGGATCAGCGCCAGCAGATTGTTGGTCATATGAATCCGGTACATGAACTGATAGAAGCCGATCGCGGTGACCTGAGCCGGAATCATCATGACGCAGAGGATGAAGGTGAAGAAGGCGTCACGGCCTTTCCAGGTATAGGCCACCAGCGCATAGGCCGTCAGCGTGGAGAAGTAAACGGTGAGGGCGGTGGCTCCGACAGCGACAATCAGCGAGTTCAGGAAGCCTCTCCAGGGGTTGAAGGGTTTGCCTTCGAAAACCTTGAAGTTGTCCATCAGGTGCGAGGAAGGGATCAGCGAAACGGCATGCTGCTGAATCTCAAAGGTGCTGCGCGTCGAGTTGACGACCATGACCACAAAGGGGAACAGGCTCAGAATCGCGAGCACGATACAGACAAAATAGATGAATGCTTTGACAACCGGATTTCCGTCGCGTCTGTTTAATGTCATGACTGTCTCCCCCTTTTATGCCTTTCTATCCCGCATCAGGAAGAACACGATCGCCGAGAAGAAGGCGATGATCACGAACATGATCATACTGGCAGCAGCGGCGCGGGCATACATATAGCTGCCCTGGAAGGCCTGGTTGTAGATAAACATGTTCGCCGTCAGCGTCGCGTTGTTCGGATTGCCGTTGTTCAGCATCTTCGGGATATCATACATGCTGAGACCGCCGATCAGGCTGGTAATCAGTGTATAGGTGAGAATTGTGCGCAGGTTCGGAAGCGTGATCTGGAAGAAGATCTGCGTGTCGGTTGCACCGTCTATTTCAGCGGCCTCAAAGATCTCCGGGTTGATGCCCAGCACGCCCGAGATGAGGATGATCATGGTATAGCCGTACCACATCCAGAACTGGATAAAGGCGACAATCCATCTCGTTGCCTTGGGACTGTTCATGAAATAGAACGCGGAGTCTCGCAAACCGGTATTCACCAAAAGATCGTTGACCGGGCCTTTGGGATAGCCGAAAAGGGCATTGAACAGGATAGCGACGGAGGCCGCGGTGATGATGTTTGGCATATAGAAGACAACCTTGAAAAAGCCCTGGCCGAGAATCTGGTTGCGGCGGCTGGTGAACCAGGCTGTCAGAATAAGCGCGAGGGTGATCTGCGGAATGAAGTTCATGATCCACAGAGTGAAAGTGTTGCCTACAGCAGTTTTGAAGGTCGGTGCATTCAGAACCGCACGGAAGTTTTTCCAGGGGTCGTCCTTCAGGATGTGAAAGGTGATGTTTCCAAGGCCTTTGCTGTCCGTAAAGCCCAGGACGATGGTATAGATCGTCGGGTAAAGGTTAAAAACCAGGAAAGCAATAAAAAAGGGAATGGAAAAGAGATAGCCGTACTTGGCATAGCTGAAGCCATGCTTTTTCACGAGAGTAGAGTTCATGAAATCTCTTCACTCCTTCGCAGAAGATTCATAGACAATGCAGGATGGAAAAACAGCGGAGAAATAAGACAAGAGGAGGGAAGGAGAGCAGAAGCTAACCTTCCCTCGCATCTGTTTTAGATATCAGCAGACAATGTCAGGAAATCAGAAGTCAACTTCGACATCCAGGTTGTCGGCTACGTTGGTCTTGAAAGCGTTGAGCGCATCCTCACGGCTCAGCTCACCGGAGGTGTACTGGCGGACGGCATCACGGAAGTAGGTGTTGATGGTCTCGTCGTACTGGGTCAGGTTCGTGCCGTTGGCATAGGCATTGGCAGGAACGAAGACGTCAAACATGTTCTGGCCGCCGAGGAAGTCGAGCTCGCCGTTGGACTTCGCCATAACCGTACCGGAAGCGACGGTGTCCTTGGTGCCCTGTTCGCCGGACCAGGTGCCGTTGGCCCAACCGTACTGCAGGCCGTCTTCAGAGGCGTCGAGAGTGATCCACTTGATGAGCTCGGCAACAGCGTCAGCATTCTTGGTGTCCTTGTTGGCCAGGACCCAGGTGCCGCCCCAGAAGAAGCCGACGTTCGGAGCGCAGACGGCCCAGTCGCCATAGGTGCCTTCGCCCGGCTTCTCGCCGCCGGAGTTGCCTGCCATGACGTAGTTGATCAGCCATGCGGGGCCATAGAAGCCGAAGACTTCCTTGTCGCCGGTGCCCTGCATATCAGCATACCATGCTTCGGTCCAGTCCTGCGTATCGTTGTGATAGCCGTTGTCTTTCAGCTGCTTGGAGAGATCCAGGAAAGCTTCGCGCTTCGGGTCGATGTTGAGCTTGCCGTCAACAATCCAGCCGGCGTCGGAGCTGTTCTCGATGGCGTGCCAGATGTCGCCGTCACCGGAGACGATGGCATAGCCCTTTGCCTTCAGCT
>Ga0326511_10005018_pt1 | contig 10486 bp, 8 predicted proteins | sample 0_2496_0518_D_FD_203701 | JGI IMG/M metagenome (GOLD analysis project Ga0326511, IMG submission 203701) | Bovine rumen microbial communities from UC Davis, California, United States - 0_2496_0518 | ecosystem: Host-associated > Mammals > Digestive system > Stomach > Rumen | place: USA: California... | reverse complement strand
GATACCCGCCGGCACCGTGCCCACCGCCACGGCTACCGACATCAGCGGCTACCGCAAGAGTGTGTCGGTTGATTCCGTCAACCGAACCATCACCGCGCAATATGACACGACGCTCGTCTCCGTCAACGCCACATCGAACCAAAGCACCCAGCAAATCACCGACCCCGTGCTGACAGGACTCGTCTTCGCCATCAACGGAACCGAAGTCACGGCAGGTCAGCAGGTTAAGGTGCCTACGGGCAGCACGCTCACCATCACCTCGCCCGACATTACCCACTACGCCAAGCAGGTCAATGCGGCAGCCACCGCCGAGGGGCAGTCGTACATGGCTACCATCGCCTATCAGACCACACTCGTCATGCCCAACATGGTGAGCAACGTGGCAGGCGTGGAGACTTCCGCACCGGCAGGCGCGGCAGCCACCGTCACCTATCAGGGAGGCGAGTCTCAGACAGTGCGCAACGGCGAATATGCCAAGGTGCCTACCGGCACGGCATTTGACATCACCTATGTTGCCGTCAGCAACTACGGCACTCCTACCTCATACAGCGGAACCGCCAGCGGCACCAGCATGACCGTACAGAAAGCTGAGTACGTGCAGGGTGTGGTGGTCATCAATATCTCGATGAGCGACAGCGACGCTGCTTCACTGGCACTCGCCGGCGCAACGGTCAGCATCAACAGCGGCGAGCCCATAGCATACACGGGTCAGCCCATCCCCGTTGCCCCCGTGAGCAACGTACTGGTACACTTCAACGACGTGGAGGGCTATGCCACGCCCGCTGACCAGCAGTTCATCATGCCGACGGGAACGAAGACTGTCTCAGCATCCTACGACACCACCATCTTCACCGCCTACGTCACCAGCAACCAGACAGACGACCAGACGATTGCCGCACAGAAGGTCAGTGTCACCTATACAGGACTGGCAACTCCCAAGCAGATAGCCAACGGCGAGACTGTCAAGGTGCCCACAGGACTGACACCCACAGCGACAGCCCCCGACGTGACGGGCTACGCCAAGAGCGTGTCGGTTAATTCCGCAAACCGCACCATTACCGCTGCCTATCAGACCACCATCGTATCTGTTAATATGGCAGGCGAGAACGCCGGTGTGGAGGGCAGTGCCCCGCAGGGCGCACAGGCCACTGTGAGCTATCAGGGAGGTACAGACCAGGTGCTGACCGACAACACGCAGACCGCCAACGTACCGACAGGAACTGAGTTCACTATCACCTACGGTCCCGTCAACAGCTATGCCACACCAGCCTCCTACACTGCCACCGCCAGCGGTACGTCGATGACCGCACCGAAGGCTGTCTATATCTACGGCGTGGTGCAGCTGACCGTCTCGATGAGCGACGGCGACAGCCAGGCACAGGCTCTCGTCGCACCCACCATCAGCATCAACAGCGGTGCCTACCGCGCCATGACAGGATCGGGAGGCGTGTTCACCGCCAACCTCAATACAGACGATACCTATACCATCCGCTTCAACTCGCTCGTTGGCGAAGGCTACCAGACACCCGCCGACATCAGCGGCACGAAGGGCAGCGGCGTGGAAAGTGTCACAGCTCAGTACCAGACAACGTTATACACCGTGGCAGTCACCAGTTCTCTGCCCGACGACCCGACCATTGCCCAGCAGATAATCAGTGTCACTTACGACGGACTCGCCACCGCCAAGCATGTTGCCAACGGAGGCACGGTCAAGGTGCCTGCCAACCTGACACCAACGGCGACAGCCCCCGACGTGCAAGGCTACGGCAAGAGTGTGTCGGTTGATTCTGTCAACCACATCATCACCGCCGCTTATGTCTATGGCGTGCTGAACATCGAAGTCTCGATGAGCGACAACGACAATACGGCTCTTGCCGATGTGACAGCCCGCATAGCCGTCAATGGCGGTGAGGCTACCGCCATGCAGGGCACGGTCGATACAGCCACCCACAAGAAGACCTTCGCCGCATCGCTCAACGTGGGCGACACCTACGTGGTCAGCTTCGGCATCGTAGAGGGATATGCCACTCCCTCCGACATCAGCGGTACTAAGGCAAGCGGTGTGGAGACCGCCACGGCGGAGTACGAGACCGACATCTACACGCTCACCGTCACGGGACAGAGCCGTGAGGAGACCATCGAGTACCAGCAGGACGGGCAGACCGTCAGCAAGACACTCAGCAGCGGCAATGCCGTGAAGGTTCCGGCAGGCACCGTGCCCACCGTAGCCAGTGTTTATGTCAAGGGCTATGCCCGCACCGTTACCATCGGCACCGTGACCGCCCATGCCGCCACTATCACCGTCGCCTACGAGACCACCGCCTATTCTGTCAGCATGACAAGCAACCAGACGGGCGACCAGGTGATTGCAGCCCTGCAAGCCACCGTCGGATGGACATACGACGGACACACCGAGAGCGATACACTGGATTCAGGCGACACGGTGAATGTGCCGACAGGTGTGACACCGACCGTCACATTCCCCGACACGGCGGGTTACACGAAGACCGTGACCAGCAGTGGCACAGCCTATACAGCAGCCTACACTACGGAGATCATCACCGTGGCACTTGCATCCGACACAGGCGAGGCAGACCTGTCGGGCGTGACCATTACCATGACGGACACCACCGCCTCGGCTGTCGTCAGTCCGTTCGCAACAAGTCAGTACAAAATACCTTCCGGTCACGGCTACAAGGTAGAGGTGAGCGACGACGTGGAGGGCTACAAGGCTCCCGATGCCGTGACGGGTACGGCAACCAGTGGAACTGACGCTGCACTCACCGTCACCATGACCTACGAGGAGCAGGCAGGTTTCGTTGACCTCGGACTGCCCAGCGGATTGAAGTGGGCGCAGGGCAACATCGTCAAGAACGGATCGAAGTACGAGATTGGTGCTGAGACCGACTACGGTGCATACTTCTCATGGGGAAACATCGTGCCACACTTCTCTGCCAACGGATCGACATTCGACGACGGCTACGACTTTGGCACCTCGAACAGCGGCCCCTACGCCTCTACGCCAGGACACAGCCTGTCGGCCAACATTGCCAGCAACGACGCTGCCCACGACGCGGCACTGGCACTGCTGGGATCACCGTGGCACTTGCCCACCAAGGAGAATTTCAAGGAATTGTACGACAACACCGATCGTGAGTGGACGACCATCGACGGCGTGAGCGGCTGGAAGTTTATGAAGAAAAGTGACCACTCGGTTTATGTCTTTTTCCCTGCGGCTGGCGGCGGCGACGGTGCGTCGCTCTACGATCGCGGCTCGTACGGCAACTACTGGTCGGCATCGTGGTACTCCGCTGACAGCGCGTACCGCATGTACTTCGATAGTTCTTCAGTGTATCCTCAGTACTACGACAGTCGGTACTACGGCTACTCGGTTCGGGCTGTTCAGTAATTCGCCTTACACCCGCCTCTTACCCTCATGCCGCAATACAGCCGCCTGCAAAGGCGGCGCGGCATAAGGAAAAGAGGCGGAACAAGATAGATAAAAAATAGTAATCACTCAAAAATAGAAATAAGAAAATGAGACTAACTCCAGCATTGGAATTTGAAAAACTCAGGAAAGATCCTGAGAGTTGGAACAAGATATTCTTGCATAAGGACGGCAAGTTCTTCCGCGCCTACGAATGGTCGGCATGGCTCATCAAGACCGTCGTCTGTACCGAGGACATGCAGAAGGAACGCGGCGACCAGAAGATGCTCACCGCCAACCGCTACGTCACGAAGAAGGGCGAGTATGCCAGCGTGGGATTCCCGCTGGAATCTCTTTCTAAATTTATGGTCGGTTTCAATGATTTCGACCCGAACACGGTAGAGGACTATGCGGAGTTCACGCTGACGGTATTCGACACCGAGACAACCACCTACGAGGAAATCGAGGCGCAATTCGAGACGTGGAAGCAGTCGCTGCCCGAAAAGAGCACCACGACGACGCAGAAGCCAGGCCGCACCGTGTCTAACGTTGACACGGAGAACGGACGGGTGGGCATGTTCCAGATTCTGTCGCAGGTCATCGCATACCCCATCGAGTCGAAGACACCTGCTGAGAATGCCGAGTTCATAGCCATGCTAAAGAAGCAACTCTCATCACTATTGTAACACTTAACAAAAGACCTTCCGCAACAAAGGGCAATCACAAAGAAAGGGCTGTTCAAGGCGAATTCATAGGTCGTCCGTCCTGCGATGAGTGGGAAAAAGAAGAAGAGGCGCAGCGGTTCAGCACTCCCGCCGTCCTGCCGCGCTTTCGTGATAGGTGACGACCGTGTATTGAGGATGTCTTTTTCCCTGCGGCTGGCAACGGCAACGGTGCGTCGCTCAACAATCGCGGCTCGAACGGCAACTACTGGTCGGCATCGTGGAACTCCGCTGACAACGCGTACAACATGAACTTCAATAGTTCTTCAGTGAATCCTCAGAACAACAACAATCGGTACAACGGCAACTCGGTTCGGGCTGTTCAGCACTCGCCCCAAGAAGCGGCAACACAAGAAACAAGGAAAGGACACACACGCAATGGCATGCACACTGACACGCGACGCACTGCTGATGGACCTCTACGCGGCATTCTTATGCGCCAAGCGTCATAAAGGCAGCAAACCCTACGTCAAGAGGTTCGAGCGACACTTGATGCAGAATCTGACGGAACTACGCGACACGCTGTGGGACAGAACATACAAGCCTGCACCTTCATCCTGTTTTATCATTGAGCGTCCCAAGAAGCGGGAGGTCTTTGCCGCACAATTCCGCGACAGAGTAGTACATCATCTTTATTACAACTACACGCACGAACTCTACGAGCATACCTTCATCGCCGACTCGTATTCCTGCATTCCCGGACGCGGCACCCACTACGGCATCCAACGGCTTGCCGACCACATCAGGCGTGCAAGCCAGAACTACACCAGGACATGCTACGTCATGAAGCTCGACATACGGGGCTACTTCATGCACATAGACCGTCATCGGCTGCTGGAGATAGCCACCCAGTCGATGGAGAAGATGTCGGCAAGGACAGACATTGCAGACAAGGAACTCCTGCTTTGGCTGACGCGCGAAATCATACTGCTCGACCCAAACAAGAACTGCCGCATCATAGGCAGCGAAGACGACTGGACGGGACTCGACCCCGCCAAGAGTATGCGCTTCGTGAACAGCGGCAAGGGGATGCCCATTGGCAACCTGACCAGCCAACTGTTTTCTAATGTCTATCTCAACGAGTTCGACCAATTTATGAAGCGCACGCTCCATTGCCGGCACTACGGACGCTACGTGGACGATGCCTATGTGGTGAGCACTGACAAGGAGTGGCTGCTGTCGCTGGTGCCGGACATCAAAAGGTTTCTGTCCGAACGGCTTGGACTGACCCTGCACATGGGAAAACTGACCGTGACCGACACCCGCTACGGCGTGGAGTTCCTGGGAGCCTTCGTAAAGCCATACAGGACATACGCCTCAAACGCCTGTCTGCGCCGCATGGAGCGCAACATCAGGAATATGCGCACCCATGACGGGGATGCCGTCTGCCGTTCAGTTAATTCATTCCTGGGCGTGCTGAGCCATCACAAGACGTACCGAATACGGCGCGCCATGTTCCTGCGAGAGAAATTCCTGAAGATTGGCACGTTCGACATGGACATGAAAACATTTCAGTAAACCCACGACGGACATTGCCGCGTAAGGTAGAAACTCAAACAGTAAAAGATATGAGCAAAGTACATGGCCCAAAGGAGTGCTTCGTACCTGTGAGACAGGACGCAAGCCAAGTGATAGTGAGTTATGAAATGACTGCCGACGGCAAGAAAAACGCCTTCTGGCACGAGGTGACCTTCTACAAAAAGAAAGGAGTTCCCACGCTGGAGCAGGCGAAGCAGGCCGTCATCCAGGACATCAACGACCGCGTGAAGACAGCCATCATCAGCGGCTTCACCTACGAGGGCAACCCCGTGTGGCTCTCACAGGAGAACCAGTTGAACTTCTCGCAGGCCGTCACACCAGCCACGCTGAAAATTGGCGAAGAGCAGGACGGCACACCCATCTACAAGACCTTCAGCGACGCTGCCGAACTGAAAGCATTCAACGATGCGTGCTCGCTCTGGCGGCAGCAGTGCCTCAGTGAGGGCTACCAAAAGAAGGACGGAATGGACTGGGCACCATACGAGGCATACTTTCCCATAACCCTCAATGCAGAATAGCGTATGGCATACACGGCTGGATTCTTGAAAGACATTGTGACCGTCCTCAACCGCAAGGAGGCGGTGCAGGGCAAGTTCGGACTCGACTCCGCAGGCATCGAGTTCGAGCCTGCCGCCTGCCTCCATGCCAACGTGGACTGGCAGAAGGGCAAGAGCGGCATGACCGCCGGTGCCCTCGATGCCTACGGCGTGAAAATCGTCCGTATGCGGTGGAACAATATCGTGAATGAACGCTCCCGCATCCAATGGCAGGGCAAGACGTACCAGATACTGCCCGAGACGTTCAACGCCTGCCGACAGGAGAACACCATCCAGTTCCTCTGTCAGCAGATTGTGAATGACAAGTAAACCCACGACCGACATTCGCCCGAAAAGAAAAACGAGATAACTATGGAATTATTTGGTAGCAATTTTAACCTATTCCGCAAGCGCGAAGCGACACCCGCACCAGGCGTACCCAGCAGCACCATGCCTGCCGACAATGGCAAGCAGACGGTGCAGGGTGGCGACTACCAGGAGCGCATCGTGTCTGTTCGCGGTCCTGAGTCGGCATTGGTGGTGGGTGCGGTGTATCGTGCCGTCAACCTCCGAGCCGACACGATGAGCGTCATGCCGGTGCAGTACCGCAAGAAGGACTTCGAGAAGGGCAACTTCGTGCAAGATATGCGCGGACTGGGTAAGCGCATCAACTACCTGTTGCAGCAGGAGCCGAACCCCATCATGTCAGCCAGCGACTTGTGGCGACTGGTGGAAATCAACCGCCTGTTCTACGGCAACAGCTTTGTGTATGTTGAGCGCGACGAGTTCGGATTCCCCTTGCACTTGTGGCTGGTGAAGACGGGCGGCTATAACATCAACACGGGTCGCTATGCCAGTATCGTCTATCTGACCGACCACGGCTATGTGACGCTGACCGACGTGCCCCGTGAAGATGTGCTGCACTTTGCTAACACCTTCCGCTATCAAAATGGCTTGTGGGGCATCCCGACGCTTCAGTACGCCATCGAGACGCTTTCGCTCAACCGCACCCTGCGCTCACAGGCTCTTGAAACGGCTGCAAAGGGTGGACGTGTGAAGCTGATCATCGGTGAACAACCGCCCGCCAGCGGCTACAGTCCCATCAGCCAAGGCTTGTTCGACCCCAAGCAGATGAACGACTACGCCCAAGAACTTCAGAAGAAGATGTACAGCGGTCACGACATCCTTGCTATCCGAGGGCTCGACAAGGTGCAGAACATCTCGATGACCTCTGCCGAGATGCAGATGTTCGAGCAGGTGGGTGCAACGAACGACGACGTGGCAAGGTACTTCGGTGTTCCGCGTCCGCTGCTGATGCTCGACACCAACTCACACTACAACGACTACCAGAACGCCACGATGGAATTCCACACGCGAACCATTCTCCCTCAGAAGACCGGCAACGAGAAAGAGATTGCCCGCAAGCTGATAGGCTTCAAGGACTACGGCATGCGCGACATCCACATCTGCGAAGACCCGCTGATGGTGATGGACCCCGAACGGCGTGCAAAGGTGGCACAGCTGAAGATGCAGGCAGGACTCTGCACCGTGAACGAAGCACGCCGCGACTTCGACATGCCAGCCGTGGAGGATGGCGACGTGCCAATGGCAAGTGCCAACCTCATGACGCTGAAGGCACTCATCGCCAAGAGCGACGCGAGCACCCAGCTGAAGCCCGGCACGTACACCGTAGGAGAACCGAACAACAATCAAAATCAAGAGCAATGACACCCAACCCAACCAAAGAGGAAATCGACGCATTAGAGCGTGAGATTCAGCAACAGAGAAAGAAGCGTGAACGCAGCGTGCGCCGCGCAGTAAACCCCAGATACTAATTCAAGCGAATAGCGTATGAAACAGACAATAGCCATCATCCACTTCAACACCCCCGAACTGACCGAGGCTTGCATCCTGTCAATCAGGAAGCAGGGCTGCGACTGGCCCGTGGTGGTGTTCGACAACAGCCGCGAGGTGACATGGCCTGCCGGCGAGGGGATGCCCGAAAGAACACTGGAGGCGCACCCGTTCACCAGACGGATGAAGGGCGTGAAGGTCATCGACAACACGAAAGGCCAGGTGATAGACTTCGAGAGCACGCTGGCCGCATTCCCGAATAAGGTGCAGGCTCATGCCGCTGTCAACGGATGGGGAAGCGACGTGCACATGATGACCGTTGACAAGCTCTTCGACCTGCTGCCCGACGGATTCCTGCTCGTGGAGAGCGACGTGCTGATCAAGGCAGACATCCGTCAGATGTGGCGCGAGGAGTATTCCTTCACGGCCTACGTCCAGCGTCAGCAGCGCGGCAACAAGTTCGGCATGGGTCGCATCCTGCCCATGCTGTGCTATCTGAATGTCCCGAAGTTCAAGGCGGAGGGCGTGCGCTACTTCGACCCCGACCGCTCGTGGATGCTGCACTCCGACGAGAACGACAAGCGCAACTGGTACGACACAGGCGCATCGCTGCTCGAAGACGTGCTGAGCCATCGCCCACGGCTGAAAGGCTTGCACGTGGATATTCGCCCGATGGTGGAGCACCTCGGCGGCGCATCCTACAAGACACTGAAAGGTCAGGCCGAATGGCTGACCCAGCATCGCGCACTCTGGGAAACGGAAAGTAAACCCAAAACCACAAAGCGCACGAATAGTAAGAAGTAATCATACAACGATTAAGATATGAAACAGACAAGATTCATCCCCATCGAGGAGTGCAACCTGCAAGTACGCGAGGATGCCAACGGGCAGCCAAGTCGCACCGTGGTAGGACACCCCATCGTGTATGGCGTGAGATCAGTCAACCTCACACCTTGGAGTGACACCCGCGTAGTCTTTGAGATACTTGAGCCGGGATGTATCACTCAGGATGTCTTCGACCGCTCCGACGTGATCTACAACAACAATCACTCGACGAGAATTGAAGACATGATTGGCCGCTGCTACAAGGGCAAGGGCACTCTGAGCATTAAGCCAGGAGAGCGCAACGTAGAAATCAGTTGCGACTACCCTAACACCACCGTAGGCAACGACACTCTGGAACAGATTCGCCTGGGCAACGTCTTCGGTATGTCGTTCGCTTTCCGCGACGACTGGGAAGACACCGAGAATGGCGTATCTTACGAGCGTACCAACGAGACCATCGACGGCAAGGAAGTATGGCTCCGTCATGTAAAGCGCATCATTGAGCTTTATGATGTGGCCAACGTGACCCATCCTGCCTACGAGCAGACTGACGTGGCAACCCGTGAGCAGTCTGAGGCCATCAACAAGGCCATCGACGACCAGCTGAAGCGCGAATGCGGCGGCGACGACGAAGCTAAGAAGAAGGCTGAGGAAGAGGAAGCCGCCAAGCGTGCTGCCGAAGAGGAAGCCAAGAAAAAGGCTGAGGAAGAGGAAGCCGCAAAGCGTGAAGCCGAGGCAAAGGCCAAGGAGGAGCAGGAAGCCCGCGAACTGGAAGAGCAAGAGCAGCGTTTCCGCGAACAGCAGGCCATGCGTCTGCGCCATCGTGCCATGCGTCTGCGCACCGAACAGGAATTAGAATCACTTAGTTATTAACCCTTATAAAAACGTTTTTATCATGGCTAAAATGACAAAAGCAGACATCGAGAAGCGTCAGCTGGAAATCATGACCAAGCTCGACGAGATGGACGAGAAGACCAACGCACGTGAGGCTAAAATGCGTGCCCTGACTTCTGAGGAGCAGAAGGAAGAGCGTGAGAAGCTGATGGCTGAGCAGCGCGAGCAGGATCGTCAGTACGACATTCTTATCCACGAGTCAGAAGGACTTTCAGTCCGCGCAAAGGCTATGGCCAGCGGTGCTGAACTCGCCAAGATTCAGAGCCGCGAGGACAAGGGCAAGGAGTTGCGCGAGATGATTGCCGACTGCTTCACCCATAAGCGTGCAGCCAACGCAACCACCATTCTGGCCAACGCCGTCACCACAGGCGCAGACCAAAACGTGGATGGCAACCTGGAGGCAGGCGGCTTAATCCCCGTGGAGATTCGCCCCATCATCGACACCAAGGTGCCCGGCATCGAATTGCCCGACGACCTTCAGATGTTGACTGGTGTGACCGGCACTCAGGTCATTCCTTACAGCATCAACGACGTGAAGTTCACCATCGAGGGTGAGGTGACTAAGGTGGCTGAGCAGAAGCTGGACTTCGCCAACATCAAGACCAACCCGCAGCGCGTCGCTGCCTCTGTTCCCGTCAGCCGTCGTGCTGTCGCTCAGGCTGCATTCGACATCATCGCCTTCCTGACCT